>Ga0105355_10000686_pt1 | contig 31174 bp, 22 predicted proteins | sample GOMGulsemesocosm_2_FD_83508 | JGI IMG/M metagenome (GOLD analysis project Ga0105355, IMG submission 83508) | Methane-oxidizing microbial communities from mesocosms in the Gulf of Mexico - GOM9C Gulf of Mexico | ecosystem: Environmental > Aquatic > Marine > Cold seeps | place: Gulf of Mexico...
AACACGGCCTATATCCTATACGGCCGAGGTACACGAGTCACAGTTGATTCAGCAGTATTTGCCAGCATCTTCTTCGCATAAGAGGCCTTCTATGAAAATTCAGCTCCTTAGTGATCTTCACATCGAATTTGAGCACTACACCTACTCCCGAGCGAAGTGTGATGTAGTTATTTTGGCAGGTGATATTCACACCAAAACACGCGGTGTTCAGTGGGCAATTGAGAATATTCAAGATACACCTGTTATTTACACATTCGGAAACCATGAGTTTTATAAGTCGACCTACCCAAAATTAATTGATGCTGCTAGAGAAATGGCAAAGGGCACCAATGTTCATGTACTTGAAAATGAAGTGTTCGAACTTGGTGGTGTGAACTTCCTCTGCTGCACGTTATGGACAGATTTTGAGTTATATGGCGACCCGAGAATTGGGGGGTATCACTGCCAACAAGTGATGAATGATTACCGGAAAATCAAAAAACTACCCAACTATTCAAAAATACGCTCCATCGATGTCGCTAGAATTCACGGAGAGTCAAAAGCATGGCTGGCAAAGGAACTTGAGGCCAGAAAGTCACAAAAAAATGTTGTGGTTACCCATCACGGACCATCCTTGAAGTCCGTTTCGCCAGAATTTCAAAATGATCTTTCTACCGCTGCATATGTATCTCGGCTGGAGGGTTTCATTGAAAAATACACGCCTTCTTATTGGCTTCATGGGCACATGCACAATAGCTCGGATTACTTTATCGGAGACTGCAGGATAATCTGCAATCCAAGGGGATACGCCGGAGAAGAAAACCCAGAATTCATGCCAAATTCTGTTTTTGAAATTTAACTTTCCCTTCTTGCGCCCTGAATAACCCTTATGAGCCTAAACAACAGTACTATTCATTTTTACCATGCGGAGTGTCTAGAGTCATGGGGGCTATTCATTCTTGCGACGAAGAGGTTTAGAAAAAATGATCACCACCGTGCTATTTGATCTATATAACTGTAGTGACATAGTAATATCAAAACTTAGTGATCTTTTAATTCCTTTACAACCTCAAGGGTATACCAAGGCTTCGTATTGAATAGTGCCAAATACATCAACTTATGAACCGTATTAATTTGAAGTTGGCCTAAACTTGCAGGCCCATTATCAAGGATTACTCATTAATGTTTTTTGATAAAATCAGTTCAACGCTATTTCGGCCGCTAGCATCCCCTAATGCTAAGGGTTACGCCATGGCGCTTATGGCATTGTACGAGCGAATGGTAACGCATGAGCTAGACAGTGAAGAATGTAGCCCGGCCGAGTGTCGTAACGCCATCTCAAGGAAATTGATTGAGCATAATCAGCGTATTGATTGGGACGAGGAAACGGATGAGCTGGCCAGCAGTGATGACGATGAATACGATGAGGCGGCTCGGATTTACCGTTACCTAAAGCAGTGCGGCTGGGTCACAGAAATGGATGATATGGGGTATAAGCGTATTGCGTATATGCCTCGAATTGCAGCCAATCTGCTGTCCGCTCTGGAAACTATCTCGTCCGACAAGCCTGCTAATGCGGGCGCTACATGTCAAGGGGTGTTTTTATCCCTGCAGCAGGCGCAGGCATCCCCGCGAGAGGCGGCTTCAGCTGTTATCTTTGCGGGTACAACCGCGGTGAACTACTGTCGTGATCTGAGTAATATCTCGGCCAGTAGTCGTGAGATCGCTCACCAGATCATGAAGGAGAGCGGTACTGCAAAGATTCTTTCCACGTACTTCAATCAGTTTGTGAAAGGCATTCTGCTGATTGATTACAGCAAAATGAAAACCACCAATCACCCGTATCGCTTCCGCGGTCAAACAATTAGTTTGGCAGTAGAAATCAAGAATGATGAGAAGCTGTTGGACGAACTGGTTCAAGGGTTATTAAGCGGGGAAGATAGCGGCGGAGATCCAATAGAGCTGCGCGAGAAGATCATCAAGAACCTGGATGATATCTACCGGAGCTTTGATTTGATCGACAAGTTAATGCAGCGTATCGATCACTACCGTCAAGTCATGACCCGGCGCTCCAAAGAGGCGATGCAGTATGTCATGACGGCGATCCCTGATCTTGGCCAGCGTTTAGATGATCTGGTTGTTGGCTTGAGTGAATCCGTGCCCGATGAGGGTGATTGTCCTGCGCTATTTGCCAATGATAGCGGCATTAGCTCAACAAGGCAGTACACGCCTAGAATCAAGCAGCCTGAGGCTCAAGTAACAAAGATTGAATCACATCCTCCGCCTCTGGCGGAAATTGCGCTATCACGTGCAATGGATGATTTTTATCGGCGACGCACTGAAAATCCTGATCGCATTATTGCGCTGCTGGAGCGCAGCATGGGGCGACAGCAACGCATTACCACCGATGATATTGAAATTGAGTCGCTGGATGACTTTTTGGGTTATCTGCAGCTTCGAGATTTGGCGCATGATGCAGTACCCGCCAGCAGCAGTTATAAGCGATTACTGAAACACTATAAAGTCGTGCCCGTAGCAAACGAAACGACAGTTAATGATCATTTAGTTGCCCCAAAGCTGCGCATTGAACGCCGCGGCTTGGCTCCCCGTTAGGAAACGAGGTTAGTATGTTACGAGACTTGGAAAAGCTGGTTGATCAGAACGAGAAATCATCACTTACCGAAGATGATTTTATTGCCACTACTGAGCTGTTGCTGGCCAAGCAATTTATTTGGCAGGACGGCCACGGACAGAATAAGCACTATGAGATGACCCGTCGATTCAGGGAGTACTTCGAGAACCTGATGGACGCGCTTGGGCGAGATTTAGTGATCGATGAAAAGTTTGGGTATTGCGGTTGGGTGCCAAGAAATGCCAGCCCTACGCTACCCAAACTGGAAACGATCTATCTGCTGTTATTGGCAAAACTTCACGACATTGAGTGCCGCCGCGCCTGCACTGAAAATGGACGCTCCATGCCAACACCGGGCGCATTGATTCAGGCGTACTGCGAGCTAACTCAGCGTGAAAAGCCCTCGCGTCAACGGACAATAGAGGCGCTTAAGCGGCTAAAGGATCAAAGCATTATCCGCCTTGGCGACAAGGATGAGACGTCTGATTTGCCTCAAATTACAGTACTGCCAACCATTTTGTCGGTGGTAAACCGTACGTTTCTTGAAGAGTTGGAATGCTTTACCGAAGGCGTTATTGATGAGTCGGAAGAAGCAGAAGACGTGGTTGATGAAGAGCAGCCAGGCGAAGATGAAAACGAAGAATCTCAGCAGGAGAATGACGCATGAGCGTACCTGAACAACACATGGATAAGCTAATTTCGTTGACGCTTGTGAACTGGTATCTTATTGGCGCCAACACGATTGATTTAAGTGGTGATGTCACCTTGATTCGCGGTCAAAACGGGTCGGGTAAAAGCTCGATTCTGGACGCCATTCAAACCGTGCTGGCCGGTGGTGATGAAAATGAGCTGCTAATGAATGCCGCCAGCAGTGACGGCAAACGTTCTGCACGTAATATTCGCTCCTATGCCTTGGGGGTGGTGACTGAAGCTGACGGGCAATTGAAGTGCGAACCTCGCAAGGAAAGTAACACTTACCTGTGCATGACCTTCAGTAAGAAAGACGGTGCTATCTACAACGCCGGCATTGCCATTCATGCCACGGCTGGACAGCAGCAGATCAGCAAAAAGCTATTTCTATACAATGGCGAAGCACTGACAACGACTGACTTCATGTTGTCAGAAAATCAAGTGATGACCTGGCGCCAGTTTGAACAACAACTTAAAGACAGTGAGGGCTTATTGGCGTTGCCCACTACAGCCCAGGAATTCCGCTATCGACTGGCTGAATCAATGTCCGCCCCCGGTCCAGGTCATCAAATCTCTCCACAGATGATGCTCAGAACCCTTAAAAAGGCGATCAGCTTCAAAGAGCAAAAGTGCATTTCAACCTTTGTAAAAGAGCATATTCTGCCGGCGCAGACGATCGATGTTGTAAAGATTCAGAACGACTACTCACAATATGAGTCCATTGAAAAACTGATCCTTGAAGCGCAGGAGCGGGTTACCGGGCTCAAGGAAATTACCCGCCACTACGCTCGCTATTGTTCTGAAAATAAACGTTCTGCTGGCTACCAGTGGGTTGCTCTTGAGGCTTCTGTAATTGGTGTGGACGAAGAGTTAACCGCCAAGCGAGAAGAGGCGGAAGACAAGCGGCTTGATTTAGCCAAAGATCAGGGGCGCAAAGAGATTGTGGAAGGCGAGATCCCCGACGCTCAGAGGGCGCGTGACGAAGCCTTGAACGCGCTGAATAACTCTGCATACAAGCAGACCAAGAAAGCCGCTGAGGAGCAAGTGTCAGCCTTCGAAGCAGAAATTGCCGAAGAGTCGCGCACCATTAGAGAGGCGAGGGCCACGATTGAGTCGGTATTAAGTCTATCGATTCCTGATTCCATGAGCAGTGTGGTTGCCGAAGCCATTACAGCAGCCCAAGCTAAGCTCAAAAAGGTGGCTGCCATTGATGATACGGATCTAGTGCAACAGTGGCCTCAATCAAAAGAGCATACGGCTGAAATTCTGCAGTGTGTTGAAGAGCTAAGGTTGCTCAAAGGTAAGGTTCAGTCCGAGCGGGACCGGGCTCGAAGTAGCGTTGAAGCGCTGGAAAACAAACTTAAAGAGCGAAAAACGATTCACCGTGCACTTGAGCAGGGCGATGCGAAGTTAATGTCGAGCACAGAAGACGTTATTGCGCTGCTAGCTCGCCATGATATTAAGGCAATTCCTGTTTGTGATCTGGCCACGGTTTCCGATGAGAGCTGGCAAACCGGTATTGAACGCTTTTTAGGCGGCAACCGTGAAGCTTTAGTTGTTGAAAGCAGCGATTACGATGAAGCGGTGCGCTGTTACCGCAAAGCAAAGGATACTGATTCTCGATTGCGTCGCGTAAAGCTGGTCAAGCCTGATCGACAGTTCGGTTTTCATGGCAACCCTGAGCGAGGGGCCGCGGCAGCGTTGATTGAATCGGACAATGCTATTGCTCGTGGTTATTTGCGCGGTTTATTACGCAACGTAAACCTGGTTGAAACCGAAGAGGAATTGCGCCGCGAAAACAGAGCAATTACCCGTGACGGCATGGTGGCTGGCAACGGCGCTATTAGCGGCGGCAATCAGTTTAATTACAATCTCCTAGGACAGAATGCCCGGCGCTCAAGTGCGCAACAAATCCTGTTGGAAATTGAGATGCTCGTTGAGCAAATCAAGGATGTGCGCGGAGTGTTTGATCCTATTGATTTGCTCAACACCAAGTACGACCAATTAACGCGGTCCGCTGGAGAGCGCGGAGCGCTTGTCAACGACGCTATGGTCGCTGCCACGCGTGCAGTATTGGCTAGAAATCAGGCCCAGCAAAAACTGGGGGAGCTCGAGGGTAATCCAGATACGGCGCTGGAAATGGCCTTTACAAAGGCTAATGAAAAATACGTTCAGCTTAACGAGGAAAAAGGCACGCTGTTAGTGAGTGTGACCCAGTTGACGAACACTCTAAATGAGCTGGACGCTAAAATCCCTTCCCTAGAGCAGAAACGAAAAGGCTTTGAAGATCAGCGTAAGCAAAAAGAGAAGCTGATTGGCAATGACATGGGTTATGCACAAGACCTGTATGATGACATCGAAGCAGCCTTTGAAGATCCTATTTTTGAAGACATTAAAAGCAGGGCTGAAGTGAAGTCTGCAGAGGCTGCCAATAACGCAGAAAGCGCGAAGGAACGCGGTGTAAGGCAGTTAACCACGTTCTTAACAACCCATGAGCCAGAGGATCGCAAGGAAATCCAGGCCATGGATGAAGCCAATGATGAGCAGGGTATTCTGGATCGTTGCAATGAGCATATTGACCGGATTGAAAATGCGGAGATGCTGGGCTACGAAGATGATGCCCGCGAGGCGCGTCACAAAATGTTGCAGAACTTCCGGTCTGAAGTGGTTAACAACCTGAATGGTAATATTAAGTCGCTGGAGCAAACATTCAAAACCTTAAACAGTCAGCTGACAGACCTCACATTTAACAATAACCAGTATCGTTTTAAATACACTCTGGTCGAAGCTGAAACGATGAAAACCGTGCATGACTATGTCATGAATGTCAGCGAAGATTCTGCTCAAGATGTTGGTGGATTGTTTGATACCGACCAGGAAAACCCGGCAGTAAAAATAATTGAGGAAGTGCTTCTTGATGGCCGTCTGGATGATATTTCAGACTACCGAAACTTCTTTACTTACGACATTGCGGTAACCGACAAGGTGGCGGATAGCACCCGGTTGTTCAGTGATTTGTTAGGGTCAGGCTCAGGTGGTGAAAAGCAAACACCTTTCTACGTAGCACTGGGGGCGAGCTTCATGAGCGCCTACAAGATTCGCAAAATTGGCAGTTCGGTGTTTGGTGGCGCTGCACTGGCTATTTTCGATGAAGCCTTTAGTAAAATGGATGGCAATAACGCCCAAACAGCGTTGAATTTCTTCCGAGAAATTGGGCTGCAAGTTATTCTGGCTGCACCGCCAGAAAGTGAGGTTAAGATCGGCCCCTACGCTGACATGGTCTACAATATTTTGCGTACCGGTCAGCATGTCTACATTGACCGTAAACATTATACGGAACAAGGCTCCGCGTTACTGGAAAGTGACAACCCTCAGCTGCATGCAGAGCTCGTAGAGCCATACATAGCGGCACTTGAGGAGGAAGACCTTGTCGAATAAAGTGTTGGATTTCCTTATTGCTGAAATTAACAAAAAGGTTAACCGATCAGATGGCTTACTGCCGTCCTGTGAGATCAGGGTTACCCCTGGACGCTTTAAAAAATACCTGTCTGCGTCGTTACTCGAACAACAAAAGGCGCACGAGGAGCTCGATGCTTTAAGTCGTGCTGTAACAGGGCTTAAAGTTGAATACCCTGCAACTAGTTTTAACGAAGAGAAACGCATTGCATGGATTGAGATTGCCGACAGTCGGCAACTGCTTCGCCATCTCGGCATTCCCGTGATGGCAGATAAACATCAGCGAGCCGCTAAACGGCTAGCAGATGCACCTCTTGCTTTGCCGACCTGGGCGGAAGAGCTCAAACTTACCTGTTCCAGGCTATGGTTCGAAGGCAAAATGTTTGCCGGGTATAACCCTGATGATTGTCGCAAGGTTCTCGATGCATTCCGCTTCATCGATCATTGTGAGGGCCCTGATTTTAAGTCAACGGACATCCGTACCGTGAGTGCTGCCCTATATCACGATTCAAAGCGTCTTGATGGCCTTGGCTCGATCATTGCCAAGCTGTATCGCGAGCAAGTGCCTGAAGCGTTGCGTACAGCTAAGCCAGATGAAGTGTTGGCGTTTATCGGCGTACACCGTTTTCCGCCTGTATTGAGCGTCAGCGGCCCTGTTGATCTGGTTACCAAGCGTGGCGTTGTGTCAGCCAGTGCCTGCTGGCCCTATTTGGGGGTGCCACCAGATGGGGTGGAGCAGATCACGGTCACCAAGCAGCCATCTTATGTGCTGTTTATTGAGAACAAAACTACCTTTGAGCGTTATGTGCGTCAGATCGATGACGGTGGGCTGGTGCTTTACACCAATGGCTTTCCTTCTCGCAAATGGCAGGGAGTGTTCAAGCAATTGGATCGTAATATTGCTGCTGACGTACCGTTTTATCACTGGGGTGATTTGGATGTCGGCGGTTGTCGTATTTTGTGTTTTATCCAGTCGTTGCTTGAGCGAGATTTGCAGCCCCACATGATGACACCGTTCCCAGCGGATTTTCATGCAGAGAATAAAGATGGCCGGCAGATTGCCATTGCAGATATCAAACTAGTGTTAGCCTATCAGAAATCTGCGGGGATACAGGCGCTGGTGGCTGAACTTGAAACACTGGAGCAGAGTGCAGGTACTATTACTTGGATTGAGCAAGAATACCTGGATTTGCGTAGTCCGTCGGTTTGAGTTCAATTGTTCGGAAATATTTTGCATAAAAAGTAGTACGGCAACATTTAGGGGTACGGCATGGAAAAACAAAAGAAACCTTCATAATAGACCTCTGCGACGTTATCAGAGCAATGTAATTTAAGAATCGTCCTATTGCGGATTTAAGGTTAGGTACGCATGCCGCTAACAACTCCGGCTTCATGGTTTCTTGTCTCCCAGATTTATCTATCACTTATTTTTTATCTCACAGATATCCCAGCCTTATGATGTCATCTCAATATTTAAAACAGTGCCGCTTACCAAAAAGCTAACTGTCTCCTTTGTATCTGTCACGACGTGGCACCGATACTGGCAGGTGTGAATATAACCAAGTCTTATCATGCTTAAATAACCAGCTGTATGAATAGCTCCTGTAAACTGAATAGCCCCAGCGAACCTAAACCACAGTACTATTCATTTTTACCACGCTGAGTGCCTAGAATCATGATGGCTATCCATCTAAAAGTGGTAACTCTCTTGAGCAATCTTATGATGCTTTGAAACAATCTCAGCAGCCCTCTCAATTGGATCAAAACTATCGGCGATTTCTGTCGCCCAAGATAACCAGTCGTCAAAACCGTTGCCCTTTTCCCCCGTCGCCTGAAAAGCTTGTATCAAATTACGAATCTGTTCTGCTTTTTGATGATCCTGTGCCAGCTCAAATAAATATTCCTGCCTTTTGACCTCTATTTTTTGCAACCGAAGAGCCTCTTTTCTTTTTTCCTCTTCGACCTTCCATATACGGTGTTCACGCTCACGCTCCAAACGTAGTTGCTTATGACACTCAAATCCTCGACTAAAACCCTGTACGATACTGGCTAGCTGATCTTCCAGAGTTTCTTTGTTTGTATCTTTCCAATGTGTTTTAAAGCCAGGCGAATATAGGTTTTCTATTGATAATTCGAGCGTGCCCGTAGGGATATAGTCATAGGTTGGCCCCCAAGAATAACCACTATCTTTTTCTTTTTTGGTTTTAATATGAGGTGTTCGTTTAACTCGTTCTTTAAGCTTAAATCGCAACTCATCATCACCAAATACAAAAGCAACATATGGTTTACTACTCCACTGTGACGTTTGCTCTTTTAATTGCCAACCACAGTCCCCGAACAGACTAATAATTCCCTGAATAAAATGGCATGCCCGTTTGTATGCATCTTGAGTCACTTTAATGTCTTGGCCAATGGCAGTTCCACGACAGAGAATATGTCCGTATTGATCAATATATTTTTTATCTGCAGCTTTTCTATACGCACTGACTAACGGATGATATCGATTCACCTTCACAGGAATTTTGTACTCTAAAGCCCTAACTAATTGCTCCTCTTCATTCTCATTTTGAGGCGCAGATAATGATTGCTTTACTTCGAACTTTGTATAAAAAGCGATAGATTCAAGGCTTGAATCACTATTGCAGGGGAGAGGCGTCTTTTTGGCAGATTTTCCATGCTCAAGCTTGACCCAGTATCCTTGTGGTGGCCGTGGAATATTATGCTTTTTACATTTCTTAGCTAACCCCTGATCACTTAGCCCAAATTGCTTAGCCAGCCGTACCATTGGGGTAGTCCATACAAGCTCGTACAACTCTTCACGAGAAAGTGTTTTATCCGATTTCATGATTCCCTATCTCCAAGAATTTCCTACCACTTATTTTTATCATATAGGCACACAAGGCTTAGGTGGCCATTTCAATATCTAACGCTTACCAAAAACTAGCGGTCTCCTTTGTACCTGTCACGACGTGGCACCGATACTGGCAGGTGTGAATATAACCAAGTCTTATCATGCTTAAATAACCAGCTGTACATTGCATCGTTAAGCTTGCGAATATCTGTTCTTCGAAGCTCGGGGTGTTTTCGCCGTATTATGATTAGCGACTCCCGATACTTTTTCCTGGTTTCAAAAAAACGAATTCTTGCCCTTAAGGGAACCAAATATGAATGCTTACTGAGAATTAGCTCTACAGCGCCAGTTGAAAGCTCGTAAGACTTGGCTATTACCCTCGCAGACGCACCAATTAACAGCTTTCGCCATATGGTACGTTCTAGGTTTTTGTATATTTTCTTTGGTCTAAGGCTAATCGGGATATTGTGCTTGGCTGCAATCACGCCAACGGTTCTAACACTTAAACCAGTTTCCTCTGCCGCCTTTCTAAGACTTTTGCCTTGTTTAAGGGCCCTGAGAGCGTTTTCTTTTTGATCACTAAGCTGAACAGGAAAGGTGTTTCGGCTTATCTCTTCTTGTTGAATTTCAATTTCCCCAAACCGGTACAAATCAACAAAAGAAGACCAGTTTTTGTAGAGCGCAGAAATTAGAACGAGGTGCTTAATTGGATGATGGAAAGAATGGGGATTGTAGAAAAGGCAGTCTGGATAACGCTTATTAACTATCAACTCCCTCAACCTACGGTAAATCTCTGAAAATTGTAAATCGCCTAATTGAGAATAAAGTAACGCCCTAAGTTTGGACTGCCGTATTCTGCCATTGGTTGTCAAAAGCCCCTGTGAGAACAGTCTGTGACGATAAACATTCAATAGCCTTTGATGGTCAAATCTGAGGTCATGATTTTTAAAACTATCAGCAATCAAATTAGAGATTGTGTCTTGGTTAGGGCTGGATGCCTTCCTGAGGTTTTCGGCTATAAAACATGGTAAGCAGGCTTTCTTCCTGTTCTTGTTGATTCGGTGAAGAATTAGACGATGAATTACACATGACACTGTGCCTGGTAACTGATGTTCGATATGCCAAACAGGAAATCCGAGCTGCTCTACATCCTTCTCATAGCATTCAGGGCAAAACTGGAGCGCTCTGCCAAGCGGAATACGATTAGCTCTAGAACCGAGCCAAGTTTGACTATATTCGGTCTGTCCGGCCTCTAAAGCCTTAATAAGAGATAGATATTGGTCTTCGGCTAGAAATGGCTGGTAATAATGCACATCGGTCATTTCGTTTATCAAATAACCTAGCGGCAACCCAGTTTTATCCGCCAACGACCCTAAAAACGACGGAAACTCGGCTGCAGGCTGACAGCCAACTCGGTCGGATATTAGCCTCATCGAGCATCTGAAAGAAGGATGCCCTGAAAGCAGGTGGTAGCGACTAATCAGACTGTAAACCGTTTCTCCCCGTTCTGGCTGAGGGAAAAAAGGCAATAATGCGTCATCTTCCTTACCCTCTTGAGTGCTCATTTCCTGCACCAATAAAGCTATCGATATCTTTAAACAGGGCCCTGATGAGCATGAGATGAAATACTGGCTGGAAGAATTTATCAGAACTAAAAGCCATACCTATAAACCTAAAGGAGAGGGCCCGTCGGCCACCGTAAAAATTACCTGGTTTTTTTAGTAAATATTGATAGAAAGTCTCGCTAAAATACTCATTAATCGCCCCCTGGACCTCTCCCAGTCTTTTTTGCTGCCTGATACTAAACCTTTCTTTTGATAGAGGGATATCTACATAGGACCGATACCTTTCCTGAATCTTAGATAAACTAGGTAAGCGCACTTTTCCTGATAGAAGGTCCCACGATACTTCGTGAAGCCACATCACCTCATCATCAAGCTCCTCTTCAATCGTATTGACCGTTGATTTGCACTTAGGACATTCGTTGTTTGCTGGCGGTACTAGTATTTTGCTTATGGTTTTCCATTCGCTCTTACATTGGCCGCATCTTGATCGAAGTGTCTTACGGTGGTGGGGACATAAAATAATGCCTGGCAACTGGTGCTCTATACGAAAATACGGGAACCCTGTAATTTCAATATCAGACTCAACACAATCTGAGCACCAGCGCCATTCCCTCGCATACTTAAACGTATCGTGCCCAATGGGAAATACCGGCCCATTTACTGCTGCCTGATGAGGAGAGTTAAAAACCTCACCTGGATAGAATGACTTGTAATAGTTAAATGGTGTGTGGCGGGCAATGGTTCCATCGTTATTCCGCTCAGGTAACGCATTAAACAAATCCTGGTATACCCGCCTATTAAAAGCAGCAGGGCATAACCGAGTGGTATCAGAGCTAATTTTAGCTGCAGATTTCCAAAAGGGGCCATATCCAGAAAGCACACCAAAACGCCCGAGAACACTCAACAAATGTTCCTGGGGCTGAGCATCTATCATGATGTGAAATTTACCTGAAGCGTTCATACCTTCTTCTTCGCCAACGCTTCCCCAACAGTTTTGGTATCCAGCCCTTTCAAATTCCTATAATCATCCGCAGGGATTAAGGTCTGCTTCTTTTCATCCGGGAGTTCAATAAATAGACCCTCATCTTGCTCCTCATCTGAGTCTTCGAATTCTGAGGTATCGATATGAGCGATATGGAATTTTTCTATTTCATTTTTTGCATCAAATCCAAAGCCTTTAAATTTCATCAAATCTTCGTAGTGCATATACTTGTTATCTCGCACTAACTGTAAAGCTGGGTGAATTACTTCAAATTGTGATTTATAAACATCATTTAAAAGTTCGCAAGAAATTTTCTCCACACCAGACTCAATAGCTATTTCGTAGCTGAGCTTCATCAGCCGACACAAAATCGCAGGTAATCCTGCACTAAGGTAATGAATGATATCGACAACTTCTGGTGTAAAAGAAAAACTCTTTTTTAGGATCTGAGGGTAATAAAAACTATTTATAAGCATTTCCCAAAATGGCTCATCTCTCTCGAAAGGCTCAAGCAAAAAGTTTCGACCAGAAGTCAGCCTCCTAGCAGTGGACACTGTGTGTTCAAACAAAGGCTTTGATTTGTGGGTGCCCGCAATGATCGCGGGTATACCAAGACTGTCAAAAAAAGCATCTATAAAGCTAAGTGTCGCCATGTTTTCTTTACCAGACTCCGCCGCACAGCGCTGTATCTCATCAATAAAAATAATCCCAACACAATGGTTATAGGCAACCTTTTTGGCCTCATGGATAAAGACTGGAACTGATGCATTGCTATGTTTCCATTCGTCGTAATAGGAAGTATTGATAACCGCATCAATTGCACTAAAGAAATTAAGGATAAAACCCTTTTGGGTTTTCGTTGTTGGTGCCTCAAAGGCTAACCAAACGACCTGATCTAGACGGAGTGTTTGGCCTTTAAAATTTTGATGCCTTATGACCTTTGGAATTTGGGATAAGGCCTTCAATATGCCTGATGTTTTTCCTCTTCCACTCACCCCGATCATCGCTATGCACTGACTCAAAGGACTGACGTTGCTCACCGTGTATTTTGAATCATTACCAATTTGAAACTGATCATGTCGTGTCTGTCTGGATAGAGGGTTCCGATGCAAATACCCAGCAAGAATCGAACGCAATGCGCACTCATAAAGCGTTAGGAATGCTGGCTCTGGTAGGTAATTTAACCCCAGGGTTTCAATAACAAGCTTACGAGAAAAGTTATCCCATTCATTAACATCATTATCAATCTCTGGCCGTTTTCGAGAGGCTCTGGTAAAGCTTTTGGCATCTAAGGGCATCGCTAGCGCTTCGGTTAACGGATTGCCGTTGTAAATTTTCACGCGAAACTCATTGTAGACGGCATCGATATAAGAACTCATTCGCCTTCCCCATACATGTCATTGAAATTGTTCAGCTCAGAGCGTTCCTTTGACTCGATCTTGATAGGGTCCTTAGGTATTACCAGCCCGTCAGAGAGTAAGTTTATGAAGTTCTCAGCCACATCTTTATCCAGTATTTTTTGCTGAACAAACTGAGTAATATTGATATCTGGAGCCGCAGACTTTCGTTTGGATTTCGTCATACCCTTGACCCTATCCAAAGCAGCTTTTTCTATCCTCTCCGTCTCCTCCTTTTGCTTGAAACGTTGGAGGCGTTCCGATTCTTTTTGAACGACTTTATCCAACTCATAAAGCTCCAACAAATGAAGGGCATCATACCAAGTAACATCCTCATATTTTTCAGAATGGGGGCTTAAGGTAGCCGTATAAACGTTTCCTTCAAACTTGTACCAAATATGATTTGTGGTCTCGTAAGAGAAACGAATATCCAGTTTTTTAACGGTTCGTCTTTTGCTACTGGTTAGCCAACCCTGCGAAGCCGCAAAAGCACAGTTGTAATAGAGCCCTTTGTAATAAATCCCTTTTTCTGTTGTTGATGCGTCTCCTGAGGGCAACAAAGCAAAAAGCAGTGTTTTTCGATCAAAATACTTCCCTCGGCCATTATTCATGTAGTGCCTCATTCCAAAATTCCAAACCTCTAAAGGCGTTGCTTTAATCCCTGCCTGCGCCATAGCTTTATCATGTAAATTCTCATTGAAGACCTCATTATTTCGTATGAGGGCTTGATGAATGAGCTGACTAACAAAATCTTTGTAGCTGAGAAGAGCATTATTAGAGGCATGCTTTTCTTTTCTCTCGGGGACCCTCTCAACATACCCTGGCATAAACTGGATAACTTCGTTTTTATCTATAGCAAGCCCGCCTTCGACGTTGCCTTTAGCCTCTCCAGCATAAATTTTTGTTAAGTTAAGAACATCAATTCCTATATTGGCCATTAGCATTTGAATTTGTTGCTTTCGAGGATACTCAACACCGTTATCCATCGTCAGCTCATCGCATGTAAACATACACGGCCATTCTTCTGGCGCGATATCAATCCCGTATTGTTTACAGAATTCCACCTTGTCGCTAAAAGCATTCAAAAGTGCTTGTAGAACACCTTTCCAGTTCGGCCCTTCGAAAGAAACGTGGAAACCCACGACCATACTTGAATAGACGCATATGACCCTATAAACAATAGGTCTTCCCGACGATAAGCGCTGATTAGTTCTGTAAGGGAACGCGAGATATATATCTTCCCTCGTTGCATCGATTTCATAACGAAATGCCGGTCCCGGCACCCCATCTCGAGCCTGACCCAGTCTGTTTTCGTAATTTTCCAAGTAATTTTTGTCACGCTTTGACCATTTAAAACTAACGTCTTTTTCGACTCGCTTTACGTAGTGATAAAACTGGGAGTAACTAATGCATTCTGACCGCGGCAACGAAACAATACGCTCTTCACTGCAACCATCTTTGCCTTCAATCTCAACTTTCTGAGATTGAAATTTGAAGTCATAAATTTCGTAACAGTTTTGATAACCCCGTTTATCCAGAGTGCGCTTCCCAAGTTTCTTAAGAAAGGTCCTTATGTTGTCACGATCCTCCTCTGTGACGTTCCGATAGTCTGTTCGGTTAGATGGCCGCCCTCGCTTAGGAGCCTCATCACAAATTGCCTCTATAAATTGATAGTTCCTTCCACAATTTTTGTAATTTGGGTACATGGCGCTCTCAACACCGCCCCTTTGAAAAAACTGACTTAGCAGGCGATAGACCTGTGTTACATATACACCCGTTGCCTGACTAATCTTGTTGATATGCTCAGCCCCTCTATCGGTGTAAAGGTACTCAAATCTTGCATCCCTATTTTCAACAAGTGGTGCTATAACGCTGTAATTCTCTAGTGCTTTTTCCTCTCGCTTCATAACGAAAAGCTCTTGCCTCATCGGCGACAAGCTTTGCGGCACATAAACTCCAGCATCAAACTCAAATCGATCTAGCTGGCACTTTTTCCCATTGAGGATTTCTTGAAGCTCCTCGAACCTTATAACTTGGGGTTTACTAACAACCCTAACGGTCTTGAGGGGCTTACACTTCTTTCGCTTCCCTTGCGGAGTATTCAAATCAAAATACGCCACCTGACCAGTCGCGTGATGAACGTCCACAATATGTATGTAAAAGGAGAATCTCTCTGTAAAAATGATGCTGTTAACTGAAAACATGATTTATCTCCCCCCCTTAAAAACAATGGGCCTTAAAGGGTTAATCCGTTGTTCCAAGTCAACGGGGAGCTTGTGGCTCCATAAGCACCATTGAAATAAACAGAACGCATCGCTATAGCTGATATGAAGGTTTTCATTAGTGCGGGCAATGTTCGCTTCTAGGATGCTCAGAGGGTCGCGTTGCCAATTGTTCAAAAATGAATAGAGAAAAGCCTCTTCGTGCTGAATGAACTCATGAGTAAAAAATGCTGGCTTACGCGCCCACTTCAAATGTCTCGCGCAAGCTTTGCTGATATCGAGGTCAGTAATTAACTCAAATTTCACGCCTATCTCGGCGTAATAGCGGTATTCGAGCTCTATCTTCTGAAAGGTTCGAGTAACTGAAACAGGGTGCTTCGTTTCAATTGAGAGTGAATCAATGGGTTTATAGGAACGGGCTACTTTAGTGATTTCGCCTGTTTTCAGATTGATATCCTCGCAAAGAAAATCTGTGCTTAAGATATACGCCTCACCATCCTCATCAACCGGGTACTTGATGCCCATATCATGGGCAATTCGGATAGCGCGCTCGACATCCCAGAGCGGACATTGCTCATAGTAGATTTTTGTCTGTGGAAGGGATTCCCGATAAATACCTTCTCTGTACTCACCATCAGAGAGCAAATGATGTTCTCGCCCCGACTTCACTCCCTTGAGAATATGACGCCGATTTCCTTTGGGAGAACTCCAAACTGTAACGATGGGGTTATAAATACCTTTAGCGAGTTGATCCAACCAACCCATTATTATTTTTGTGGCCCTGTTTAATTTTATTCTCATTGAAGCATCACCAATCATCATTAATATGAAAACAATGGAGACGCACCAACAATTATACAAGGCCTTAAAACAAGAAAATCTTGTTACTTATCAATAAGATATAATAAAACATATATTAAATAGTTCGCCTCTTAAAGAGACTAGTAATTGCTTACAATTCAGTTAGTTGATGAAAATTTCTCGCTTCATCAGGAAAAGCTCACTATTTAAAATTATGATTTAAAATCAATTGGTTGCATTAATATCGGGCAAAAATAAGAAATAGGCGTTTTTTTTACCAAAAACACACAAAACGGCCTTCTTTGATAAATCACATAGCAAAAGCCGTCTGTGTATAGCCCCCCATTACACCGGTTCAATCACTCCATCGTAACGCCGGCTCAGATTACTCAGCAAACAACCTAACAAACCACCCCCAAGAATCATGAGTAAGGGATTGTCCTGTTTTGTCGCCCTGCTTATTAAAGCGCCAATTAGCACCCCAAACACCGTTGCCTGTATCTGCGGGCTATATTTCCGCCCGTTAATGAGCAAGTTAGCTATGTGCTCACAGTTATTACCAAGCAACTGGTAACTACTGCCCTCATTCATTATCGACTGTAGGCGCTCAACTAGCATTTCCCGATTATTCATATCAGTAGCTATAACTTTCACCTGTTTGCCTTCGGCATATTCAGCATAACTAACAATCTCAATCCCAGCAGAGGGTGAATTGTGAAACACCTGATTGTTACCTATGTAAACAGCGGTATGTTGGGCAAAGGCCTTACTTCGATATAGCAAATAACCTGGTTTAAGTTTAGTATTCATATTTGTATTCCCTATTTATTTACGTTTAAAGCATATACGTTAAACGTAATATTATTCAATGTCAAAGAAGAAATACACTTCGTTAATATTGAATGCTTTTATCCAAGGTGAGCTATGAGCACAGAACAAACATCATATTCCGCAGTTTTGGGGGTCGTTTTGGCTAGTCTGCGTAAAGCGCAGCTTATCGAGCAGGGAGATATGGCGGCCCGCATGGGGCTATCCCAAGCTAGCTACAGTCGATTAGAGAGTGGAAAGTCAGCCTTTTCAATCGACCAAATGTATCAGGCGGCCGCAGCGCTAGGCGTTAATGGTGAAGAGATTTCAAGCAATTTAAACAATACAGTTGCCAACCTCAGGGTAAATGGCGTCGAAGTAGTATCGCAAGTGAGAGGTAACACCACTCAAGCAAAACAAGAGCCGAGCGGTGTAGGAACCTTTGTGGTAGGTGCCGCGCTAGGGGCTCTCCTCATAGGAATCTTGAGCAAAAAATAGAGGAGAGGCAACCTCAGGAAGTCTTAAATACTAACTTCGATACTTTCGTCCTCTACAAAAACCCCAAGGGAGTTTTCAGAAACAATCAACATCAAAACAGGCATTCCATCTACCGACATAGCCTCCTTCAGAAATCTCATTTGCTCTCTATCTTGAGTACTCGGACGCGCAGATATCCCGAGCGGATGTGAATGCCACTCACCAACGTAATTAACCACATTAGCAGTCCTACGCTGAGATTCTTGCAGTACTTCAAGCAACCCTTCTGTTCCACGAGAATAAGATGCTGTCGTAGAAACGCTATCAGTTGGTGGACCAACTTCAACAACAAGCGAGATTGTTTTCAACTTTTGATCGATAACCCCTAATAAGACCCCTCCAGTTTCATTTGGCAGGCTTCGAAACCTCAAGTTCTGAAGCCGAGATAAGAACTCCTCATCCCATTCTACAATCCAGCCTGCAACGGACGCTCTTCGAGAGAGTGAAGGCTCAATTTCAACGGCATCAATTGCGCCAGAGTTATCATCCATATTCCAAACACAAATTCTTGCGCTTGGGTTTCCGAGACTCAACCTTAGCTGGCGAGCCAAAATCGCTCCGTGCATTTGAATCAACTCAATAGAAATTGCTGCCGAGACATCCCTACACCCACCGCCGACCCACAGACCTGTCGAATAGCCCTCGAGGTGCGCGCCCCCAAGAACGTCATTCACTAGCAAAGCACGATAATATTGGCTCTCAAGTGCCGAGCAACGCAAAGCGCGTGTAGCACTCTCCAACAACATAACAGAAGCTTTTCCAGACGGTGTCAAAAATAAACTGGCAACTCTCGGGACATCATTACGCACCCCGAGGTCTCTTGGGACATCCAGCATGGTGGTCGCATCAACTAAAATGTCTTTACCAATAAAAACATCATGAACACTAGGGTTATCATCGTTAACACCATGAACCAAAGCCTTCGACGTGCAGGAAGTCTCGCTCGGGTACAATTCATCACACAAAAATTTGACGGCTTCAGCCTTTGAATAACCAATAGCGTTATCTGAGCATATGTGGCGTGTGATGTTATGAGGTTCGATGATATCTTTATCTATGTAATCCCAATCTCCCCAACCCTCTCTAGCCCATATATTAGCCAAGGAACTGCCAAGCGCTCCAACTCCAGCCAACACACCTTTTATATCGGCATTGTTTATTCCAACCCCCGACAATTCCAGCGCTTTGCTCTTGTCCAAAGCGATACGTACATCCACGGGATCAACAGTTAGAGATCGCCAAAAACTGTCCTGCTGTTGATTACCAATTGATATATCTTGGTACCATACATTTTCTTGCCCAGGAGCCTTAAATAAAGCTCCACAACGCTCCCCAAGCACCCCTAATGATGCAGATACAACAAACCCATGAACATCAAATTCTTCCACCCCCTCATTTCTAGTACGAGGGATATAAACGATGATTAATGTGGATGGTTTCTCCTTATCGTCTAGCCCAGATATCCCACCTGCAGGGACAATCGCTTTTAACTCCTTAATCAGAGGGTCAATCAAAGAGCTTCCTCTGGAGGCAAGCAAGTCATGCAAGCTCCCCAGCGAACGAGGGAAAACTTCAACAGGCCCATTGCCTAAAGAGGGCACCGTTAGAAGCACAGACGAACAATTCACTACTCCTTGATGCAGCCCTTTACTCTGATCAACAAAATGGGCTCGTAACACTGCACTTGACGTTCCATCACCTGAAACCATCGAGAGGTGCAGTTGCTTCGAGGCGTCATGCGCCATCTTCTCATGGTCAGATGGCAGAACAACCTTCCACCGTGAAGAAAAAAATAATTGTTCGATAGGCTGATCAGCGTGGTGTAAGCGACCTTCTGCGGCCTCCCTCAACCACCAAAGAATCCGCACCAAAAACCGTTCGGCGGTCCAAGTACGTTCTACCGCGCACCATTGCTCAGCATATAAGCACAGTGACCGTGGCTCACCTGCTAACACATGGTTCTGATGCATAGTGCTCGGAAAGTCCAACCTCAGCGCTCTAACTTCCCATGGGAACTTGCTACTAGGTCGATAAGTTAAAGCTAACCTTTCTTTTCTGCGTATTCCCACCTCATTGCGCGGCCCAAAAGAACCATCGCAGGCGTCAACAATAATTATTTGCGAAAAAGGCTTGGCAATAGTCCGCACCTCAACCAGCTCAAAACTTGGAGCTAGATTACAAGCATCTAGGACTTGTTTAACCTGCTCCTGCAGAACGTTTTCTTGATAGTCAGATAGAATGTCACCCCAGGGTATATATTCAACTGGCACTAACCTGCCCTCGGAGGGCGACAAGAAACCACACTTGCAGCAGCTGTAACAGAAGCTAACGCTTTCTTAATGCCTGATGCAGTCACTTCAAATTCAAGCGGCTCAGAATTCACCTTCGATGAATGGTCTGCCGTGCAGTAAAACGTACCATCCACACTATCTAAAATATCCAAATACTCACGCTTAGCGCGAATACAAGGAGGGTCGACATCGTCATCCAAAACCGCTTTACTACTGGCCACTATAAACGCACCGTACTCAGCCTGACCAAGCGCGGAACGTGCATCATCAGAAACACACACCTCATCACCTTTTTCAGACCAGCTATCGTATGACAATGAATGCCATGAACAATGGTGTGGCGCTTGTAACAAATCATATTTCAATTCAGACGGCTGATATTCACTCCAAACCCTCTCCCATATCTCAACTTCGGCATCACCACCCACCAGCAACTTACTACCGGTCGTAGAGTGAGCTGAAGCTGCAATTTCCAAGTTTAAAATCACACTGGAGTTATTTTTTGATAAAACTTCTTCGGCCTCATCATCCTGCTTTGAGATAGGAGCAAGTAGGTGAGCAGAAAAGTAAGAAACAGCACTGCCGTTAATGCCACTAAAGCGATCACCGGCACTGGTTAAAATTGGACCCAGATCATCAGTTTTTCCGTTTTCATCTTCGCCCAAGATTCGTATTCGATCACCGCTAGCCACAACGAAGTTTTTCTCACGATTAACCTTCACCCTGCGGCGCGCCTCCTTATCAAAAGCCTTCGCATCTTCACACAGAGTATGGTTCTTTGAAGCTCGGCGAAACACCATCGGCGACGACATCATTTCTCGTATTACAATGCGCTTTTCATCCTGCACTTTTTTATCGTCAGGATAGTCGCCAAGGGACCCCAACCAAAAATGCTTAGCCAAACCAGTACAGTGATCTTTATCAGGATGGCTTAACAACAAACCATCCACATAAGGCCGGTTGTTGCTATCCGTGCTTAGCCGGCTGCGCAGATCCGCAGCCACATCTCTTGTATCGTCATTGGGATCATCAGCAGCCACTCTAATATTCATATCAATTAATAGAGATGTTGCGTCAGTGTCAGCAAGACGAATCAACGTCATATCACCATTATCTACTGGGAAAAAAGTAATTTTTGCAGTCATATATACCTCCTGATAAGTTAAATCGCCGCTGCTACAGCATTAACAACAAATCGATTTCCAGCATTCCTTGCAGCCATCATCGACAGCAACGTAAATACACCCAACACAACATAAACTTCTATCTTAAAGGCCCCAAATAGCTCCTCTGGCCCCCAAAAACTCCAACCTACTACAATCAAAAGAACCCCCAGCAAGCCAGAGAAAACATCTCGATATAGCAAAAAATTTCTATGCGCCTGAAGTACTTCTGGCGCATCTTTAACGGTCTTATAAATATTCCTGTACCAAAGGCCGTTTCTATCCGAAGCCGCCGTATCTGCTGAAAAAACCTCCGGCCAACGACTTTCTACCTCCACCGCATCCACCCTCGGATCCTTTCTGCACAACACGTGGCACCTGCTTCCAGGCATCTCATTAATAAACCTAGTAAAAACCAACTTGTGCTTTAAGTTATGACCAAGCAAATTGCTCAACATAATCAAAACTGCCGAAAGTACCGGACTCACAGTCCCAGCTATTACCACCTCAATCCACCCCGGAAAGCCATCAAATCCCAACTGAAATCCCGCGCACACTAAAATTGCAAAAGTTAAAATATAGAAAACCGGCTGATTATTTTCCTTTTTTAAATCCGTAGTCATCTTTCTTCCTTAGGTTGTTTCATCGTCGTATTCGTAGTGATATGGCTCGGGGGTTATCGATGTCCACCCCTCCCGCTCTGGCGCATCATACTTATGTCGTATTCCAGTACCTCGCGTCGCGCTAACCGTTGCCCCTCTGTGCGCAAAAGCATTAAGCACAGACTTATGCGGGTGTTTTGGCTCACCTTCAGTAGCCGTAGAAGCTACAGCCGAAATATTGCGAGACTCCCCCTCCGCTAGCGGCTTACCAATAATACGATCCAGTACAGATGGGCCAACATTTCGACGACTTCCATGGTGAGGTATCTGGAAGAACTTCAGCTCCGCACCACTGGCGCAAGCATCTATCTCATCTGCCGCCTTATCGAGTGCTGTAATCCCTGCATCTCCGGTAAACACAAGCCGCCTACCATCAACAATTAACTGAGTAATGACGCTGGAGTTATTCTTCGCAGACGTGCCATCCTCGTCGTTAATTTTATCCTCCCCCCATGAAACAAAGATTTTTTTCGCCGCCGCCTTTACCGCGTCAAATAGCCCCTCGAACAATGAACTAGCCTCTTCCACTTTCTTTACTGACGGCATTCCATCAAATTGAGGGATCAGCTCTTCGTAGTACACTTTAGTCGGACCAATGACCTTAATGTTATCGAAATTTTTCCCTGTAAATGGCTCAGAGACAGCAACCCCTTTGTCTTGCGCTTTCACTACCAGAGTATGAGCCGCTTCCAAGCTATCTTTAAGGCGCTCACCGATACTGTTGTCAGTAATTCGCCCATCTTCAAATTCTCCTGCCAAGCCTTCGTTATGGTCCCAAGGCTGGTGAATCCACAACTCGCATACTTCAAGCTGCTCAATCACCTCTTCCAAGCCATTAATATGATCTTGATCTGGATGCGTTGAAATCACCAAGTCGACTTTTTCTGTTCCGTAATGGTCCTTGATGTGATCAACTAATTTTTGGCCATTGTCTTTGTAGCCACCATCAATAACAACGACAGTCTGCTCATCGCGCTCTCCATGCAAATTGCCATACCGCAGTGCAATCGCATCACCGCTGTTGGATTTTTCACCAACCCCTAAAATATCTACTTCATAACCCATAAAGCGACCTCCTTTTCTTGTTAAATAAAAACGCACCATTACGATGATGCAGTATTTGGTCAAATATACATTGACTCGCGAGTGAAAAACAAGCACTATTTGCGCATCTTTTCGATGATGCATATAAAAATGAAGATAAAACTAAACGATATCGCCAATATAAGCGCCGGCCACCCTTTCCGGGGAGCCGTGCCCGAGCAAGAGGACGGAGACTGTTACGCTGTCCAGGTAAGAGACATTGATATAGACGGCCAAATTAGCTGGAGCAATATTATTCGCACCCGCATTACCGGCCGCAAAACACCGGACTGGCTGCGCGAAGGGGATATTATTTTTGCCGCCCGAGGGACAAGAAACCTGGCGACATGTATACCTGCTTTAGACCGGCCAGTCGTATGTGCGCAGCATTTTTTTCGTATTACGCTCAATGCCTCAGATAGCATCTTGCCAGAGTTTATAGCCTGGCAACTCAATCAAGCACCGCTACAAAGGTACTTTCGCCAGTCCGCAGAGGGCAGTGCTCAAGTCAGCATCCGGCGAGCGGTACTAGAACAAACAACACTGACACTGCCTCCTCTAAAGCAACAAATCATGCTCACTAAATTTGCAGACAAGGCCCTGCAAGAGAAGCAGGTACTGACAAAATTGATCGATAATCGGCGTCAGCAAATCCATGCCATTGCCAACGACCTACTTAAATAGTTTTTCCAAGGACAACAACAATGCCGAACACACCTATTAGCCAAGACGATATCAATAAAGCTGTATGGTCCGCCTGTGACACTTTCCGAGGAACCGTCAGCGCCAGCGACTATAAAGAGTTCGTGTTGACCATGCTGTTTTTAAAGTACATATCCGACGTAAACAAGGATGATCGCGAAAAGCTGGAAGCACAATACGGCGACAATGCCGCACTGATTGATGCCATGATGTCCAAACAGCGCTTTATCTTGCCGGAAGGCAGCAGCTTCTGGGCGCTGTATGAAAACCGCCACGAGGCTGGCATAGGTGAGCGCATTGATACTGCACTACACGCCATTGAAGAAGCCAACGGCAAAAAACTGAAGCACCTTAACCATTCGGTGTTCCAAGACATCAGCTTTAACTCCAACAAGCTGGGCGAAGAAAAACAAAAAAATGAACTGCTACGCCACCTGTTGGAGGACTTTGCCAAACCTGCCCTAAACCTACGCCCCAGTCGCGTCGGCAATTTGGATGTGATTGGCAACGCGTATGAATACCTAATCAAGCACTTTGCAGCCGGTGCCGGCCAATCCGCTGGCGAGTTCTACACTCCAGCCGAAGTCTCCGACTTGCTATCCATTTTGCTGGACCCGCAAGAGGGCGACCATATTTGTGACCCGGCCTGTGGTTCCGGCTCACTGTTAATGAAGTGTGGGCGCAAGGTAAAAGAGAATCACAACGGCTCCAAGAACTATGCCCTATTCGGCCAGGAAGCCATCGGCTCCACTTGGGCACTGGCGAAGATGAACATGTTCCTGCACGGCGAGGACAATCACCGCATAGAGTGGGGCGACACCATTCGCAACCCTCTTCTACGCGATAATAATGACTCTCTTCTACACTTTGATATTGTTGTCGCCAACCCACCATTCTCACTCGACAAGTGGGGCCAAGAGGGTGCTAACAACGATCGATTTGGCCGTTTTCGTCGAGGCGTTCCCCCAAAGACCAAAGGCGACTACGCCTTTATTAGTCACATGATTGAAACTTTAAAACCCAAGACCGGACGCATGGGCGTAGTAGTACCACACGGCGTGCTATTTCGTGGCGCAGCAGAAGGTAAAATCCGGACACAGCTAATAGAGGAGAACTTACTGGATGCCGTGATTGGCCTTCCGGAAAAAATGTTCTTCGGCACTAGCATCCCGGCCGCCATTCTCATCTTCAAGAAAAACAAAACTGACAGCAATGTACTGTTTATAGATGCCAGCCGGGAATTTAAATCCGGTAAAAATCAGAACCGGCTGTCGGCCGATAACATCCAGAAAATTGTCGACACCTACAAATCAAGGGAAAGCGACGATAAGTACGCCTATTTAGCATCATTGCAGGAAATTAAGGACAACGACCACAACCTGAATATCCCCCGCTATGTGGATACCTTTGAAGAAGAGGATGAGATCGACCTGATGGCGGTAAGGGCTAAACGTCTCGAGCTGCAGGCTCAGCTGAATGAACTGGAAGCCGAAATGGAAGTTTATCTGCAGGAACTGGGTTATGAGTGAATATGTAAAAACGGTTGCAGGTATGCTACCTCGAAGCTGGAGGGCTGCGCTCATCAAGCAAGTGGCAACTGTCGTACGCGGTGGTTCCCCTCGACCTGCGGGGAGCCCCCTGTATTTTAATGGAGATTTTCTTCCATGGATCACAGTTGCGGACGTAACAATCGATAATGGAATGTACTTAAGGATAACCAAGTCAAAATTAACAGAGGAAGGCTCAAAGCGAACACGAATTACTGAGCCTGGAACCCTTATGCTAACAAATAGCGGCGCAACACTTGGGGTCCCAAAGATTTCAAAAATTCGCGCTGGTGCTAACGATGGAATAGCGATGCTGCTTGATCTAAAAGATCTCGACATCGAATTTGCATATTTTTACTTATCATCAAAAACAAGTTATTTCAGAGACGTAGTAGCCCCAGGTGTAGGACAACCAAATTTAAATACTGATTTGATTGGCGACGTCGCCATACCCATTCCACCGAAAGAAGAGCAACAAAAAATAGTACATGTGCTTACTACTTGGAATAAGGCGATTGCCATCACAGAAAAACTTATCGCAAACAGCCAGCAACAAAAAAAGGCGCTAATACAGCAGCTGTTAACAGGAAAAAAGCGCTTTAGCGAGTTTCACAGTGAATGGCGATACAAAGTTATCAATGAAATTTCTACTCGCATTCAGCGCAAGTCTGACGGCCAAGATCATCCTATATTGACCATCTCATCCCTTTCTGGATTTGTTACTCAAGAAGAACGATACAGCCGATATATGGCTGGAGAGAGTGTAAAGAACTACATACTTCTGAAAGAAGGGGAATTTGCTTACAACAAAGGTAATTCCAAGACCTACCAGTTTGGATGTATTTTCGACCTAGATGGTTTTAAGACAGGATTAGTTCCTCATGTTTATGTGTGCTTTAAACTTAATGAAGGGCTAAGTCACAGGTATTTCAAATATCTATTTGAAGCGGACTACTTGAAGCCTCAACTAGGAGCTTTGGTAAACACCGGAGTACGAAATAATGGTCTGTTAAATATCAAACCAGCAGAGTTTCTGAATACCAAAGTTCCCGTTCCCTGCTTTCAGGAGCAAGAGCGTATAGCTGACGCCTTACATGCTGCATCAGGAGAAATTGGCGCTCAACAGCAAAAACTTGCCCATCTTAAACAGGAAAAACAAGCACTAATGCAGCAGCTATTGACCGGCAAACGCCGAATTAAAATGGCTACTACTGATACTGACCAGCAGGACGCAACGGAGGTCGCGTAAATGGAACCACCCAAGTTTCAGGAAGAATACGCTGCCAAGCTGCCCGCACTGACGCTGTTAACAAATCTCGGTTACGAGTTTCTACCGCCAGAGCGCTGTACACTAATGCGGGGCTCGTTGGCCTCGGTCGTATTACCCGAAGTGCTGCGCAAGGAGCTGGCCAAGCGCCGCTTTCATTTCTCGGGTAAAGAATATCCTCTGTCGGCACAGGCCATCGATAAGGTTGTGCAGGAATTGTCGGCTCCGGCGATCAACGAGGGGCTTAGTCAGGCCAACGAAAAACTCTATAACGCACTCATGTTCGGCATTGGTGTTACCGAGTTTATCGACGGGCGAAAGGCCAATCCAACCGTACAATTGGTGGACTGGCAGAATGTCAGTAATAACAGCTTTCACTTCACTGAAGAAATGGACGTGGAGAATGTACACGGTACTGGTCACCGTATTCCAGACATCGTCTGTTTCGTGAATGGCCTCCCTTGGGTGGTGATCGAGGCCAAACGGCCGAACTCGGCCAAAGAAGGTAAGCCGACCATTACTGAAGGGGTCTCGCAGAACATTCGCAACCAGGGTGCACAGGAGATCCCCCACCTATTTGCCTACAGCCAACTGCTCATGTCGATCAATGGCAATGATGGGTTATATGGCACCTGCGGTACGCCGGAGAAGTTCTGGGCCAAGTGGAAGGAAGAGGAGATCATTGATGCTGAGATGCAGCGCCTAAAAAACCACCCCCTCAGCGAGGCACAGCTTGCAGCCATATTTGATCATCGCGCCCCCCGTGTGCGTGACTACTACGATACTCTGATGGCCGGTGGCGACTTAACCGTCACCGATCAGGATAGGCTACTGATCAGCCTGTTAAAGCCTGAACGACTACTTGAAATCCCGCGCCTTTACACCCTGTTTGAAGGCAAGGCTGGCCGGGTTGTCGCTCGCTACCAACAGGTCTTTGGCATTAAAGCGCTGGTTAAGCGAATCACCAGTTTCGACGATTCCCCCCAGGGTAACGGTGCCCGTAACGGTGGGGTGATATGGCACACCACCGGTAGCGGTAAATCCTTCACCATGGTGTTTTTGTCAAAAGCGCTGGTGTGGTTACAAGAACTTAAACAGTGCAGGGTTATCATCGTTACCGACCGGATCGACCTGGAAGATCAGCTAGCTGGTACTTTCGCCTCCGGCGGAGCCTTGTCCGAACGAGATAAACGTGACGCCATGGCAACATCTGGCCGCCGTCTAGCTGAGCAGATTGGTCATGGCAACGAGCGGGTGATTTTCACAATCATCAACAAGTTTGGCTCGGCGGCTAAGCTCAAGGCTTGCTACAACGACAGCCCCAATATACTGGTGCTGGTTGATGAGGGCCACCGCAGCCAAAATGGTGAGAACAATACCCTGATGCGACAGGCCTTGCCGAAAGCGGCCTTTATTGCCTTTACCGGCACACCGCTGCTAAAAGATGACAAAACCGAAAATAAGTTCGGCTCTATTATTCACTCTTATACCATGCAGCAGGCTGTGGCCGACAAGACCGTAACACCTTTATTGTATGAGGAACGTATCCCCGACCTCAGCCTTAATGATAAGGCTATTGACGCCTGGTTTGATCGAATTACTGACAAGCTTACGGAGAAACAAAAGACGGACTTGAAGCGGAAATTTTCCCAAAAAGGGCAAATCTATCAGACCGAAGGGCGAATTGAGCTGATCGCCCACGATATTTCCGACCATTTTCAGAACGTGCAAAAACTCGGACTGAAAGGCCAGTTAGCCTGTGACTCCAAGGCGTCGGCCATTCGCTATAAAGAAGCCTTGGATAAAATCGGCAAACTGAAATCCGTCGTCGCAATGTCCCCGCCCGATACGCGTGAGGGCAATAGCGAAGTCGATGGTGAAAGCAAAGATTTGGTCCAGCGCTGGTGGAAGGGGCATGTCGGCAATGAAGACGAAAAAGTCTATACCAAGCGTATCATTCAAGAATTCAGTAGGGACGACGGCCCCGATTTGATGATCGTGGTAGATAAATTACTCACCGGGTTCGACGAACCAAAAAATGCGGTGCTGTACATTGATAAACCGCTCAAAGAACATAATCTTATCCAGGCTATTGCCCGGGTAAACCGCCTACACAAAAGTAAGCCTTTTGGTTATCTCATCGACTACCGGGGTATCCTCAAAGAGCTGGATACCACCATCGAGAAATACCAGGATCTGGCTGAGCGAACTCAAGGCGGCTATGACATCGACGACCTTAAAGGTCTATACGATCGAATGGATACCGAATATAAGAAACTGCCAGGACTGTACGACGAGCTCTGGTCGATTTTCAGTGATGTACCTAACAAACAAGATGGCCCCGCACTTAGGCAAGCCTTAGCCCCCAAGATTGAGGAGCAAGACGGTAAATTTGTTGATCTTAATTTAAAAAATCGAGATGACTTTTACGCAGCCCTTAATGCCTTCGCCAATTGTCTGAAGGTAGCCCTGCAATCAGCCTCCTTCTTTGAAGACAAAAGTTTTGATGAGACCAAGCGGCGCCACTACAAAGAAACTCTCAAGCAAATGACCAATCTGCGCAAACAGGTTCGAGAAGATGCTGAAGAGACTGTGGACTATGATCAGTATGCGGAGGAAGTGAAGTATCTGCTGGACAAGCATGTAGGTGGTGTAGGTATCAACGAACCTGATGGTGTTTATCGAGTCGACCAGCTAGGCAAAGATGTTAAGCCGGAGCAGCTATCGGATGATGAAGCTCGCAACCAAAAGGATAAAATCACTGGTCGCGTCACCAAAATGATTGAACAAAACTTGGCGGATGACCCCTACGCCCAGGAGTATTTCTCAAAGCTACTCAAACAAGCCATTGAAGACGCCAAGGCGATGTTTGATGCGCCGGTTAAGCAATACATGCTCTTTGCAGATCTGGAGAAGCAAGTTAAAGCTCGCCGAGTGGACAACCTACCGAATGTCTTTGAGGGCAATCGCTATGCTCAAGCGTATTTCGGTTTATTCAAACATCTCTTTGATGGCGAAGTACTGATTACTGCAGAACTTACGGAAGAGAAACTGGTTCAACTGGCCTTTACTATCGATGAGGTCGTCAATAAGGCGGTTTCAGAATACTCTATCAATCCGCACGAAATTGAAAATGCCATTAGCCGTGAACTGCTACCTATCCTGTTTACCGATCTCGGAATCGACAATGCAGAGAAATTGATTCAGGAAATTATTCAGATTATGCGACTAGGTGCTAGGTAACAATGAGTGTCATTCTATCCCGGCAGGGTGGAGAGTTACCCATTGAGAGTGGCATTTTTACTTATGGTGAACAAAGGGTTAACTACGAAGTATTGAGACTTTGTAGTAATGAAGCTGGCCCATCAAAAGTAAATATTAAAGTCCATCCGGACTGCCGGGTGATTGTGACGGCTCCAGCCGATGCAAACGATACGCAGATTCACGAGGCCGTCTATAAGCGAGCCCGCTGGATTTGGCAGCACCTAGAAGAATTTCAGAATCAAATGGGCCATGTACAGCCCCGCCAGTATGTTAGCGGCGAAACCTACTTTTACCTTGGCCGGCGTTATCAGTTGAAGGTACTGGTAGAGCCTGACTGTGTACTTGGCGTTAAACTCATTCGCGGTAAGTTGGAAGTACATCTACCCAAAGATGCCTCCAACCAAAGCGCGATGGTTAAGGCGCTGCTAGATAAATGGTATCGCACACGAGCCCGTAAGATATTCCAGGAACGACTACAGGTGCTAGGCTCACAGGCCAGTTGGGTAACAGACACGCCCCCTTTCAGGGTTCAACCGATGAAGAAACAATGGGGAAGCTGCTCACAAAAAGGCCGACTAATGCTGAATCCACACTTAGTAAAAGCACCCAGAGAATGCGTTGACTACGTTTTACTGCACGAGCTCTGCCATATTGCCGAGCACAATCACAGCAAGCGCTACTGGCGACTGCTGACCCAGCTAATGCCTGAATGGAAAGTCATCAAAGCCGAACTCGACGGTATGGCTGAGATGTATTTGAATGAATGACATAAGCATGCGGGTAAAAGCCACGAAGCATTACTACTACTTGCTCCGCCTTTAAGGTTTTTCCCAACCTCAATATTCCTTACAAACAGTAATGCGCGGTTTCGAACATTAAGAGCGCCTATTAACCAACTCCTTTAAATCATTAACCATCTTCATTCCTTAGCCCCACCGCTGTCAGGTGGTGTTTCATAATCACTTACCGTCGGACAGCTACAAAGCAAGTTGCGATCGCCAAAAACATTGTCCACGCGCCCCACTGGCGGCCAGTATTTATTACTCATCTGTGCAGATGAAGGGAAAGCAGCCTGCTGCCGGGAGTACTGATGCGGCCACTCATCAGCTGACACCATCGCTGCCGTGTGGGGGGCGTTTTTCAGCGGATTATCATGCTCATCCTGCTCAACCTCCTGAAGTGCCCGTATCTCTTCACGAATACAAATCATGGCATCACAGAAACGATCTAGCTCATGTAAGGACTCACTCTCAGTAGGTTCAATCATCAATGTACC
>Ga0105355_10000687_pt1 | contig 31163 bp, 26 predicted proteins | sample GOMGulsemesocosm_2_FD_83508 | JGI IMG/M metagenome (GOLD analysis project Ga0105355, IMG submission 83508) | Methane-oxidizing microbial communities from mesocosms in the Gulf of Mexico - GOM9C Gulf of Mexico | ecosystem: Environmental > Aquatic > Marine > Cold seeps | place: Gulf of Mexico...
AACCATAATGGGCATTTCAATATGGTCCATTCCAACCCATTCTAAGTTGCCTTCGGTTTGAGCATTTACATTGTTCGCAATATCTGGCATTTGGTGAGGCATTAATAACGGCTCCAACAATTGATGTTTAGTTGCTATAACCAGTAAGCTTACTGGTTATAGCAGGTGTATGAATTTTTGAACGCGGATTGTATCACGCTATCAAGGGCCAAAACTATGGCTTGAATGGGATCATTTAGCGTATTTTTAGAGTAAACACTCGGGTAACGGCTCAAATTTTGTAAAAAGTTCAATAAAACTAACCGGATCCTTGGGTGTAAAGTAATGGTGTGCATTATTGTTGATAGGTAATAGCTGGTACTGGGCTTTTCTGATATCTTGGAAGGTATATCAGCAAGTTATACTAGGAAAATTCACAATGTTTTTACCAAGGACGGTTATTTGGTTCTTTTTATTTATTAGTGCTTTGGCTCAAGCCGAAGATAAAGCGCAGCCGGAAGTTGCTCAAGCATATCAACTGATGTTAATTGGCAGCGAGTTACCTTATTGTCGCAGTAGTGATTTGGCACGTTGCAATAACCAGCAGCTGAGTGAGTTGGCTTCTTCGTCGGGACGTCAAGAACCATTATACAGAGTCTCGCCGGTTCAGGTTCGATTACTAATGGCAAGTTATTTGTGGCACTCCTCTCGTCAGGCATTTCGTTATGACTTAAATTTGGCGTTGTCAGCGTTAACCAAGCGAGTAAGCAACGAAAAATTGTCAGCTTTTCAGCTTATTACCCGTTTAAGGGCGATCAAGGTTGTTAGTCAGGGGCGCCATATTAGTGGTTATTCGCTATTTTCTCAGCTGTCTGCTTCTGAATTACAGATGCTGCTTGATTATTTTGAGTTGCCACAAGTTGATAGTTTTACTAACCGAATCAAAGAAGTCGTCAAAATTGCAGATAAACAAGATCAGCCCACCATTTTGTTGTATAAAAAAATTGTCGAACAAGCACAACTAATAGGCCAGCATAAGCAACCTAATATTCTGCTGGTAACCGCAGCTCAGCGCGATCCCTTTAAAGATGTTGATAGTTTGAGCTCTTTGTTTAACCAGTTAGGTGCTCAAGCTACTTGGTTACCCTTAGACAGTGCTCTAGCCAAGTTAATTGCAGACGGTTCTGCGTGTGATTTGTTACCACGTTATCGCAATCAGGAGGCTAATAATTTCCAGCGAAATCGAATCTATCCTGATCTTGTTCAACAGCAAGAAAAATTTTGTGCTCAGCCTTCTTTGATTAATGACGCGATTGCGGCAGCCGATGCTGTGGTGTTTATTGGCCGTTCTCCAACGTTGTTGCGTAATACTTTTGTTACAGTGGCAGGGCAACCTTCGTTAGCGTTACAACTTATTGAATCAAAAATGTTGGATAATAAATTATTTGTGGCCTCGATTGGAGGAGCCACCTTAGCGATGACCGGCCACACAGATCAAAGGGAACAGCCGGTGGTAATGATTGTTGATGGTGACAGTGAGATGGCATTTATAGGCGGTACTTCAACTGAGTTTGAGTGCAATAATATGAGCCCTTGCATAAGACGCGATCATCGCCGGGTTTATTACAATCGGGCCGGTGGGCTGGGTTTGTTTACGCTAGGCGTAATCGATACTAAAATATCGCGCGATAGCAATTTTGCTCGTTTGGCAAAAGTCAGCTTCGATAGTAATAATAAGTTAGGTTTTGGCTTGGATAGCTTTACCGGCTTATTGGTTCGAGTTAACGATGGGTTAGTATCACTAGAGGTGACTGGAGAGGGGGGAGCGACAATTGTAGATCATGGCGTGACTCAAGCTCGCAATCAAGCTATGGAGCTCACTAATATTAGTTTGAGCTATTTAACGCCACAAGACAAAGCCGAAATATCCAAACAAGGTCTAACAATCTTCTATGCAAAGTGGAAGCAAACGCCGTTAGATTTTGAGGGGGGAGTTGCTAAATTTAATAATTTATTTCGCAGTAACAACTTCTTTAAATTTACTCAGCAAGCTTGCATAACTAAGCCCAGTCAATGGCTAGGCCGTGCTGGTAAGGACCATCAATTTAAAATTACTTTAAATAAGTCACCGCAAAGCACGGTGATGTTTGGTGGTTTAATGTTGGGCGGAGCTTATAAAATCTATTGTTCTTTTGAGCGGTTGGAATTAAACATCACGCGAAAGTAATGCTGTGCTCAAAATAACTGGTGATTGGTATTAAACTTAGCGAGGTGATAAAATCGTTCTTTTACGATAAATAGTTCACATACCTTATGGCTTCATTAGATAACGCAGCGTTTGCACAGGCGCTAGATTTAGAAATATTGGCTCAATATACTCAGGCCATTGGTGGGCAGGCATTGCTTGGTAGTGTTGATATTTTAGAACAGCACTTTCCTCTATATATTAAAAGCTTAGTTGGTTATCATCAAGCTGGTGATAACAAATTGTTAGTTGAAGAAGCACATAAAATGAAAGGTGCAGCAGGCTCGGTTGGTCTGCTTAGATTGTGTCAGCTGTCGCAGAAAATTCAAGATAGTTCAGCCGCTGATTGGTTAGCTAATTACCCTGATTATATCGCTAGTATTGAGCTGCATTATGCTGGAGACGTTGCTTTGCTACGTCAATATTTAATGGCCAGCTAAAGTATACCCGTGCCACTTGAAAATGCAGGTTTCAGAGCTTGGGTAGGATACGAGTACAAGGCATGATTCATAATTCATGGTTATTCCCTGATTATGAATCATAACGCAGTAATCGTTTTCTACCCAACCTCCCGTAGGGCAAGGCGATAAGCGACCAACTGCGTTGTTATAATATATTTATTTAGAATGACTAAACGGCACATATTATGCCTAGCATTTGGCACGCTTCTCGACTTGCTGAAATCACGCATTTCCAGGTAGCACGGGTATATAACTCAAGCATAAAAAAACCCGAATTAATTCGGGTTTTTTTATGCTCAGGACAAGCAGTATGTCACTGAGTGGCGATTGGAAGTATTGATTTACTCAGCTTCTAATTTTCCACAAAAGCGATAACCTTCACCATGAATGGTGGTAATTATTTCGCTGCTACCTGGGTGCGACTCAAAGTGCTTTCTGATCCGACGGATGGTTACATCAACAGTACGGTCATGGGGCTTAAGCTCTCTGCCGGTCATTTTTAATAGTAAATCATTACGGGTTAATATCTTGCCTGGGTTCTCTAAAAACTCAACCATGGCTCTAAATTCACTGCGTGGTAATTTAAAATTTTCTTGAGTTGGGCTAACCAATGAACGTGAGTTAACATCAAGTACCCAGTCATTAAAGCGGTAACGTTCGACAGTTGATGGTTTCTTTTCTTCAACTGGGTTACGTGTACGGCCCAATAAGTTACGCGCACGAATGGTGAGCTCTCGTGGATTGAAAGGCTTGGTGATATAGTCGTCAGCGCCTATTTCAAGTCCTAAAATTTTATCAACCTCGTTATCACGTCCGGTTAAGAAAATAAGTGCGATGTTGTCTTTTTCTCTTAACTCTCGAGCTAGTAATAAACCATTTTTGCCCGGCAAATTAATGTCCATGATGATAAGTGAGATCGGTGCTTGATTAAGCAGACGGTTCATTTCTTCGCCGTCATTTGCTTCGTGTACTATATACCCCTCAGCTTCGAAGATATTTCGTAATGTGTTTCTGGTAACTAACTCATCTTCAACGATTAGAATGTGAGGGCTTTGCATTTTTTGGCACCTAAATATTAGCAGTAATTGAGCAAACAATTGTAACAAAGTTGTTGTAATTGCTTGGCTTATATTAAAATAATGATTGTTACGGATATTTTAGTCTAAATGTTTGATTATAGCCAGCTATAGCTGAAGTTTGCTTTGAAATTTGCGTTAAACTTCACACAAAAACTTAGTTAATAAGGTTGTTGATTAGTTGTTAGTTTGCATTGGTGAGGGCTAAATTGAGCGTAGAAGAGAATTAATGAATATGAATAATACACAGCGGTTTTGGTTTTTATATCAACAGACCTATTTTAAAGGGATTGGTCAAGAGCAATTGAGTGATTGCTTTGCGATTATTACGGCGTCGGATCCGCTGGGACAGTTACAGTCAATTGCAGAAAATGATTTGGCCAACTCTTTATTACAAGCGAAACTGAAACGTAATGGTTTGTTTTATAAATTGATCTTAGCTGGAAATAGTGATTTTAGTCATGCCGAAGAGAGTGTGCTGGTGCGGTGTACATTGCAACAAGCTCTCAGGTTAGGCGTTGAGTTTAAGCAAAATGCGATATTTTGGGTAACACAAGATAGCTTAAGCGTCGTGCCGTGTCTACTCAGTGGGGTTGAGCAGACAGAGATGGGATCTTTTATTGAGCGTTTAAGATAATTTAGGTTTTTGCTGACAAAATCTTAAATTTATTATTTGCAATAATAAGCTCTTGTTTAGCAAAGTGACGGTCGATAATTGGCTCATACTTTAAGAAGTTGTTTGCCACAATACGGAGTTGACCACCATCCATTAATTGCTTTGGTGCCAAGCTAATAAATTGTTCTGGCACTCTGTAGTCGGTTTTTATGCCAGTATGAAATGGCGGATTAGATACTATGGTGGCGAACTTACCACTAATGTCAGAAAAACCATCTGACGGATAAATCTTAGCGCTAACACCATTGGCTGCCAGAGTCAGGGTTGCCGATTCAATGGCGAGGGCATCGATGTCAACTAGCTCAAGTGGAATACCTTGACGTTTTAGCCCGATATAACTGCCGATGACTCCGCAACCACAACCAAAATCAAGCGTTCGTTTCATTTTTAGGTGACCAAGATTTTCTAGTAATAGTTTGGTGCCAAGGTCTAGCTCACCATGACTAAATACGCCAGGTAACGAATGAATAGTAATCTTGATACCGTCGAGCTCAATTTGGTATTGCTTAAGCCAATCTTGCTTGACGAACTTGGTTACTTGGGTGTTATAAACCGCTTGAATTAATGAGCAGTGCCGTGCAGAGTCTATTTTTGTTGAGTCGCTGGCGTAGTTCGTGAGCAGTTTTGCACTAGACTTGATACCGCCTTTGTTATCACCCACTAAATAAATTTCAGCGCCTTGTTCTAGGTGCGGTAATACGTTGGCTAAGAAATACAGTGCACGTTGCTTGGCTTTTGGCCAATAAAGGATCAGTTGTTGCCAAGGCTGATGATCTTTATTGTCGTAATACGCGCCAAATTGCATCTCAACATTCTTGCTTTTTAAGGTCTTCTCAGCGGTGATGTGGTTATGGTAATCATGACCATAAGCCATTACTTTTGTGGCGCCGGACCGTGCTAATGTTTCAATAAAACTGTCATCATCAAAACCAACGACTAATACTCGCTTGTTTTCAAATAGTTCTATATTTCGTTCTAATAATTGACTGGGGTTTGAGAGCTTTGCCATGAGTGTCTAAATCGAGTGATCGCTAAATGGGAGGCATTATAACTGATTGCGCAACTAAAAGCGGTGACAAATACTGTTTTATAGCGATATCGTCACAGGGTGGTTAATAAACACTGCGCAGTAAAGAAATGAGCTCTGGTTGGGTTAAACGATGTTTACTGACAAGTTGACGGGCATTTTGTATGTCTTGGTCTGTTTGTTCTTCTTCAAGCAAGCTTAACAATTTAATCTTATCGCTTTTACATAAGCAAAATGGGGTGTTGATACCGTTGTTGTTAAAGCTGCTATAAATTAAGTTAGAACAAGGAGCTTGGCGCTGGGGCAATTGCAAACACTGCTGTATTGTTGATACTGGCTCGGTTTGTGCTGCTAAATTAAAGCTAGAACCAATCAAAGTGAGGGCAATTATATAACGGTTCAAGTTAACTCTCTTTTTCAATAGCATCGGATGGTCTGCACAGTTTAAAGGAATATAGATTGTAACCAATTGTTATGGCAAAGCCATTAATTATTCGTACTACACTTTGCTTGCAACTAAATATATAACAGCCCAAACCTAAAATTTGGACTGCTGTGTCAGTACTTTATTAGTTACCGCCACCAAGACAGTTAGGAGACTGCGGCATCTCTTTTGAGCGAGTCTGCCATTGTGTAGGCGTTAGCGTGTGTAAAGCCAGTGCGTGAACTGGACCGGCTAATTCATCGGTTAATACTTGATACACCATTTGGTGACGCTTGACCATGCGGGCGTCATCAAACGATGCGGAGACTATGGTTACCTTAAAATGGGTTTCAGAATTTGGCGGTACCGAGTGTTTGTGAGATTCATTTTCAACCAATAAATATTGTGGCTGCAATTGCTCAGTTAGCTTTTGTTCTATTGCACTTTGTACTGGCGGTGTTTGACTCATGCTTGTTCCTTTTTTTGTGCCAAGCGTACTTCGATAGCATCCATTAGCGCGCCCGTGATGTCGATATCAAAAGCGGCTTCGATCTCTTTGATGCAAGTCGGACTCGTTACGTTAATCTCAGTGACTTTATCACCAATGACATCAAGACCAACAAATATTAAACCTTTCTCTTTGAGCTTTGGTCCAATGGTATTAGCGATGGCCCAGTCGGTTTCTGAGAGTGGGCGTGCTTCCCCGCGGCCACCAGCAGCTAGATTACCTCGGGTTTCTCCCTTGGCTGGGATCCGCGCTAAACAATAAGGCATTGGCTGGCCATCGACGATCAAAATACGTTTGTCGCCATTGCTGATATCAGGTACAAAAGCTTGTGCCATAGCATAGACACTTTCATGTTGAGTCAGTGTTTCGATAATAACGCCAACATTTGGATCGCCTTGTTTGACGCGAAAGATCGAGGCGCCGCCCATACCATCAAGTGGCTTTAAGATCATGTCGTTGTGTTGTTGATAAAATTGACGAATTTTATCACTGCGACGTGTTACTAGTGTCGCAGGGGTCAGATCTGCAAACCAAGCCGTGTAGAGTTTTTCGTTACAATCACGCAGGCTTTGTGGTTTGTTGACCACCAGTAAACCATAATCTTCAGCACGTTCGAGCAGGTAAGTGGCATAAATGAATTCGGTATCAAACGGCGGATCTTTACGCATTAATAAGACATCTAAGTCGCTTAATTTGATTTCTTGTTCATTGCTCAGTTGATACCAATCTTGTGGATCTTGTTTGACGCTAAGGCTGCGAACTCGAGCGTAGGTATGTCCGTTCTCAAGATACAAGTCATTCATCTCTAGGTAATAAAGCTCGTAACCGCGCGATTGTGCTGCCATTAGCATTGCAAAACTACTGTCTTTTTTGATATTGATGTCTGCAATGGGATCCATCAATATGCCGAGTTTAATTGTCATAACATTTCCTATCTTATAATCGAGTTGTTAGCCTAAGTCACCAAAGCGGGTTTGCAAGGCACTGATAATGGTTAGGCCAGCTGTTTCGGTACGTAATACGCGCGGGCCAATAAGTACTTCGTCAAACCCTTGAGTCGCCGCCTGTTCAATTTCCAAATCCGATAACCCGCCCTCTGGGCCAATAAGTAAGCGAATGCCATTGGTTGGTTGGGGCAGGGTATTGATGGAATATTTGGCTTTAGGGTGTAAGTTTAATTTAAGTTCGTCGCTTGGCTGCGCTAGCCATTGATCGAGTTGCAAAGGTGAATGAATGGTCGGGATGGTATTACGACCACATTGTTCACACGCTGAAATAATGATTTTGTGCCATTGGCTTAATTTTTTCTGTAACCGCTCACCACTTAATTTAACCCCACAGCGCTCGCTAAATAATGGAGTAATTTCGGTTACGCCTAATTCAACGGCTTTTTGAATGGTCATTTCCATTTTGTCACCGCGGGAAATTCCTTGACCTAAATGAATCGCCAATGGTGACTCAAGGCTGATATCCGCATAGGAATTAACTTGAGCCTTAACCACTTTTTTTCCCGACTCGGTTAAGGTAGCCCGATATTCGCCGCCTTGACCGTTAAACAAAATAATTTCGGCCCCTTGAGGCAGGCGAAGGACTCGGCCAACATGATTGGCGGCATCTGCTTCAAGTGCTATTTCGATATTAATGTTCAAGTCGTGTGGGTAATGTATTCGTGGAATTCTCATGGTGAATCTTTGGCGATTATTTAATTAAGGCATTATAACTAAAATATGCAACTCACCAATAAATATTCAATATTTGGCGGTTATATCTTCAATAATTAACTGATGAGTAAGTTTTATTGGGCTTTAGGTTCTATTATTAATAATAAGCGTAATTATAAGACAGGGAAGCTATGAGCCATTCACTCTATACCAAATTTGTTAGTCGTTGTTTATTCCCATTACATGAGCGGCTTAAGTCTCATCGTAGTGTTGCCATTCGCAAATCGTTAGAACAATCACAGTGGTTAACAAGAGAACAAATATTAAACGAGCAAAGTCAGCGGCTGCACAATTTCATTAAAGATGTTTATCAGCATGTGCCGTATTACCGTGCGATGTTTGATTCACTAAACCTCAAACCTGAGGATATAAAGTCTGCTGCTGACTTAGCTAAATTGCCTTTTTTGACCAAGCAATTAATAACTGAGAATAATGGGCAGATCATTGCTGATAATGCTGGCCCGCTGGTGAAAACTTCAACAGGAGGCTCGTCTGGGTCGCCGTTAGTATTTTTTATGGGGCAAGACCGGGTGAGTCACGATGTCGCGCAAAAATGGCGCGCGACACGGTGGTGGGGAGTCGACATTGGCGATAAAGAACAAGTATTATGGGGCTCTCCTATTGAATTAGGAGCGCAAGATCGAGTGCGTCAGTTTAGAGATCTATTACTAAGATCCAAACTATTATCTGCCTTTGAGTTAACTCCACAAAAAATAGAGACCTTTCTAGCTCGCATTCAATTAGATCGACCGATCATGTTATTTGGTTATCCATCTGTTTATGAAATGATGGCAAAGTATGCGATTAAGCATGATTTAAAATTAGATAATTTAGGCATTAAAGTCGTCTTTGTCACTTCTGAATTACTCTATCCTCACCAACGCTCTTTAATTGAGCAAGTATTTGGCTGCCCAGTGGCTAACGGGTATGGCGGTCGTGATGCAGGCTTTCTTGCCCATCAATGTCCTGAAGGAGGCATGCATCTCTCAGCTGAAGATATCATCGTTGAAATTGTTGACCCTGATGGTCGGGTTGTACCCGATGGCGTAAGAGGCCAAGTTGTGGTTACTCATTTGGCAACTGGAGATTTCCCTTTTATTCGTTATCGAACTGGCGATGTTGCTAAAATATCACCGTCAAATTGTCGTTGTGGTCGAGGCTTGCCTCTGCTCGAAGAGCTAGAAGGCAGAACTACAGATTTTGTGCTGGCTCAAGATGGCACTATCATGCATGGATTAGCGTTAATTTATGTATTACGCGAATTGGATGAGATTAAGGAATTTAAAATTATTCAACATTCAACGACGGTTGTTGAAGTGATATTAGTGACGCAATCGAATGAACTATCGTCAGATCTAATTGATGCAATAACCGATGGTTTTCGCCAGCGCTTAGGGGCGCAAGTGGAAGTTAATATTGGATTAACCCTGAGTATTCCTGCTGAAAAATCTGGTAAGTATCGCTTCTTAATCAGTCACGCTGTAACTAGTGACGTATTTTAGCTATTCAATCAGGTAATCATCATGATGATTACCTGATTGGCCACTAACTAAGTTTTGGGGTTAATTCATTAATTTGATATTTTTCAACTAACGAATATAAGGTTGGTCTGGTGATACCCAGTTGTTCCGCTGTTTTTGACATATTTTGGTTGCACAGGCCATAAGCTGAAATAATTGCTTTGCTTTCAGCTTTTGCTCTAACCTCTCTTAAAGTGATGACTTCAATTGGTGGGCTTAAGTTTTGCAATCCTAGCTCTTGTGCATCAATCATTGGATTATCAGCCATGATGACGGCAGATTTTATTTTGTTTTGTAATTCACGAATATTACCAGGCCATGAGTGGGTCATTAAGGCCTGAATCGCATCGGAGGTAAACCCTTTAGTACGACTACTTAATTCTTTGCTAAAAAGACCGAGAAAGGCTTTAGCCAACAATATAATATCGCTATCTCGTTGTCGTAGTGGTGGTATTTCGATGCAAATTTCGTTGATTCGATAATACAAATCTTCTCTAAACGACTCTTGCTCAATCATGCCTTTTAAATCCCGATGAGTGGCACAAACTATTCTAACGTCAATCGCAATTTCACTGCGCCCACCGACTCGCTCAATGACTCGCTCTTGTAAAAACCGTAACATTTTGGCTTGAAGACTAAGTGGCATATCGCCTATCTCATCTAAAAACAACGTGCCACCTTCAGCACATTCTATTTTGCCTTTTGTTTGTTTGTTGGCGCCGGTAAAGGCGCCTTTTTCATAGCCAAACAATTCACTTTCTAACAAGTTTTCGGGAATAGATGCACAGTTGATTGCGATAAAAGGTTGGTCTTGGCGGTCACTTAAGTGATGAATAGACTTAGCGAGTACTTCTTTACCCGTACCGCTTTCACCAAGTAACAGGGTTGAAACATTATTTTTTGCTATTCGTTCAACCATTTTTATGACTTTTTGCATTGCTTCACTGGTACCGATGAGTGTCGGGTCAGTCGATTGAAATAAATTTAATCTGCGATTGTCATCTTCTAGTTGGTGGATGTTAAAAGCCCTGTCAATGATGTGCCCTAAGATCTCTGGTTCAACTGGCTTTTGAAAAAAATCACTGGCACCTAATGCAATCGCTGTGACCGCATGGCTTCTATCGTCATTACCTGTGATAACAATAATTTTGGTATGGGGGCAAAAATTTAATATCGCGGTTAGCGTGGCTAAGCCTTCACTAGCATTTGAGGGGTCTGGCGGCAAGCCCAAATCGAGTGTAACGACACTTGGTTGGTGTAACTTCACCTGTACTAGTGCCGCTTCACGACTTTCTGCCGTGATCACTTCATAGTCAGTAAAGCTCCACTTTAATTGTTTTAAAATGCCTGGATCATCATCAATTAATAGTAACTTCTTTTTCGACGTTTTTTGCATTATTTCATCCATTAATCGAGACCATTGGGATGGTCAGGATAATACTTGTCCCTTCATTAATTATGCTATTAACCACTATTTCGCCACCGATACTTTCAATAAAGTGCTTGGCTTCATAAGCGCCAATGCCCATGCCTGCATTACCTTTAGTGGTATCAAATGGCTTAAATAGTCTGGTTCTAATAAACTCATCACTCATTCCGCATCCATTATCAATAACAGATACTAAGCAGTTTGAATCATGATGATTTAAGTGTAATTCAACTTTGCCGTTTTTTCCTGCCGCTTCTAAAGAATTTTGTATTAAATGGCAAAGAATATTCGCAAGTTTGTCACTATCGAGAACCAGTTCGATGTCCGATTGTATTTGTAAATTATTTATATTAAGCGAATAAATTTTACTAATCTTAACTAGTAAATCTTTAATGTTAACTGAACTATCAGCGTTAACATTAGCATTCTTTTTTCGTAGTTGAGTTAGCATCTTATTTATTTTTGTGACCGAATTGGCCACTGTATCAAAGGTGTCGGCGATAAACTCTGGATTATCTTTATGTTTTATTGAGTTAGAGGAGATAAGAGATAGTTGTCCGACAACATTTTTTAAATCATGAACCAAAAAGGCCGACATTTGATTGAATGTATCAAATTGTTTGGTTTCTGATATTTTTATACTGGCTTCATTTAACGCCAAATAACCGACAAGTTGCTGACTTGCTGTCATCAATAAATCGCGGTCTTCATAATTTAAGAGTTCCTTATGGCTGGGACGCGATAATATAAAGTACCCGTAAATCTCGTTATTATTATAAATTGGAACAATAATCTTTAACGATTGGCCGATAAGTTGGTCAAGCTCATTCAAATGATTTGGGTATACATCTGGAAACCGCTCATACTCGTCAAGGTCGATTATCCATTGTGATGGTTGACGTTGGTAGTGAGAGACAAACTCAAACCATAATTTCAACGGACCATCATAGTTAATGGCAGTATGAGCATGTTGTGAATTTTTTACTTTAATCAGTATCCCGTGCTTGATATCAAATAGTTGAGTTAATGCAAAGAGGGCAGTGTGATAAAAGTTATCAGTGGGGGGCGAAGCAAGGCAGTTATTTAACTCGATCCATTGTTGGCGGTAATCGTAGCGATTAGCAAAAAAATGCTTGCTAATAAACACTTTAATTTTACGTCTTACTCTTTCATTGATAAAAAGCACGGCGAAGATAGTCAGCGCTAAACCGCTAAATGTTAATTGGGAGTAAATACTCCACTGGCCACCTATTAAGTTGAGATAATATCCGGTTGCTGCCATTAACGTGAGGTAGAGGGAAATCCCGATTAAAATTGTAGAGTGGAATACCACCTCTCGTGAAATGAAAATACGTACCCCTAACGACTTAAATCGCTTAATACCTATTAGTAACACCGGCCCTAATAAAAGGTGAAAACTTGCTCTGAGATAAAAGAGATCAAAATCGATGCCATGTAATAGCACAGAAGTTGAGTATAAAATCATGTCGATCAATGCAATAGCAGCAACGAATACTGCAATTGGTTTAAAGCCCCATCTAAAATTAGAACTGCCTTGGCGGTAAAGAAACTCAACCATGATTAAGAGGGCAATGGCTTGGATTAGCTGGGCAAAAAATAACAATGTTGTGTCATTTATGCCACCAAAAATGAATGATAAATCGATTATAACAGCAATGATTGGAATAAAATAATACCAAGATAATCGATGATTAACTGTCAATAATTCGATTAAGCTCTCGGTTTTTGTTAGCAAACTAACGCATAACATCCCCCAAAAAGTATTTTTAATTAACTCAGACAAAAAAGTAAAGTAGATTGGTATGTTGTAACTTATGCTGACGAATACATGAAAACTCCAAATAGTACTTGCTGCGATTGCAGCAAATAATATCTTTGAATTTAGAGTTTTAAGGCCTGTGGTTATCAGTAGCAATAATAGGAATGAAAAAAAAACACCTGCGACGAAGTAAGTGTAGAGTCCGACCGTATCCATGTGTCTTGCCTCGTTAAATTGAGATTATTGCTTGCTTAAAATAAGATCTAATTTTTCGTTTAATTGCAGCATCTGATCGGTAACTTTTGTCAATTGTTTCTCAAGTTTACCGTTAATAGTGGCATTGTTTTGTTGCAGAGCTGGTTGGACAATAGTTGCAGTTCCTTGTGCCGGCAATTCTTTTGAGGAAGCCATGGTCAGTTCACCTGACATTTCCGCGATTACTGAGTCAACGGCTTCGATATTAAAATGTTCTAGTTCTTCGATGAACCCAAATAACATTAATCGATCCATGAATAAATTTATCATTCGTGGCACGCCTTGAGTTTTAGCATGAATAATCGAAAAAGCGGAGAATGATACTAAGGATTCGCCCTGCCAACCGGCTTGTACCAAGCGGTGCTGAATATAATGCCTAGTTTCTTCAAGGGTAAGTGCTTGTAAATGGCACGATGCAATAATACGCTGCCTAAACTGTTCCATACCCGGCGACTGGACTATCAATCTTAACTCATCTTGTCCTAACAAAAAGCTTTGAAATAATGGATGCTTGCCAACTTGAAAATTAGATAGCATTCTTAGCTCTTCAACGGATTCAGCGGGCAAGTTTTGTGCTTCATCAACTAACAATACCGCACGCTTTCCCTGCTGGTGAAGGCCAAGAAGAAAATTTTCAAAATCATGTAATAACGACGTTTTATTTTTTGCGCTTGAGGTGATTCCAAATGACAGTACGATCATTTCGAGTAATTCAACTGGATCTAAAATGGTAGTGACTAGCTGTGCAGCGACAATATTGTCTTTGTCTACTTGCTCAAGCAATGAACGGGCTATGGTTGTCTTTCCAGTGCCTATGGCTCCTGTTATCACGATAAAGCCTTCGCGTTGTGATAAGCCATATTTAAGGTAACTAATTGCTTTTTTATGATGATCACTAGAATAAAAAAAAGTAGGATCAGGGCTCAATTGAAAGGGTTTGTGCGATAATCCATAAAACGCCTCATACATGGTGTTAAAACTCCTTATTCAGAGAGATTAAAATACGATTCTCATCATAGCTATTTAAAGAGCCTGATGCATTTCTATGAGAGCGCGAGAAAGAAATAAATCCTACTGCATCTTTTGCTAACTTTCGAGTGTAACTAACTGATAGTGTAGTATCTTTAGTTTTAGATTGGCTGGGTTGGTTTTTATCTGATGTACTATCAAGATAAGATAACGTTAGGCTAATATTAGATCTTTTATTTAGGCGATAACCAGCAGTTATTATGATCGTACTATCGTGGCGTTCATTTTGTGTTTCAAGATCTGACTTTATACTGCGGGTAAAGTTAGCAACCAAATTTACCCGACGCTTGGTGTAAGTGATCGTGCTGGAGAGGCGTTTGTCTAACGTGGTACGTTGACTCTCTTCAGATGAAATAGCATTAAAGTTAAAAAACTGTTGGTCAGGCTCTAAGATCGGGTTGAGTGATGAGGAAAAATAGCAGTCATTAGGGTTGAAATTACTGTCTGAAGGGCAAATTAAACTGCCAGCAGGAGTCGAATTAAAGAGAGAAATATTATAGCTTGAAATCTCTTCATGGTAGCTGAGGGTTGCCGAGAACCTTTTTAACCGATATTTAAATAACATGTCATAGTAGTCACCATAAAATCGCTTACCGGTTGTGAGGTATAGCTGAGTTCGATTACTAGGTTTTATGGTTAATTCTATGCTGGCGAAATCATCATTTATGTCGTCTAATGACTTGTTATAAGAGATCTTTAGATCAATGTTATTACTAGGGAACCAGCGAAGTCCTAGGCCGTAACTTGATGATTCAATGTTTCCTGATGAGCTGGCACCTAGCTCGTTGTCTTGTTCTGAGTATTGTAGAAATAGCCAATAATCTTCGACAAAATTAATGCCCATGCTCGCATTATATTGACGAAATACTTGTTGCTCAAAATTACTGGCTTTGTCTTCTTTTATTTGGTCTTGGTTAGCAGATAGATTCCAGTAACTTTTCTTTTGTTGATTGGTGTTTTTTAATAAAATTGAGCTAGAAAACGCTTTTTTATTATTAAATTGGTTCTGGTTTTGACCAACAATTTTATTGGCCTTAAAGCCGATATTATAGAGTAATATATCCGGAATGCTTGAATTGAACGAGCTGTCGACACTGTAACTCGTAGTCGTTGTTTGTGATGGTGTAACTAAAATATCTTGGGTATTAATCCCGTCGGCCAGGCTGCTTAGCGCGCGATGTTTGTCAGCTGACAGTTTGATGAGCCACCTTTCATCTAAGAGCTTAAAGTTTAATGCGCCCTTAAAAAAATCAGTGGTATCATTTGACTCACTATCGGCATGATAACTGACACTTGATAGTTGATACATCAAATCAGCGTCGAGGTATTTACCTTGCCTTTTAAGTTTTAGGCTTGGTGTTAGTTCAGTGATCAGAGTCGATTTTTTATCTGCTTGGGTGTGCAATAAATTATCTGTAAAAGACTCTGATATTTTGACACTGGGTGTCAGTTTCCACGTCCCTGCGGTAACAAAATTGCTAATTAAAAAAACTGGTAATAATACCAATGCCTTCCTAGAGCCCATAGTAATTTCCATATCCGTAACCATATCCGCTTCCCTGACGTTTACGTTCATTAGATTTGTTCAAAATAAACCCAATAGCAAGTTCGGGGTCTAGTAACTTCATTGCCTCGTTAATATTGGCCGTTTTAGTCCGCGCCTCTTCAACAACCACGACAGCCTGCCCACTTAGACCTGCTAATACTTGAGTTTCACTGACCCCTAATAATGGTGGCGAATCAAGAATGATAATCCGATCAGGATAACGAGCGGCTAGCTCGTTAGTCAAAATTTCCATTCGATCACTGCTTAACAATTCATGAGTCAGGTGATGACGACTACCTGCTGGGATTAGCTTTAATTTATCAATATTAGTGCTATAGATAACCTCACCAATGTCTTCTATATTACCTAGCAAATAATCGAGTAAACCACTGGTTGATTCATAGCGTAACTCTCTACCGATACTCGGATTAACAACGTCAGCATCAACTAATAGCACTGTTTTATCTTGTTCCAAAGCGATGCTTAACGCTAAATTAATTGAGTTAAATGTTTTTCCTTCGTTAGGTACAGTACTGGTCACTAATATAATATTTGGTTTTTTGAGTAAGTGTGATGACTTACCAAAAGCATTAAGCAGTAGCTTTCGTTTAATAAAGCGATACTCTTCATTGATCCGGCTGCGTTCGGATCGATTTGTAATCATGTTGTTTTCTGCCAGCATATTAATATCGATATCAATGAAGCGCTCGCTCTGAACGCTAGTGGTAGATTTATCAAATGGTGTGGTACTTTTCCTGGCATTTTGTTTTTGCAGTGCTCTTTCAATAGTGCTCACGATATAACTCCCTGTGTCACATTACGAAATTGAGGTGTTAAGGTATTGGTTGTTTCTAACAGGATTAATCCGCTATACATCAATACTAAGAGGACCAGCAGGCAGCCAAATAAGATGTTTTTCACTTTCTGCTTTCGTACTTGAGTTGTATTACCATTTAAGGACACAGAGCCTAAAACTGGATACCCAGAAAGCTGAGATAACTGAAATGGGGTTAAAATCACTGCATTAAACTGACTTAATGCAAAAGCAATACTGATCCCGCTACCTAGGCCAACGAACAAAACCAATGTATTAAGTAAGGTACGATTTGGGCCAACTGGTTTTGGTTTAGCTCGAGGCGGATCGATGACCTTAAATTGTATATCGTCGACCGATAAATCGGCTTTTTCTGCTAATAAAGCAGATTCACGACGGCGTAACATTTCTTCATATTTTTGCTTGGTAATTTGATAACCACGATTAAGGGCCGTTAAATTGGCTTCTATTTCGGGAATTAAGTTTATTTTGCTTTTAAGATCTGTCACTTTATTCTGATAATTTTCGACTCTGACATTTATGGCTGCGATATCATTTTCGAGGTTAATTACATTAAGCTTCATCTCTTGGAATACAGGGTTTTGATTGAGGGGACCTGCACCATTAAGACCATTGCTTTGTGCTATTTTATTTAACTCACTGATTTCTTTGCGGCGATAACGCTTAAGTTGATAAATTCGCTGTTGCACTTCTTTAACGTCTGGATGAAGTTGGGTATAACGTAATACTAGCTGATCCAGTGTCTGTTCTAGTTGAGCAATTCGATCGTCATACTGGCTAGATATATTGTTATTAAGCACAGGGTTTAAAATACCAAAAGCCGGGGTTTCACCAACTAATTGAGATTTTGCTAATTTTAGCTGAGTTTGTTTCTCTTGTAGCAGTAATTTGGAGCTTTCTAAATTATCCTGATAGCGCTTTAATGTTTTGTAATAGCCATCACCACTACTTATAATCAAATGCCCATTAAGCTGTTTAAACTCAGTTAGTTGCTGTTCGCTAGTGCTTAGCCTATCTTCATATTGATTAATTTGTTCATCAAGGAAGTTTCTCGCAGTAACCGTGTCAGACCGCGTTTGGCCAACAGTATTTTCCATAAACACCTTTAGCACAGCTTTAACGACATTAGTTGCTTGTTCTGGATTGTCACCAGCATACGAAATAGTGTAGAGGTTCTCTCTACTAGTGGCAGTTATTTTGATATTTTTACTCAGATTATCAACTAATTGTTCGAACTCTTTTTGACTATTGGCCAGTATATCCATATCGACCATTCTAAGAATTTTTTCAACGTTAGGACGGCTTAATAAGGTTTTAACCATTAAATTGACTTGCTGTTGTTGATTAGCACTTACGGTTAGGCCACGTAATAACGGCTTCAGCAAAGATTGAGTATTGACATACACCCGTGCACTGGCACTATATTGATCGGGTAACGTAGTTATAGCTATCCATCCGCTGATACAAACTATCCAAGAAAATAGCACTATATATCTCTTTTTTAGCCAAATACCGCGAGCAACGCTCCGTATTTGCTCGTATAATTCCTGCATCGATCACTCTCTCTAAATCAAATTTATTGGTAAGTTACGTATCAAATTTTAAAAATATTGGTCTAAAACCATGCTTCTGGAATGATGATAATATCGCCAGGCAATACATCGGCATTTGCCGTAATATCTCCCGACTTTATTAAATCATCTAAAGCGATTCGATAAGTGACTTCTTTGTCATCGATGACTCGAATTAAGCGGGCATTGTTGCCATCAGCAAATTCAGTTAGACCTCCAACCACGACCATGACGTCTAATAACGTCATATTCTGACGGTAGCTGATAGCTCGTGGGTTTGATGCTTCGCCAACAATTCTAATTTGTTCGCTAAAGGGACCAACAAATCTACTGACAGTAACAGTAACAATAGGATCTCTTATATATTTACTTAAAGTCTGTTCTATCTCCCTTGCTAACATACTAGGAGTCTTTCCAGCCACCGCAATATCTTCAACTAACGATGTTGTAATTTTTCCATCGGGTCTAACTTCGAAGCTTCCTGATACTTCTGGGTTACGCCAGACAAAAATCTGCACGGAATCACCAGCGCCGATTAAATATTTGTAGTTATCAACTGAAGTGGTCAATGAGGGGTGGGTTGTGGCGGTCTTTAATTGTTGAAGAGAGGATGTACATCCTGTTACGGCGACTAAGCTTAAGCCAAAAACAGCGCTTAGCGTGTTAATTCCCTTTCTTTTAAAAAACATAAAATCTCTCCATTTATTTAAACTAATTTAGCCTCCTTCTTGACGCAAAATTAGTCCCTTGTCTGTGTCAAATTATCGATGTTTGTGGCATAGCAAAGCTACACACTATTAATAGTAGACTCTAATATAGAATTTGTTAAAAAAATACATCACGTTTTTTAGTGAGTTTTATTAACAACTATTTGTTGTACTACTCGATTATTGCACTGCAAGCTTAAGGACAGCCATACCAGTTCAAAAAACAACCATTATTATTTAAGGTAGCGGACCCTCTCAATTAAGTCCAGTTAATTACAGTAGACGCACTTTGATGTTTTTAAGGATAATTTACCGTATCGTTTCGCAAAATAATTTTAATGCTGACTTGTTTTATCGCAAGGCTCGACTAAATTTAATTGATGCAGGTTTGTTGTTAGTTTTATGCCAGCAAGGAATCAAACGAAAAGGAATTTAGGAGAAGGTACTTGTCAAACGTAGACCCAGGGTATTTAAATAAAAATGGCATTGCGTTAATGCTCTTTGAGAGTGGGCTAATTTCAGCATTAATGCTATTACTCTCCAATACTTTTATCTTTGCATTTAAATCGTTCGGATTTGAATATCCCATTGATTATAATGTGTTGTTAGCAGTAATCTCTTTTGTCATTATGGCTCAAGTAATTTCATTTGCTTTTGGTTTATACAGTAAAAACTTTCGAGAAAACTTTAAAGAGATCCGTAAACGGCTCTTTGTTGGTTTTTTAGCTGCTATTGTGAGCAGTTTTTTATTGACCGATCCTCCAGCTCATAATTGGCAGGCATTTTTACCAGTGACCTTTGCTGCCATCATTACCCTGTTTATTTTATGTTATTTGCGCTTCCAGCTACTTAATTTAACGGTATCGCATGCCATTAAACGACGTGTCTTAATTCTTGGGGCCGGTACGCGTGCTTATTCAATTGAGGCAGAAACTCGCCGTGAAGCTGACAGACGCCAGTTCAATATTCATGCTTATGTTAAGTTTCCTGGCGATCAGCCTAATATGATTAAACGAGATGCCGAGGTAAATCTTGATATGTCATTAGATAGCTATGTCGATTTGCATAATATTGAGCAGGTCGTGGTAGCGACCGATGAGCGTCGAGATAACTTACCTTTTGAGCAACTTAAAAAGTGTAAAGCTCAAGGCGTGAGTGTGATTGATATCGTTACTTTTATTGAAAATGAAACGGGTAAAATTGCTATCGATGTTGTTAATCCAGACTGGATTATCTTCTCTGAAAAGTTTATCGGCAGTAATAAATTTAATGCGAGCTGCCAATGGTTGGTGAACAGTCTGCTTGCGCTGGTAATCTCTGTTGTAGCTATCCCAACCATCATCATTGCCGCGATTGCAATAAAAATTGAAGATGGTATTCGGGCCCCAATTTTTTATTCACAAGTTCGTATGGGAGGTGGTGGCAAGCCTTTTAATATTATTAAATTACGTAGCATGTCGGTTAATGCTGAAGTGGGGGGGCCTGTCTGGGCTAGTGAAAATGATTCGAGGGTTACTCGGGTTGGCAAAATAATTCGTCATTACCGATTTGATGAATTACCGCAATTGTATAATATCTTAAAAGGTGAAATGGTGTTTGTTGGGCCTCGACCTGAGCGGCCTGAGTTTGTCGTTAAGTTAGCTTTAACTATCCCGTTTTATAATGAGCGCCAACATGTAAAGCCTGGAGTCACTGGGTGGGCTCAAATTCAATATCCTTATGGCGCAAGCGACAAAGACTCATTCGAAAAGTTAACTTACGATTTGTATTATATTAAAAATCGTAGCTATTTATTAGATCTCTTTATTTTATTACGTACAGCTGAGACGGTTCTATTTTCTCGCGGTGCGAGATAAGTTAAATGTGCCGCAACGTAAAGAGTGGGAGAACTTTTTTGAATAAAAATGTCATGGTCAATGCTTTAACTGTTGATGTCGAGGATTACTTTCAGGTTGCAGCGTTCTCGAAACAGTTTCCGTTAAATACCTGGGATGCTCAAGAGTTAAGGGTTGAACGTAATACTTATCGCCTGCTTGAGCTATTCGAACGCCATCAAGTAAAGGCTACATTTTTTACTCTGGGTTGGATTGCTAAAAAATGCCCTAATTTAATCCGTGATATTGTTAATTCAGGACATGAACTAGCGTGCCATGGCTTTTGGCACCAGAAGGTTAATGAGCAAACTCCAGCCCAGTTTAGAGAGGATTTAGGGGCAGCGAAGCACATTTTAGAAGATATCTCAGGTCAACAGGTGATTGGATATCGCGCGCCTAGTTTTTCGATTAATGATGATAGTTTATGGGCTTTTGAAATAATAAAAGAGCTTGGTTTTGTCTATAGTTCTAGTACTTATCCTATTAATCATGATCATTATGGTTCGCCAGATTGGCCACGTTTCCCCTATCAGGTTACTGATTCATTGATCGAAATCCCTGTGTCGACGCTCAATTGGCGTGATAAAAACTGGCCAATATCTGGAGGTGGATACTTCCGTCTTTATCCTTATATATTCAGCCGGTGGGCTTTATCTAATTATTTGGCCACTGAGAAACAGCCGAGCATTTTTTACATGCATCCGTGGGAAATTGATTTGTTGCAGCCCCGCCCACGTAATATTCCACTTAAAGCTAGATTTAGGCATTACCTTAATTTATCGCGCCTAGAGGGGCGATTAGAGCGTTTATTAGTTGATTTTGAATGGTCGACAATGGAAAGCGTTTATAAACAACATTTTATTAGTAATAATATTTAGGATTAATATGACAAGGAATGTGCACCAGCTCACCGTTAATGGTTATGAGCAATGGGATCAATATGTTGACCAGCATCAAGACGGTAGCTTTTATCATTTGAGTGGCTGGAAACAGTTGATTGAAACTGTATATCGTCATAAGTGTTTTTTCCTCTTTTGGTCCGACAATGATCAAATTAAGGGCGTGCTGCCCTTGGTTGAACAAAACAGTTTATTGTTTGGACATTCATTAATATCGACCCCAATTTGTGTACTAGGCGGGGTACTTGCCGATACCTCGCAGATTGCTGATGAACTTGTTTGTTATGCGAAGTCGCTGGCCGATAAATTAAATGTTGATTACATGGAATTACGGGGTGCCTTTTCTAGCAGAAGTCACGATGATATGGTTGCGCCAGAAGCGCAAGCTCATGTTTTGATCGGCTGCGAACTTGCCGATAACCCGGCTGCCATATTAGCAGGTATTAAAAAGAAGCAACGAGCCGTTGTTCGCCAATCGCTAAAGAATGGTTTAACGACAAAAATAGAATCTGATGTCGATAACCTCTATCATATTTATTCAACTAGCGTTCGCAATTTAGGCACTCCAGTCTTTCCCAAAAAATCGTTTGTGGAGTTAAAGCGGATCTTTAATTCACGTTGTGAAATTTTGACAGTATTCGATGGTGCCCAACCAGTTTCAAGTGTCATGAGCTTTTATTATAGGGGCAATGTTCTGCCTCATTATGGCGGTGGTATTGCGAAAGCCAGAGAGTTAAAAAGCAATGATTTTATGTATTATCAGCTGATGTGTCATGCTCAAGAGCAGGGGTGTCACTATTTTGATTTTGGGCGCAGTAAAATCGACAGCGGTTCTTTTCGTTATAAAAAACACTGGGGCATGGAAATTAAGCCGATGTGTTATCAATATTATTTAGTTAAAAGTACCGCGTTGCCAGCACTGTCGGCTAATAACCCGAAGTATAAGATGCTTATTAAGCTTTGGCAGAAGCTGCCATTGACGGTTAGCCAGTATATTGGACCCCTGTTAGCAAAACATCTAGGTTAAGGATAAGGTTTAATGGAAATGAACCCGTTACATACATCAATGGACGAACAGCAATCATCCAACCCTGCAAGTTTACGAAATGCGTATGTTAGTCTCCTGATTGTAGCGCCATGGATTGCGTTATTTTGGCCTACTGTGATGGCGACAATCTCCATTTGGTCAACATCTGATACTTTTGCGCATGGTTTTGTTATTTTACCGATTATCGCTTGGCTTTTCTGGCGTGATCGAGAGCAATTTTTACGTGCTAATCTGACTGGTTCTTATTGGGGAATGATTGCTACTATTGGTTTTATTTTGCTATGGATCATTGGTCAGCTGCTGGAAGTTTCTGTATTTCGTCAATTAGGAGTTTTTGGCGCAATTTCAACTAGTTTCTGGATGGTATTTGGCGATAGTTTTGCGAAATATTATAAATTCCCACTATGTTATTTAATATTCGCGGTCCCATTTGGCAATGGCTTGATTCCGCTATTACAGCAGATTACTGCTGAAATCACAGTTTTCATGTTACAGATTAGCCAGATCCCTGTTTTTTATGAAGGTTTGTATATTACTATTCCTTCCGGTAAGTTTGAGGTTGCAGTTGCCTGTTCTGGGATCCGTTATTTAATCGCTTCTTTGGCGGTAGGTGCTCTATATGCTTATCTCAATTATCGTTACTTCCATAAACAAGTACTGTTCATTATTTTATCTTTTGTTATTCCTATTATTGCTAATGGCATACGCGCTTACCTGATTGTAATAATTGCGCATATGTCGGATATGAAATATGCAACTGGGGCAGATCACTTAGTTTATGGCTGGCTGTTTTTCGGTATTGTTATGTTGCTAATGTTTTATATTGGCGGTTTGTTTGCTGATAAAGAACAGGCGCAAGGGACACTTTCGGTTAACCCTGTCTTTACCAAATTTAATTTTTTCCCGACATTAATTGTCGTAGCTTTTGCACTGACTGCTTTGCTAATCAATCGAAATATCGATGCTATTGAACCGCCTCTAGAGCCTGAACTCATTAAATTATCTGATGAGCTTGGTATGCAACCTATGAAGAAAAGTGCTTGGGGCATTGATTTTTCAAACGCACTTGCAATGTATTTTGGAAGTAACGTAAATAATGTTGAGCTCTATATTGCTAAATTTGCAAATCGGCAGACAAAAGGTGAGCTGCTTACCTCAACGAATTTATTTTATGATCAACAATATTGGACTTTATCAGCCAAGCGAACAGGACAAGAATCGACTACTGATGGGGAATTTTCATACATCGAGTTACAACTAATCAGTGCTCAAGGGCAGCATCGGCTTATTCGATACAGTTACGGCATTGATGGCAAGTTTATTGCTGGTCAAGCTCAGGTGAGATTGTTGCAAGGAGTATTAGCGTTAACTAATTCATCGTTACCGGTGCATATCATTGCGATATCAATTACTCATGACTCAGGTTCAGCAGGAATATCTTACGGTCAACAGCAATTATCGCAATGGCTGGGAAAGCACTCATTGTCATTGGTTAACAATGGCAAATGAACATTAAGGTGATTACTGTATTCGGTTTTGAATATTCATTCACAAAGAAGCTTAACTGTTACAAAGTTAGAGCTTTTTTGAATAATTTGCGCCAGCTTAGAGTGCTGGTTAAGGAACTAATACCAATTCCATTATTTAAGAGATCTATTTTGTAGCGAGGAAAAACGAATTAGAACACAGGTTCATAGTTCCAGACTGAACCTCAGCACCTACATCCATGTAGGCGAGGCGTTTATTTTCATATGTAGTTGTTCTCCATATGAAATAAACAACGCAGTTACCTACAGGACGTAGGTAAGGGGCGCTAGCAGGACGCGGTAGCCTTATCATTTGTTTTAACCGTGAAAAATGTTCACCATTTTTAATGGAATTGGTATAAAGCCAGCGCCGGTATTGTTACAGGGTTAAATGATCCGACAACCATGCCAACGCATTAGATTTTTAGCTTAAAGATTTTAATTGTTGTTATCAGCATGGCCGCAATGGACGGTTGCTAGTTGAATAAAAATTTAGTATCGATTTTATGGTTAATAACTATACCGTCGTTTAATTAACAAATAACAGGATGTTTTATGTGTGGGATTTCAGGAATCTTTGATTTAAAAAATGTTGATGATATTAACCGAAATATTTTAGAAAAAATGAACGGGGCACAGCATCATCGTGGGCCGGATGACGATGGCTTTTTCTTTGCTCCAGGTATTGGGCTTGGGCATCGGCGTTTGTCAATTATTGATCTGGCTGGTGGCCATCAACCAATGTTTAATGCTGCAGGCGATCTCGGTGTTGTTTTTAATGGTGAAATTTATAACTTCAAAGAATTAGCTGAGCAATTAATTTCGCTTGGGCATCAATTCGAGACTCGCAGCGATACTGAAACAATAATCCACGCGTGGGCGCAATGGGGGACAGATTGTGTCAAACATTTCCGAGGGATGTTTGTTTTTGCGCTGTGGGATAAATCTAAAGACAGTTTATTTATTGCGCGAGATCGTTTAGGCATTAAACCGCTTTATTATACTTTGTTGGATAATAATCAATTTATATTCGGTTCAGAGCTTAAAGTACTAAAACAGCATCCACAATGTTCTCGTGAATTAGATCCGCATGCAATCGAAGATTATTTCACTTTTGGTTATATCCCTGAGCCGAAATCAATTTTTAAGCAGGTTAAAAAGCTAGAACCTGGTCACACCATTTTGCTTAAAAAAGGGACATTGGATATTAATCCTATTCAATATTGGGATGTCAAATTTGATCAAACTCTTCATCCGTTAGGGCGTAGTAAAGACCAATTAATTGAACAATTTAAACAGGCAGTTGATATTCGCTTAGTGTCCGAGGTACCTCTTGGTGCTTTTTTATCTGGCGGAGTTGATTCGTCTGGTGTCGTCGCAATGATGTCGTCTTTACAGGATAAGCCCGTCAATGCTTGTTCAATAGGCTTTGAAGCCAAGGGATTTAATGAAACTGACTTTGCCTGTCAAGTAGCACAGCGCTACGATGCTGAGCATGTAATAAAAAATATAAGCAGCGATGATTATTCGCTAATCGATAAGTTGGCGAACTTGTATGATGAACCATACGCAGATAGCTCTGCATTACCGACATACCGTCTGTGTGAAATGGCACGCGAGCGAGTGACCGTAGCATTATCTGGGGATGGAGCCGATGAGCTAATGGCTGGCTATCGCCGTTATCAATGGCATTTAAAGGAAGAAAAATTTAGAAAAATATTGCCATTGAGCTTCAGAAAGCCTGTGTTTGGTTTTTTAGGGGCCGTGTACCCTAAATTAGATTGGGCGCCTAAGTTTTTACGTGCCAAAACCACTTTTCAATCGATGGCTTTTGATTGGGTTGAGGGTTATCACAATAGCATGTCAATTTTACGTAATGATGAACGCGAGCGTTTATTTAGTGATTCATTTAAAGCTACGTTAGCGGGCTATAACAGCGTCAGCGTTTTTAAACATCATGCTAAAAATTCGCCAACAGATGATCCTCTGTCTCAAGTGCAGTACCTCGATATGAAAACCTATTTAGTTGGTGACATTTTAACTAAGGTCGATCGTGCAAGCATGGCACACGGCTTAGAAGTTCGAGTACCATTGCTCGATCATCAATTTATAGAATGGGCAGTAAACATACCTTCTAGTGAGCGTGTAACACAAGGGCAGGGTAAGGCTGTCTTTAAAAAAGCCTTAGAACCCCATTTGCCGCAGGACGTATTGTATCGTCAGAAAATGGGTTTTAGTATTCCTTTAGCCCAATGGTTTCGAGGACCTCTCAAAGATAAAGTGGAGCAGGGACTAATGTCTAATGTGATGATCGACAGTGGTATTTTTAATCTGTCAGCATTGCAATGGTTGGTAAAAACACATGCAAATGGCACTAGAGATAATAGCGCTGCATTGTGGTCACTATTGATGTTTGAACGTTTTTTGGCAAGTGAGTTGAAATGAAAATTGCAGTGATTGGTCCTACGCCGCCGCCTAGTGGAGGCATGGCGATGCAAACACAGCAGCTCTGTCGCTTATTAAAGGAGGCTGGGCATGACGTTACAGCTATAGTGACCAACGCTGCATATCGACCACGCTGGGTAGGGCGTATCTTTATGTTACGTGCTGTCTTTAGGTTATTTCATTATTGTTGGCGGTTATTTTCACAGCTTAAACAGCAACAAGTTGTTCATGTGATGGCCAACTCCGGCTGGTCTTTTTATTTATTTGCAATGCCAGCAATCTACATTGCTAATTGGTATAAAATTCCCGTAATTGTGAATTATCGTGGCGGTGCTGCGAGCTCTTTTTTTGAAAAATCGTGGCCTTATATTAAAGGTGCTTTTAGCCGGGTAAACACTATCATTGTACCTAGTGAATTTTTACGTGAAATATTTAGTCAATATCAGTTAGATTCACAGGTAATACCAAATATAGTCGACTTATCTATTTTTAATTATCATGAGCCTGATTTCTCTGTTGGGCCATTACATTTAGTTGTGACTCGAAATTTAGAGCAGATCTATGATAATGCTACAGCAATAAAAGCTTTTGCGTTATTTTGTAAAACACATCCTGATGCCAAACTAACGATTGCAGGCAGTGGCAGTGAGCAAGAGGCGCTTGAGCAGTTAGCCGCTGATTTAATGATTGAAAATAAAATATGCTTTGCTGGTCGATTAACTCGAATAGAAATTTCCGAGCTTTACCAGTCAGCTGACATTATGATCAATACTAGTATTGTTGACAATACCCCAAATTCAATTATTGAAGCGCTAGCCTGTGGAGTTGTTGTGATAAGTAGTAATGTTGGCGGGATCCCTCACTTAGTCAAAGATGGTCATCAAGCATTGTTGGTGGAGCCACAGCAACCAAAATTAATCGCACAAAAATTAGCATTAGTGATTGCCGACCCGCAGCTTAGCTGTAGGCTAGCAACTAAAGGTCATAAAATGGTGCGGGAGTTTTCACCATCTCAGGTTATTCCTGCACTTGAAGGTGTATATCACAGGGTGGTAAATCAAGATGCGTGATATAGCTCTATTAATAATTATCGTTGCTTTAGTCATTATGACCTTAAAAAAACCATTTTGTGGGGTATTAACTTGGTGCTGGGTTAGTTATATGCTGCCTCATAAGTTGTCATGGGGCTTTATGATGACCTTTCCTGTTGCACAACTGGTGGCAATTGCATTTTTAGTTTCTTTCATCATAAGCAAAGAAAAAAAAACCATCAATTGGTGTTCACCGATAGTTTGGTTACTTTTATTTAACTTATCGATGTTGATTTCAACGATTTTTGGATCTTATGAATTTGGTGCAATTCCTTTATATACCCAAGCAGCCAAAGTACAAGTTTTTACTTTTTTGATTTATATGATGTTAACTAATCGAAAAAGGATCGAGCAAACCTTGTGGGTTGTTTGTGCCAGTATTGGTTTTTATGGGGTTAAAGGTGGTATTTTTGTTTTGGCTACTGGCGGAGGGAGTCGAGTTTGGGGGCCTCCTGGGGGATATTTTCAAGGTAATAATGAACTGGGGTTAACATTGTTGATGATAGTGCCAATTATGTATTATTTGATGAGTACCATTGAGCATAAATGGGGCAAACGATTCATTGGGCTAAGTATATTTTTGTGTTTAGCTAGTGTGCTTGGTACCCAGTCCCGAGGGGCGTTGGTCGCCTTAATCGCTGTAGGTGGATTCTTTTTGCTTAAAAGTAACAAAAAACTTATTGCATCTCTGCTTATCATCATCTTATTGCCTATAGGTTACTCTTTTATGCCAGATACTTGGCATGCTCGGATGTCCACTATTGTTCAGTCTGATGAACAATCCTATGATGCTTCAATCCAGGGGCGTTTTAATGCTTGGCGGATGTCTTTAAATATTGCTTCAGATCGCACTTTTGGTGGCGGCTTTGGAGCATATAATCGAGTGAATTTTGTGCTTTACGCCCCTGATCCTGATGATTTTCATGATGCCCATAGTATATATTTTAAGGTGTTAGGGCATCAAGGATGGGGCGGACTGGTTATCTTTATAGCAATGTGGGTTTCAACCTGGCGCTTAGCTAATAAAGTACAACGGCTTGTGAAGCAACATCAAGATTTGCAATGGGCTGATTTACTATGCCGAATGTTACAAGTTAGTCTAATTGCCTTTGCTAGCGGGGGAACCTTTCTTGGTTTAACTTACTTTGATTTGCCCTATCATATGTTGATTAGTATTTGCGCTGTTTACTTTGTTGTTCAGCGGCAATTAAATGAAGTGGAAGAAGTTTCTGGTGCACCGACAGGGCAATCGGCTTTACAACGTGTTAACTAATGCGGTATATCTATGGGTATAAAGAGTGGTTAACTAGGATTAGGAAGCTGTAATTAATGATAAAAGTAATAATAGAGCGTGTTCTTGCTGAGGATATGGCAAGTACTTACGATGCCGAGATTAAAAAAACCTTAATTGCTGTAATGGGTGCCAAAGGCTTTATTTCGGGAACATCCTATGGTGATGTCAATAGTCCCAACATTCGAACCATTATCACTAATTGGGATAATGTCGGCTGCTGGGATCGTTGGTACAAGTCTCAATCGCGACGCGATGCTAACCAATCGATCCAGTTAATGTTGCAGTATGACGAAAAAGTAAAAATATTAATGCCACACGCCTTGTCTTAGGAAGTGGTAAATCGTTTTAACGTTAAAAACCGTGTTTTAAACTTATTAATTCCAAGGTTAGCCTGTTAGTTCAATTTGGGTTGCGCTTTTCGATGAAGGCCGTCATGGCCTATTTCGCTTCATCATCTCTCAGGTGCGTCATGAACACCTCTGCTTCAGCTAAAATAGTATCTTTAACTTGCTAAACAACGGTGCTTTTAATAACGCTTTACTCGACTGAGTTGCTTTAGATAGTTTAAATCTGAGTTTCAAAGGATTATCAAAGTAATTCTTGAGCAATAATTTTGAGCAAAAACGTCTCGCGTTCTATAGACATGCCTTTTTTAACACTATGTTCAATAGTGTATTCATTATGACGAATAGCATCATAAATGTTAATCCAGACAGGCCGCATACCGTTGCTTACTTCGTAGTCTTCAAGAGCCGTATCACCTAAGTTGTTATCAATCGAACAGGTATAGCAAAAAGATTCCATATGCATGGTATCAAAATCTTCCTTGTACCACGGTCTGAACTCTTCATAGCGGCCAAAAGCTGAAATGTTGGTAATGTTATTGGCACCGGTTTCTTCTTGCAGCTCACGAATAAGACCTTCAATTAAATCTTCGCCTTCATCAACGCCTCCCCCAGGCAGTGTGTAGTCATGATAACGTTCGGTATATAACATTAAGATATTGGTGCCATTAAGTACGATAGCGCGAGTGGCTTGACGATGAAATGAGCGGCCCGCTGTTAGAGCGTCTGGATGGCGAGTGGATTTTAATAGGCGCATTTTATGATTATGATTAAGATTTGAAGGCGCTCATTATACAAAAAAAGCCTCGCAATGCGAGGCTCTTGTCTGATAGTCATTAAATTAACCAGTGATTAAGCTGGTTGTTGAATAATCACGTTGTCAGCTTTCTTGGTATACTCTTCCAGCTTATCGAAGTTTAAGTAGCGGTAAGTATCTGCCGCTGTAGTATCGAGCTGTGCAGCATATTCCATGTATTCTTCAACTGTAGGCAATTTACCTAAAATTGAGGCAACCGCAGCAAGTTCTGCCGACGATAAGTAAACGTTAGCGCCATTACCTAAACGGTTAGGGAAGTTACGTGTTGAGGTCGAAACAACAGTGGTCTTATCACCAACACGGGCTTGGTTACCCATACAAAGAGAACAACCAGGAGCTTCTGTACGAGCGCCAGCTTTACCGAAGATGCTGTAGTAACCTTCAGCTGTTAACTGAGCCGCATCCATCTTAGTTGGTGGTGTTACCCATAAACGTGTCGGTAATGTGCCACCGTAGTTTTCAAGTAGCTTACCAGCTGCGCGGAAGTGACCAATGTTAGTCATACAAGAACCGATGAATACTTCATCGATTTTAGTACCAGCAAGCTTAGAAAGTAGCTCAACATCATCAGGGTCATTTGGACAAGCTAGGATAGGCTCTTTAACATCAGCTAAATCAATCTCGATAATTTCAGCATATTCTGCGTCTTTATCTGCTTCCATTAGCTCTGGGTTCGCGATCCATTCTTGCATAGCGACGATACGACGCTCGATAGTACGGACATCGCCATAACCTTCAGAGATCATCCACTTAAGCATAACGATGTTAGACTCTAGGTATTCGATGATTGGTTCTTTGTCTAGTTTGATAGTACAACCAGCCGCAGAGCGCTCAGCAGACGCATCCGTTAGTTCGAAAGCTTGCTCAACTTTTAGCTGGCTTAGGCCTTCAATTTCAAGGATTTTACCAGAGAATGCGTTAATCTTACCGGCTTTCTCAACAGTCAATAGACCTTTTTGGATTGCGTAGTAAGGAATAGCGTTTACTAAGTCACGTAATGTCATACCCGGCTGTAGCTCACCTTTAAAGCGAACTA
>Ga0105355_10000700_pt1 | contig 30926 bp, 30 predicted proteins | sample GOMGulsemesocosm_2_FD_83508 | JGI IMG/M metagenome (GOLD analysis project Ga0105355, IMG submission 83508) | Methane-oxidizing microbial communities from mesocosms in the Gulf of Mexico - GOM9C Gulf of Mexico | ecosystem: Environmental > Aquatic > Marine > Cold seeps | place: Gulf of Mexico...
AGGGCGCGGCGTCGAGTTCAAATTCGCCATGGCACAATTTAAGAAAATGGAATACAACTGGAAAACAGATGGCGAGCCATTGTTCTTCGATTTACATGGAGAGCCAGAAGGTGATACCACAGGTTATTATGAAAGTTATGCTATTGCTACATTAGACAGCATGAAGGGGAGTTATACTACGCCATTTGCTGGCGTCCATGGCTGGTATTGGAAAAACACATCAGATAAACCAGTGGTTGTGCAACTAACTGTTAGCGGTGAGTACACTGTGATTGGCTTAAAAAAGTAGCCAAGATATTTCTTAGCGCACTTTATTAATACGATTGTAAAAAAACTCTTTTTCATTTTGATACGTGTCTTTATCCCTAGGGTACTTTGCATGTAACTCTTGTTTAATCTGATTTAGTTCAGTGATTAACTCAGGGTTACCTTGCATGACGCGCACAAAATTTAGGTGTTTTTCTATATTTACATCTCCAGATTGGAAAATATGTAAATGTACTTTTCTTTGTTTTTTTGAAAAATATTCTCTTCCAGGAATGCCGTATTCACCCTTATGGCTATAACCTAACTTGATAATATTTTGCTTCAAAGCTGAAAGCGTTGATATGTCTTTAACAACACCTAAAAGATCAATGCAATCTTTTGCATACAAGCCTGTTACTGCGGTTGAGCCGATATGAAAAATATCAATATCCCCTGTATAAGCAGAAATAATAGCGTCTTTTTCATTTTCAAATTCAGATTTCCATGCATCATTGTGGGGATATAAATACATAATTCGAGAATCCTCTATTGCCATGCTAGCCGGTAACATAATGCTTGGCTAAACATACAGGCTGTTGCTCTATAAAGCTTTAATCATGTGAACAGTCTCAGGCTTAAAACCTATATTTTGATAAAAATCAGTCGCTTTTTTATTATTGGCGAAAACCTCTAGGTGCAATAATCGACAGCCTAAGCCTTTTGCCCACTGTTCAGCGTACTCAACTAACGTTTTACCTACTCCTAAACCTTGTGACTTAGGTAATACTGCAAGCAGCGGTATAGTTCCGCAAGTTTCCCCAGAAATACTGTCTTTGTGGGTACGGACATGCACAAAACCTAAAGCTACATCATTTATTTCTGCAATAAATGTTGCATTTGCTTGCGATGTTTCTGCTAGCATTTCAGCAATGTAATCATCTTGCATTTTTTTCATGACATCATCGGAATGCCACGCTAATTGAGCAACTTCTGATAAATAGGGTGAAAGCTCAAAAATAAATGGATGGTCTTTTTTATCAGCTGTTCTGATAACTAGTTTATTTTTCATATGATTGTCTTGGATCTTACTTTTAAGTTTTGAATAATATGTGCCAAAATTTATTTTTTAGCGAGTAGCTAGAGATAAAAAATCAATATATTTGCTATAGCCTAATTGATTATAATTAGTGGAATGGTAGTTCATAAAGCCATGTAAGTATTCAACCCTTTTAGTTTCTACATTAGCCTTTTGAGTAAGAGTATTTTGCAAGGCAATAACATCGAAATGCGGCTCACGCTTAGGAAAGATCAAATTTACATTAAAACATGGCTCAATTTGCGGGAAGTTCCTGATTTGTGAGCCATAAAAGCAAAAGGCTTGTTTGATATTTGTAATGTTCTCTCTTTCGGACAATTGCCAAATAATCGCAGCGCCAACACTAAAGCCAATTAAAGTTGTTTCATCATCAACTGATGCAACTACTTTTGATAAGGTAGCAAGGTAGCTATCAAGTCCAACGTTGTTGACAAAATATGAATATGCTTCAGCTTCGTTTTCAAACTCCATCAATCGCCCTTTATATGGATCAACTATGGAGTATGCTCCCAATTTTTTACTTATTTCTAATAAAGCGGCAGTAACACCAAAAATATCTGAAACTAAAACAATACTCATTAGTTTATCTTCCTATCTCACATTCATATTTAGGTTAATTGACACTTTTGAGTCGGCTGGAAAATGCGATTAGAAAACCACATAAAAGCCCTGTGGTAATACTGCTACTCAAACCAAATGCTATAAATATTGGCTTCACGATAAGAAGAGAGATTGCCATAAAAGGAATAAATAATATGGCTGTTATTTTTAAATTAATAAAAACTTTAACTTCTTTCGAGCAATTAGGGCAATGTTTGGTCTTTTCAAAGTTGTTTAATACTTTTGAAAACAAGCCAATCTTTTGTGTACAATGTGGGCACTTCATCGTTACTTCCTTGTTATACAATTTATTAGGTAAGCTATAATCCGGCAGCTTTTCTTGCTCGAAAATGAACGTCTGATGCAAAGTCTAAACCCGTAGAGAATAGTTGCTCTGCTTCTGATATTTTTCTGTCGTTACCATCGGCCATTAAAATCGCGTTTGATAATACACTATATAGAGATGAGATTTGATTTTGGTAAGCTACTTCAATAGCTGTTTCAACTTGTTTCATTAATTATCCTTAATTTGTTTTACCAGAGTTCTTGGGCTTAAAATAGAAATTTAATTGATACTTATTTTAAGCGGCCGATAAGAGTTTTTAAATATGTAGCGAAGCTGAACTGAGCAAACAGTTAGCAATCTCGTTTTAAATCTTTATTATGCTTTTTCACGCTGACAGTTCCAGCATACTTCAAAAGATGAATCGTTTACCTCAGCACAACCTTGACAATGCCATTCAATATTATCTTCACTGTTCAGAGGCGAATTAACAAGCTCCATGGCGCGATCATAGTCTGCGTCATTAACGACCCAAAGTTGAGGCCATGAGTCAAAAGCAGCTATTTCACCGACAGCTCCCTGTGCATATTCGTTTTTGATAAAGACTTCTATTTCTTGGGCTTCAATAATATTCTTAATATTGTTTACAAGAAAACTATTTTCATTTGTATAAACAACTTTCATTTTAAGCATCCTTTAATTCACAATAAAATTAGAAATTTTTCCTTTCAAAGTAATAGTCTGCATTTATTGCTTTTTATTACGTTTGAAAACTTCTTTTATTTTATGCCAAACCTCTTTACCTAATAGGGCAAGAGAAACCAGAAATAAAACTTCACCTGAAATAATCAGAAATGTTGTAGCAGCTGCAACCTCACCTTTAGAGATATCTAAAAAAGGAAGAATTGCAATGACTCCCCAAGTTACAAATGATAAAAATAGACAAATATACCCTAATACTTTTTTCAAGCTGATGATTCCAGTTTATTTAAATAATTACTCATATTAATAAATACATTATGGGCTAACAAAGTTGCCATAGAGCTTATTTCTGATAGGTCTTTTAACTAAATAAATGGCTCCACTACTCTTCATTTCCTTAATTTTACTCAAGGGAATGTAATCAGGTATTGGCATAAAATAATCATCATTGATTAAATCACCATACTGGATGCTATTTACCACTGAATATTGCCATTGATAGAAAAACCGTCCATAAATCAGGGCTAATTTATCATCAGTAACTCGTACAACTTTAGCTAATTTATATTTATTTTTTCGTTCTAATTTTTCATTTATTAGCCTGAAATCTAAAAAGTAAATATCGTTAACTTCAGGGGTTAAAATTAAACGCGAAGCTTCTGTTTGCTCAGTAGCATGCGCAGTATATCTTCCGTAGACAAAATAAAGAATCACAAGTAAGCACGTTAAGAACACGAGTTTATTCAAGGATATTGATGATTTGGTAGGTCGATTTTGTGGCTCTATGGTGTTTGGCACTTTAATTATTCCTTTTAAAGTTTGTTAGTTACCTTTAATTTCAGTTTCAACAATCACTATTTCTGTATCTCCAATATTCTTAACATTATGAGTGGTTGCAGGCAGGAAAATTGTCTTACCGTCAGATACATTGATGCTCTTTGCTTGTTGCTGTTTATCTTTGGGAATTAACGCTAACTTGCCGCCTTTAACAAAGTATACCACTCTGTTTGGGTGTTTATGTGTATGCATCCCTGACTCAGCCCCCGCGGGGTACGTTAAACGAACAACTTCAACGTCTGAGTTATTTAATAATATTTCTTTTTTTCCTCGTACTTCACCAGCGATATTACTAGCAGAAAAAACCAATAATATGATGGCTATGAATATAATTTTCATCCAGTCTCCTTGTTAATAAAGCTACAGCCTATTGTTGCGTGCTATGTGATGACATTGTTAGTGGCAACTCATTGACAATGCTACTTTTTCAATGCCATGAGATGGCGTCCATCTTTTAAATTCAACAAAGCCATGTTTTTTGTATAAGTTAATTGCAGGTAAATTAACAACGGCAGTCTCTACAATTGCTTCGGAAAAATTAAACGAGGCTAGAACCTTGTGTATTAACTTATTTGCGATACCTTTCCTGAAATAACTCGGATCAACCGTTAAACTATCAATTTCTAGATGTTTACCTTTTAAGACAATTTCTATAACTCCAGCAAGACATTCGTCTTCAATAAAACCATAAAACTGTGACTGTGAATTTTCTATGTCTTTAGCGCTCCGTGCTAGAGGAGGAAAATCAAGCGTTCCAATAAGTTGCGCCTCTACTTTATAAGAGTTTTGAAAAACTGTAAAAATCTGATTTGCCACTGCTGCATGCGAATTATCAAGTTTTTTTATCATGCTATACCTAGACTCAAGCCTTCATTATTATCGAACCAGTTATTATGGATACTTCTCAGTAATTTCAGCCCCATAATCCCTGATTAATATTTCATAAATTCAATGCTTTATAAAGCTAAAGTTATTAATTATTCAATAAGCGAGGTATTAAGCAGAAAAGGGGTTAATTAATTTTATCGTGGTGAGTAATAATTGCTTTAAGGTAATAGGCATAATGACAAATAAAGCATTGCCTTTATCAAAATCTGGGTTTACCTGGCAATAAAAATTAATTTCAGCCTTATTACTACTTTTAAATCTTGAGATCTCTTGTTCAGTATAATTAGTGCGGCGACCAACATCGAGTAAACAGCGTAAGTTGAGTAAGTCACTAATCTGGCCAGAGCTATTAAATTGTTCAAATAGGGCTTTATCGACTGATTGGCTATTATAACTAGGCCAAACAATAGCTGTTTTTTTAGCCATAGCGCGATACATGGCCGGACTTAACATAGTATCGGCATAGTAGATGTTTTGCTTGGGGTGCTTTAACCAATACAGAGAAGCTTGCTTCATTGAAAAACTGAAAGTATTACCACCTTTTCGATACTCAGGATAGAAAGCTGCTGAGGCTCTAATCAGCACATCTTGTTTAGATTTACTAAAAGTTATTAAGCAGTAGCCAACTACTTTGTTTTGATCAAAATACAATCTTAATTTTCGAGTAAAGGCATCATCCCCTGAAAAATACTTAGTAAAGTATTGCTCAGCATCGACATCATTAAAACTGGCGCTAATTAATTTAAGCAGCGCCTCTTTATCTGCGCTATTGAGCCAATTTTCACTTTGGGTGTAGTCAAGGTGGTGGAGTTTCATAAAAGGCTAGCTAGGGGGTTGTGTTGTTGTATCAGCTACTGAGCTTAACATGGTGATACATACTCAACAACTTAGCTGTTTTTAGCGTTAATATCCCGTCACATTTAGCTAAACTTAACCGTTTTTCCTGCATGTTAATTGAAGTGTGTTGCTATGTTTTAGTCATTCATCTTATAGAAAGTCTATTTTGTCTCTATTGCCGTCTTTTACTTTGACTTTACTCGCTAGCATTGGCAAAGTAATTTTTTCAAACCTAAAAGATAATAACAATGAATCAAATAAGTAGTAAGCGTGTAAAAAACCATCCCTTTAAACTATCGCCACTAGTGGCAGGTATTGTTTTATCCTTAGGCGTTGTCGTTAGTGGTTGCCAAGACCCTAAAGTAGTATCAGCAAGTAATACCGCTGCAGAGTCAGTGAAAAAAGAAGAGCAAGTTGCTGAAGTAAATTATGCACAGTTAGCCAAAGAAATTGCTAAAAAGTATATTATTACCGATGGTCATATTGATGTGCCATATCGATTAGAAGATGAATTTGAAAATGTTGCTGAGCACACAGCTCATGGCGATTTTGACTTCCCAAGAGCGGTTGCTGGTGGTCTTGATGCACCCTTTATGTCTATTTATATACCAGCAAAGCTTGAAAAAACCGGTGGTAGCAAAGCATTGGCCGACAAACTTATCTCTATGGTTGAAGACATAGTTGCAGAGGCGCCTGATAAATTTGCTTTAGCCCATTCAACTGCTGATGTTGAAGCTAACTTTGCCAAAGGCATTATGTCTCTACCTATGGGTATGGAAAATGGTAGTCCAATTGAAGGTGACTTAGCTAATCTTAAACATTTCTATGATCGCGGTATTCGCTATATCACGCTAACGCACTCTAAAGCGAATCACATTTCAGACTCATCTTATGATGAAGAACGTCCTGCTGGCGGTTTAACAGATTTTGGTAAAACTTTAGTCAAAGAAATGAATAACATTGGTGTTATGGTCGATGTTTCTCATATATCAGATGAAGCGTTTTATGATGTAATGGAATTGTCTAAAACTCCTGCTATTGCCTCTCACTCTTCAGCACGTCATTTTACTCCAGGTTTTGAGCGTAATATGAGTGATGACATGATTAAGCTAATGGCTAAAAATGGTGGTGTTATTCAAATCAACTTTGGCTCTAGCTTTATTAATCAATCTGCGATTGAATATGGCAAAGTACGTAAAGAAGCAATTAAAGCTTTTACTACAGCAAATAATCTTGAAAAAGATAGTGCTGAAATTACTGCGTTCAAAAAGCAATACAAAATTGATAATCCATACCCATACGCTAGCTTGAATGACGTACTCGATCACTTTGATCACGTTATTAACTTAGTGGGTGTTGACTATGTTGGTATTGGCTCTGATTATGACGGTGTTGGTGATAGCTTACCAAGTAACTTAAAAGATGTAGCTTCGTACCCTAATCTGATTGAAGGTTTGTTAAAACGTGGTCATAGCGAAGCCGATATTGCTAAAATCTTATCAGGCAATGTTATGCGTGTATGGAAAGCTGTTGAAGCTTATGCCGCTGAACACTAACGCTTAAGTTAAAAAGCAGCATTAGAGTATATTGATAAACAAATAAAACGCTGAAGGAGATATTCTTCAGCGTTTTTGCTTTTGAGCGTGTTTAGTTCAATTAAAACCTAAGGTAGTACTTCAATAGCGCGCACTTGTAATATTGCTTCGCCACCGTCTTTATCTGTCATGCTAGGTGTTAAGTAAATAGCATCAATATTTTCAGGCAATAAGCCACGATCTTTAGAGCTTGCTGGTGTCCATTCTGGGCGGTAGAAGTCTTTCAAATCAACTTCCTTTGTTGTCCACTGCTTAGTAGCTGGTAACTTAATTTGGTAATGGGCATAACTTTTATCGCCATTTTTACCGTATTCTTGTTGCGATAACTTAATGAGTAAAGGGATATCACATTGATACGTTAGACGTATTTTTTGCTTGCCTGCTAATGAAGCTGTCGGTAATTTATGGATCAATTCTATCCATGAGTTACGGTTGGCATCAACACGTGGTACGCGCTTAAACTTAATCCATATGCCGCCGTGCCTGATGAGTTTTTCATTAATAATCGCTTCACTGCCGTATGGATCTGTATCATAGCTCCATTGGTGCTTATCTAAAGGGGCGTGGGTATTGTATGCCTTGACGGGCAACACAGAGAGAAGCAGGAAACTAGCAAAACTTGCTAATAGAGTTGTTTTGAAAAGTGTCATTTATATCCTATAAAATCAATATGCGAGCTTAGTTATGATAGGACAAACGGGTCTCTCAAGATAGGGTTTTAGTCAACAGGAAAAAATACTTCAGCTACGCGAAAATTAAATGCTTGCTTCAGCTAAGCTGCGAGTGTCTTTATTCGAGGAATTATGCTCCGCTAAATGCCAATCGAGAGTTCCATACTTTGCTAAGATTTGTTGTAACCTACCACTTTGTCGTAGGGTGATTAACCCCTGATCAAATAAATTTATTAGCTCTTTACTTAGTGAAGATGAAAAACCTAAAAACAAAGGAGTAAAGTCACCTTGGGTGCCAGCATAAATAATATCTTTTTCTTGCAACTTAGTTAGTTGATATTGAACGGTAAATCGAGAGTCCAATAAAATATCTAATCGGCCCATTTTTAACATTCTTAGTTGCTTGGTTAACGGAGAATTACCACTAGCAGAGAAAACATGTTCGCTATTATCTTTTATAAAACCATCAACTGTTTCACCATATTGATAACCATTGATAGTTCCTAATATGGCATTGTTTTTTAAGTACGATTTTAAGTTATTTATGTCTTGAAAGCGCCAAGAACTTTCAGCTTGCACATAGAAGTCATTATACAAACCACCAAAGCTTAATTGACTTTGTTGTAGCTGATAGTCAGTAATATGCTGTGGTGTTAAGGCAAGCAGAATATCAACTTTCCCTTTTTCCGCTAGATTTAATGCTCTTGCTAACGGAGTTAATGAAAAAGTTATTTTAATCTTATTTTTTTGTGCTATTTCCTTCACTACTTCGACTAAAAATCCGGGTAAGGCTTCATCATCGCAAACATAAGGGCACCATTCATCGGAGGTAACCACTAAGGTCTTAGGTTGTTTGGCTGTCACGGGGGCACTTAACCATAGCAGTATATTGATAAGGCTAAAGAGTAGGAAGGTTTTGACGAGACTTAACATGATTTTCAACAGCTAGATGATATTGGCTGTAAGTGGTAAATAAGACACTTACAGCCAATAAGATTAATAAATTAGCGGCATGATAAACGATTTTATATTTAGCTGCTGTTTAATTGAGCTAATCGTTACTATTTTTGAGACCAGCGGCACGCCAAAGGTAATAAAGTGCTGGTAGCACCAACAAAGTTAATAACATGGCACTTGCCATCCCACCAACCATAGGTGCAGCAATACGACTCATCACTTCTGAGCCGGTACCTGAGCCATACAATATTGGTAATAAACCGACAATGACTGTGCCACCGGTCATCATAATAGGTCTAACCCTTAATCCAGCACCTTGAAGCACTGCCTGTAACAGTTCTGTTTTGCTGGTTGCCTTACCTTGTTTAGCATTATCAGCTAGTAGGGCATGATAGGCCTGATTTAAATACACCAACATAATGACACCAATTTCAACAGCGACACCGGCAAGGGCAATAAAACCAACCCCTACAGCAACTGAAAAGTTGAACCCCTGTAAATACATAAGCCAAATACTGCCAACCATAGCGAGTGGTAATGTGCCTAAAATCATTGCCACTTCAATCACGTTTCTAAAGTTTAAATACAGCAATACAATAATAATCGCTAAGGTTAATGGTACAACGTATGTCAGTTTAGCTTTAGCACGCTGCATATATTCATATTGTCCTGCCCAAGCGATTGAATAGCCCGCGGGTAATTTTATCTGTTCATCAACAACCTGTTGAGCGTTTTCAACATAAGTGCCGACATCGACGCCCTCTATGTCAATAAACGCCCAGCCATTTAGGCGTGCATTTTCTGACTTAATACCCGGAGGGCCATCCTCAATAAATATATGGGCGACATCACCTAAGGATATACGTTGGCCACCTGGCGTAACAATAGGTAGTAATGATAACTGCTCAGGTGAATTACGGTAATCTTGTGGGTAACGTAAACTCACGGGATAACGCTCTAAACCTTCAACGGTATTGGTAACATTCATACCGCCAATGGCAGTAGCGACTACTTGCTGAATATCACTTATATTTAAGCCATAACGGGCTGCTTTAGCGCGTTGAATATCAACCTTGATATAGCGACCACCAGCGACACGCTCTGAGTAGACTGAAGCTGTACCGGGCACATCCGCTAAAATAACTTCCAGTTGCTGACCTATCTCTTGAATGACATCGAGCTTAGGTCCCGCTATTTTGATACCTACCGGGGTTTTTATACCAGTAGCTAACATATCTATACGAGTTTTTATTGGCATAACCCAGGCATTGGTAACTCCTGGGATTTTGACTAAAGCATCCAACTCTTTTTTCAAGGAATCTGTAGTAACCCCTTGTCGCCATTCATTTTTTGGCTTTAGTTGGATAAATGTTTCTATCATAGTTAATGGCGCAGGATCAGTCGCAGTTTCAGCGCGACCAACCTTACCAAATACTGTTTTAACTTCAGGCACCGTTTTGATTAGCTTATCAGTTTGCTGTAATAGCTGCCTTGCTTGGCCGATAGATATGCCAGGATAGGTGGTAGGCATATACATTAAATCCCCTTCATCAAGCGGTGGTATAAATTCGCTACCTATTTTATCTAACGGGTATAGACCAATAAATAAGACCACAACCGCGGCAGATAAAGTGACTTTAGGAAAACGTAATACCGCTTTGAGTGTCGGCATATATAATGCCGTTAAGAATTTATTGACGGGGTTTTTATGTTCAGCTAAAACCTGACCACGAATAAAGTAGCCCATTAACACTGGTACCAAAGTAATGGCTAGGGCTGCTGAAGCTGCCATGGCATATGTTTTGGTATAAGCCAGTGGCGAAAACATGCGACCTTCTTGTGCCTCAAGGGTAAATACTGGCACAAAACTGACGGTGATAATCAATAAACTAAAAAACAGCGCAGGGCCTACTTCACAAGCTGCATCGGTGACAACCTTCCAGCGATTCTTATCAGTTAGTGGGGTCTTTTCCATGTGCTTGTGCATATTTTCAATCATGACAATAGCACCATCTACCATGGCACCTATAGCAATAGCTATACCACCAAGAGACATGATATTAGCGTTTAAACCTTGGGCATGCATCACAATAAAGGCGGTTAAAATGCCAACAGGAATGCTGATGATAACCACTAAAGAAGAACGTAAATGAAACAGAAAAATTACGCAGACTAGAGCGACTACACCAAATTCTTCTAATAGCTTCATCGCTAGATTTTCAACAGCACGCTCAATTAGTGCAGATCTGTCATAAACTGGGACAATTTCCACTCCTTCAGGCAGACCTTTTTTTAACTGCTCAAGCTTTGCTTTAACGCCCTTAATAACTTGTTGAGCATTTTCTCCAAAGCGCATTACTACAATACCGCCAACGGTTTCGCCTTCTCCATTAAGCTCGGCAATACCGCGGCGCATTTGAGGGCCAGTACCTATTTCAGCAACATCTTTTAATAATAAAGGTGTGCCATTTTCATTAACGCCTAGCGGAATGTTTTCAAGATCTTCAACATTTTTGATATAGCCAGTGGCACGCACCATATATTCTGCTTCGGCCATTTCCACTACGGAGGCACCAATTTCTTGGTTACCTTGCTTGATTGCTGTTTGAATCAAGGATAGGGGAATGCCAAAAGCACGTAACTTATCAGGGTTAATTTGTATTTGGTATTGTTTGACCATGCCACCAAGTGCAGTAACCTCAGAAACTCCTTGCACGGTTTGCAGTTCAAACTTTAAAAACCAATCTTGTAAACTGCGCAGCTGGCTTAGGTCATGTTGACCAGTTTTATCAACTAGCGCATATAAGTATACCCAACCAACACCTGTAGCATCAGGGCCTAGTTGGGGTCTGGCTTCGCTAGGTAAACTTGGCGCCACTTGGCTTAAATATTCTAAAACTCGCGAACGCGCCCAGTAAAGATCGGTATCTTCGTCGAAAATAACATAAACGTAAGAATCGCCAAAGAAGGAATAACCACGTACGGTTACTGCACCAGGTACAGATAACATGGCTGTGGTTAACGGATAGGTCACTTGATCTTCAACCACTTGCGGTGCTTGTCCTGGGTAGCTAGTTTTAATGATAACTTGCACATCAGATAAGTCAGGCAGTGCATCAACAGGGGTATTTTTTACCGAATATAATCCAATACCCACAAGTATCATGGTGGCTAGTATGACAAAGAAGCGGTTGCCTACCGACCAGCGTATAATGGCAGCAATCATTAGCTTTCTCCCTTCATAGGCATAGCGCTAACAATAACAAACTCACCATCATGGATTTCGAAAGTAAACATTAAATATGAATCGACAGTGAAGAGTGACATATCAACGGATTCACTAACGATGAAATCAACTGTGGCGGGTGCACGGTTCCATTTCTCTATCGCTTCACGGTTGATAGTGACCATACGGTGGCCTGCCATTACAGAAGTTACCGTACCATTGACAGTAGCGCTACTGACGGGATTTTCACCATTTTGCTCGATATTTATTATGCGGTAATCGCTGTCACTGGCTTTTTCGATTTCAACACGGATAGTCATATTTTCTGTTAATTGAGAAAGGTCAACCGAGTCTAAGGCAGTAAAGTCCATGGTCATCTCTGGCCATTGCCATGCAGGAATAGCATCGTGAGCTAAGGTCAGCATGTTATGATCTGCCATAAGGCTAATGATACTAGCTTCTACCCAGACAGTACTTGGCGCGATTTCATGGCTCATTCTCTTAAAGTCAGAGGTTTTACTTGATTCAGAGTCGAGTAAGAATTGTGCCGAGCTCACTACTTTTTCACCTGCTTTTAGGCCAGATAAAATTTCCACATTATCGCTATCAAAACGACCGACACTAACGGCGACAGATTTAAAGTTCCCCTCACCTAGTGCTAAGACTACTCTGTCTTGGTTACCGGTGCGAATTAGCGCTTCTTTAGGGATTAATAACGCCTCTTCATCGCTGCTAGTATGAATGGTGATTTGGGCAAACATGTTAGGTTTGAACTCACCATTTTTATTGTCAAAGCGTAACCTGACTTTTACCGTACGGGTTTTGGCATCTAAGATAGGGTAAACGTAATCTATTTTACCTTGCCATTTTTTACCCGGTAAATAATCTAGGCTCATAGTTACAGCTGTACCTTGCTCTATTTGATTTGCTTGGCGTTCAAACACTTCGGCGACAACCCAAACCTGTGATAAGTTACCTATAGACATGAGGGTTGAACCAGGTTTAACAAAAAAGCCTTCACGTATTTTTAGGTTTTCAATGACGCCATTTTGTGGTGCATAAAAGGTAATGTTTTGCTGAACCTGACGCGTCTTTTTAAGGGTGCTAATTGCTGATTTTGGCAACTGCAGAGCTACTAAACGGTTTTCTGCTGCAGAAATCAAACGGCGATTTTTTCTGTCTAGGGCGAGTAAAAACTCTTCTTGGGCGTTAACTAGCTCTGGAGAATAAATATTGTATAGCGGCTGACCCTTTTTAACAGGATCGCCAATGGCTTTTACATAAAGTTTTTCCACCCAACCTTCTACTCTTGGATGAATATGCACTAGTCTGTCTTCATCATAAGTGACATAACCGATAGTATTGATTTGTGTATGCAATACTTTAATTTCAGCGTTAACAGTACGTACACCTAAGTTGTTAATGACATTGGAGGAGATACGAATAGTGCCAGCACCTTCATCAGGTCCTGAGCCATCATCGCCATAATAGGCAATCAAATCCATACCCATTGGCGACTTCCCTGGTTTGTCGCGACGATAGTTAGCATCCATAGGCGCAACCCAATAAAGCGGCTTTTTCTCACTATTAACGCTGTTCTCTGTGACGGCTAGGTCACTTTGGGGTATTACTAACTTATAAGCCGTTAGGGTTAACGCACAGCCAATAATTAAGCCAATTAGAGTGGCTTTGAGTGTTGAGGAATTTGTTGTAGTCATTACTTTTCTCCCGCTATGGTATTGGCGGTACTTAACGAGCCAACAAATAAGTAATTTAATTCTAAGATAAGTTTTTGTTCCGCCACTTGAATGACTAGATCATCAATTTGTGCATTGAGTACGGCAATACGTGAACGTACTACTTCAGCAAAGTCACCATCATCATTGGTGTATGCAGTTAAAGACGCTTCGGCTTGATCTTGAACTTGTGGTAAAAGACGTGTTTTATAAAGTGTTTTCCGCTTTTCTAAGCGCAATAAACGACCCTTCGCACTTGAAAAGGCTCCTAACAGTTGGCGAAGTAAGAGTGTTTTTTCAGTTTTAACCGCTTCAGTTTTTGATATGGCGGATTTTACCGACATATCTTGGCGATTTTCAGTAAACAATGGCAGATCAAAAGTAACCCCAACAGAAAATAAATCGGCACGGCTATTACCCATAGGATCGTCATCACGATAACCATAGCTGGCATTAACTCCCCACTCCGGTTGGTATTGCTGCTCGGCTAGGTTGATGCCTGTTTTTGTAGCAGATATTTTTTTATCTAAAGCAAATACGGCTGGGTGAGTAGCAAAGTGTTTGGCTAACACATCAACGGATAACCAAGACTTACTGTAGACCAAGTGATTATTGATTAAATCAAGTTCGGGCAATTGTGTTGCTAACTTAATGTTGTGCAATTGACTGATGGCACCTAGCCCGGTTTTTACGGTGGGACTGTCTGGAGTACTGCTTTTGCTAGTAAAGGCTGTGGATAGCCATTGCGCTAACATACCCAAATAAGCATTTTGCTGCTGCGCTAAAATATCTAACCTGTCATCAAGGCGTGTTAACTCGAGTTGTGCGCGAACAATATCTTGTTGGCGTGTTTTTCCTAGGGCAGAAGAGTAACTGGCTTGGGCAACATCAGCTAATTGCTCAAACAAGGAGCGACTGCTTTCAATAAGCATAATACTTTGCTGCACTCTATAGGCATCAAGCCATAAACTGCCAACAGTTACGGCTACCTTAGCTTCTCTATCAGCACGTTGAAAAGGGTAAGCTTCACTTTCAATACGCAGTTGTTGATTCTTAATCGATAGGGTGTCGCCCCGAGGAAACATTTGCGTAATCCCCACTTTTACCTGAGTCATACCTTCTTGAGATAAATCGAAACCGTTGGTAGGCAAGTTCGCTAGAGCAACAGACATTTTAGGGTCTGGCATGGTGTTAGCTGCATGGCTCTGTGACACTAGTGCTTGTTGCTGATGCCTATTTCCTGTAAGCCAAGGGTCATTTTTCTGTGCTGTTTTTACTGTGTTAGAGAATGACCAAGTTTTTTCACCGTTAGCAGCGTGCGCCACTTGGTTATAGCCAACTAGGGTGCTTAATACTAATGCACTCGCTAAATAGCTCACTTTTGAGCGAGCAAGCTTATCTATGAACATTAGAATTGCTCCTGATAATTATTTAGCTCAGCGTAAATACCGTAACTTCCATCTGCCATCAGTAGAATCACTTTATAAGGCATGAACTTATCTCCTACTTCCATACCAGGTGTACCAATGGGCATAGCTGGCACTGAGAGGCCTATTGCATTTGTTGGTGGCTTAGCTAGAAATTGGTGAATAAACTTAGCAGGTACATGGCCTTCGAAAACATAGCCATCCTTTGATACCGCGGTATGACACGAACGATATTGTGGAGAAATGCCTTTGTTGGTTTTAAAAGCAGATAAATTATCTTGATTATGCGCTTTTGAGATAAATCCATGTTGGTCTATATGCTCAAGCCACTTTTCACAACATGAGCAGGTTGGGCTTTTATAGACTTCAAGAATAGGGTGAATGGGTGTTTGCGCTTGTTTTGTTTGTACCTGCATTGTTGCTGTTGCTTCGATGGCTGTTGTTTCTTTAGAACAAGCACTGATAAAAACGACACTGAATAAAACTGAAATAGTGGTAAGTGCTTTGGCTGAAAATGAAAACATAACTCCCTCCAAGGGATGTTTTTACTGAGATCTATCGCAGTAAATTAAAATGAAATTTTGATGTTAATAATGAATAAATTTGTGCATGAAAATCAGGATCTAGCTAAGGGTAGAATCTATGCGACAAATTTTAGATACAATGAGGCTGTATTTAGCTCAGAATCGGAGGTCTATAAAGGGATGTTGGAATTTGGCTTTCTACTAACCTAGTCGCGAAAATTATTTTGTGAGAGATAGCAACTTCAGGCATGTAATGAATGACTCCAGCAAATGCTGGTGCTGTTGAACAGCCACTGGTTAAGCAATCACATTCTTGTGCACAGCAATCTTCTGTTGACGTTGTGGAACAAGTCATTGGAGCTGAAGATGTCATCATTTTTTCATCGCAATCAGTCATGTCACTCATATTATGATGTGCACTTTGCATTGATGTCATATTGGCCATCGATTGCGTACCTGACTGCATAGCTGTCATGCCATAAAACATGGTCATAGACGCCATTGATTGACCAAGAAAGATCAAACAAAGCAATAATACCATTACTGTTTTATTTATAAATGTAGGCACAAGTTGTACTTAGCTATGCAAAAGATGCTTTAAGTTTAGCACTATTAAAAACCAGATATCAATAAGAGCTCATTTCTATCGGGTAAAGAAAATTGTCTTGTAATCTGTATAGGGCTAAATATTACCATTTTAGATGATAACAAATTTATATTTTCTACCTCGATAAGAACCATAGTCTTTGACATAATATGTCACAAGGTGTAACTTGAATGTAATAAAAATTTGGAGGTCTTGATCTTTCATTACACTTCTAATAAATTTGCATTCAGATTTAGGTAAAGGATAACCATATGATTGAATTTCTTTTTGCGGATATAAATATAGGCTTTGCTATAGCATTATGTGCCGTTTTAGCGCTAGCAACACTCGAAGGCGTGGGCATGCTTATAGGGCTAAGTATGATGAATTTACTCGATCATATTTCACCTATTGATCTTGATATAGATGTTGAAACTGATTTACCAACAGGGGGAATAACACCTTTGTTAGGTTGGTTATGTTTGAACCGCTTACCCCTATTAATATGGCTGGTCTTGTTTTTAACTTGCTTTGGCATCATTGGTTATACGATAAATTATGTCCTGATAAATAACTTATCAATAAATTTGTCTGAATTTCTTGTTTATATCTTATCGTTCATATCCTCGTTATACGCTACACACCTTATCGGTGTGCCACTAAGCCGTCTACTGCCTAAAAATGAATCATCGGCGATTTCAAATAGCAGTTTTAATGGCCTAATTGCTACCATAACTATTGGTACTGCAAAGCAAAATAGCCCCGCAGAAGCATCGTTAACAGATAGTTTTAACCAAAAGCACTATGTGTTAGTTACACCTGATTGTGATAATGAAGAATTTAGCCAAGGACAACAAGTTGTGCTGGTTGAGAAAAAAGAAACTTTCTGGCTTGCCATAAAATTTAATCAGTAAAACTTAAACAATAAAATTTATAAATAATAAAAAGGAAATTTACTATGGGAAATTTGGACGCTAATAGCACTTTTATTTTAATGATGGTTGGCATAGGTCTTGTCTCTTTCATTACCATAGGGCTTATTTTTGCGAAGTTATATGTTCGTGCTACAAAAGAAATTGCATTTGTTCGTACAGGCATGGGTGGAGAAAAAGTAGTAAAAGATGGTGGCGCTATTTGTCTGCCTGTTTTACATGAAACTATCCCTGTTAATATGAATACACTACGTATTGAAGTAGAGAAAATAGAAAAAGATTCACTTATTACCAAAGATAGAATGCGTGTTGATGTAAAAGCCGATTTTTACTTACGTGTAGCACCTCATACTGAAGGTATTTCTATGGCGGCTCAAACACTTGGTAGTCGTACCATGCGAGTTGAGGAATTAAAAATACTGATGGAATCTAAGTTTGTTGATGTACTGCGAACTGTTGCTGCGGAAATGACAATGACAGAAATGCATGAACAAAGGGCCGATTTCGTACAGAAAGTCCAACAAAACGTTGCTAACGATCTCGAGAAAAATGGTCTTGAATTAGAATCTGTGTCATTAACTGGTTTTGACCAAACTGATTTACATTTCTTCAATGAAAATAATGCTTTTGATGCAGAGGGTCGTGCGAGATTAACCAAAATAATCGAAGAAAAACGTAAAGAAACCAATGATATTGAACAAGATAACCGCGTTAAAATTCAGCGAAGGAACCTTGATGCTGAGCGTGAATCACTAGATATTAAAAAAGAAGAAGAAGAACTTCGCATAGCACAAGAGCAAGTTTTAGAATTTAAGCGGGTAGAACAAAAAGCTGAAATTGCTAAAACTCGTGAATATAAAGAACGAGAAGAAAGAGAAGCTCAAATAGCTAAAGAGCAAGCGATTGAAGTTGCTGAAATATCAAAGAGTAGAGACGTTGAATCCCGTGAAATAGACAAACGTACAGCATTAGAGCAAGCGCGAATCCAACAGCAACGTGATATTGAAGTAGCGGAGCAAGATAAGCAAATAGCCGTAGCAGAAAAATCAGAAGCGGAGTCAGCAGCAAGAGCACAAGCTGCAGGAGCTGAAAAAGATCGTGTTGAAAAAGAAGAAGCGGTAACTACAGCTAGACAAGTAGCAGAAGCAAATCGTCGCAAAGAAATTGAAGTAATAGATGCAAAAAAAGAAGCGGAACGAGATGCGGTTGGTCTAACAGTTCAAGCGGATGCTGAAAAACGAGCTGCGGAAGATAAGGCCACAGCGGTACTTACCGAAGCAAAAGCGAGTGCAGATGCTAAAAAATTAAAAGCAGAAGCGGATGAGAAAATATATGCCGTTGAAGCCGCAGGTAAACAAGCACTATATGAGGCAGAAAATACCCTACGCGATGAACAAATTGAGTTACAAAAATCGTTAGCTATTTTAAAAACCTTACCTGAAATGATCGAGAACTCGGTTAAACCATTAGAAAATATTGATGGCATCAAAATTTTACAAGGTTATGGAAACTCTAATGCTGTTTCGGGTGCCAACGAAGGCGCAGGAAGTGGTGGAGTTGCAGAGCAAATTACTTCGGCAGCATTAAATTATCGAGCGAATGCTCCAATGATAGACTCAATGCTGCAAGAGCTTGGCTTAGTAAATAAAGAGTCAGGTACATTGGATGACTTAATCACAGGTAAGCATTCCTTAATTGATGATGCAAAATCAGTTGTTCAGCAATCTAATATTAAGACTAACGCTCAATTGAACGGTCATCAGATATCAGCCGAATAAAGAATACGTGAGCTTCTACTTTAAATAAGTAGAAGCTCAGTTTCTAATTATAAAAAGGAATATTTTAATGAAGTGTACAAGCTGTAAATCTGGTCAATTATCGCCAAGCTTTGTAGATGGTCAATTTAGATCACATACATGTTCTAATTGCGGGGGCAACTGGATATTGGTGGAAGACTATGTTTCTTGGAAAGAAAGGAACCCGCAGTTTTCATTTAAAGCAGGCAGTACCTGTGAAGCTGAAGATACGAAGAAAGCTATGCTTTGCCCTGTTACTGGTTTAATCATGAGAAAGTTACGTCTGAGTAGTAATACTGTGCACCGCGTAGATTATAGCGCTAGTGTTGGTGGAATTTGGTTAGATAAAGGTGAGTGGGAGCTTTTAAAAGATGAAGGCTTAGCAGGGTCTTTAAATTCTGTACTCACTGCTCATTGGCAAAGAAATATTCGATTAGACAGTACTAAAGATAACTTCTCTGAAATCTACAAAGATAAATTCGGGCAAGACTCTTATGATAAAGTCAAAGAACTCAGAGAGTGGTTAGCACAACAGTCTAATAAAGCGGATCTAAGGGCGTATATTCTAGCAGAAGACCCTTATTCTGCTGAAAAATAATTAATAAATTATAAAGGTTAATTTTATGCGCGGAGCAGGTGGTACGTCAGGTGGTTTGGGGCAATTTTTCATTGGCTTGACAATGATGTGTGGAGGTTTCTATTTATTGCTAAATGCCATCACGGTTAGCTCAAGTTTTGGCATGGGCATGCGCTTATACGGTTTTTCAGCTATGGGTGGGAACTACAGCATTACCAGCGGTATGGTAATGATCCCGTTTATGTTTGGTGTAGGCATTATTTTTTATAACGGTAGAAATCCATTGGGTTGGTTATTGGCGCTAGGATCGATTACTGCTCTTATATTTGGTGTTATATCTTCTATTCGTTTTAGCTTTAGAACCATGACCTCGTTCGATTTGATCGTTATTCTTGTTCTTGCCATGGGCGGCTTAGGTTTATTTTTACGTTCCTTAAAGAAAATTGATGCGGCAGTGCCAAACGAGTAATAACTTATGTGCATAGGATTTTACCTTCTATGACTTATAAGTAATTGTGTCCCCAAAAGGCAGGTAGAAAAAAGACTGTAGAGAAAAATAAAGAGCCGGTCATTAACAAAGTAAAGCAAAAAAATATTGTTTGAAGTGCATAAATATTAGGTTGAAAAAATGCACTTCTTTTAAAAGTACAATTAGCATTTGTTACTTTTTATTAGGTCAATATTTGTAACAAGACTGTTAACAACAATAAAGCCTTGACATAATATGTCAAGGCTTTTGTTTTATCTAGCTATGCTTAGCAGAAAGGTAAAGTGAATTTATTTAATTCAAAAATGTTTGATAGGCGAGGTTGTCGGTTTCTTCTTGCCATTGATAGCCAAGTGCATCAAGGTGCTGAAAAAACTCAGCTTGCTGACTTTTATCGAGATCAAAACCAGCCAGTACTTGGCCAAAAGCTGCGCCATGATTACGATAGTGAAACAAGGTGATATTCCAATGCTCACCCATAGCAGCTAAAAACTTTTCTAGTGCACCTGGATGTTCTGGAAATTCGAAGCTAAACAAGCGCTCATCGTTACGATCTTTGCTTGAATTAGGACTTTTACCACCGATCATATAGCGAACATGCAATTTGGCTAATTCATTGTCAGTAAAGTCTCTAACTTGGTAGTTAGCACTTACTAAACCTTGAAGTAGTTGCTGACGTTCTTGCACACTACCACCTAAACGAACCCCAACAAAAATTTCAGCACTCGGTTTGCCGGTGTAACGATAATTAAATTCCGTAATTGCGCGATTTCCTATTGCTTGGCAAAAGCGTTTAAAGCTGCCTTTCTCTTCAGGAATAGTCACTGCTAGAATAGCTTCTTTCTTTTCGCCTAATTCACACCGCTCAGAGACATAACGCAGACTATGGAAGTTCATATTGGCGCCAGACAGCACTGCGGCTAGTGACTCGTCACCCTTACTAGTCTCGGTATATTTCTGTAAACCAGCAAGAGATAACGCTCCAGCAGGCTCAGCAATAACACGGGTTTGCTCAAAAATATCTTTTATCGAGGCACAAATCTCATCGGTTGAAACGGTAATAACTTCATCACAATAATGTTTGATTAAGTCAAAAGTATGCTCACCAATACGTTTTACCGCAACGCCATCCGCAAATAAGCCAACTTGTTCAAGATCTACTGGTTTACCGGCAGCTAGAGCTGCTTTTAGGCAGGCAGAATCTTCCGCTTCAACCCCGATGACTTTTGTTGTTGGACTTAATTGCTTTAGATATACCGCCATACCGGCAAGTAAACCACCACCACCAACAGGAATAAATACTACATCTGCATTAGGTAACTGCTGTAATAACTCTTTGGCGACAGTGCCTTGACCAGCGATAACTTCAACGTCATCAAATGGGTGAATAAGGGTTTTATTCTCAGCTTGAGCATATTCAATTGAAGCGGTTTGTGCTTCGTTGAAACTATTACCCACTAATCGTACTTCACCACCAAAGCGTCTAACATTATCAACTTTGATATCAGGGGTTGTTTTTGGCATAACAATTGTCGCTTTTATACCAAGCTTATTAGCTGCTAAGGCTAAACCCTGTGCATGATTACCAGCAGAAGCGGCAATAACACCATGAATGCATTGCTCTTCAGTTAAACTGTTTAACTTGTTATAGGCACCACGTAATTTGAACGAATGCACAGGTTGTTGATCTTCACGCTTTAAATATATTTGGTTATTTAACCGTGTTGATAACTTTGTCAGATGAGTTAACTCGGTTTCAACAACAACATCATAAATAGGTGCGAGTAGAATACGTCTAAGGTAATCTAATTGCGTTTGATGTTTTGCTTCTTTTTCTGCGAGTAATGCCTGTGTTTCTGTCATAGTATTGCCTAAATTTTTGTCAATGACTTTTTAATATATAGCTAAGCTTACAGTCGTCATGATCAAGTACTTTCATCGTTCACCTCTATGCTTAAAGCTGGGTTTAGGATAAGAGCACTCGGGCATGACACTACAAAGCTTATAAAATTATTCAGTCTTATTTTTCTACTATGCCGTCAAGTAAGTCTCTGTTTCGCACAGCACCTTTATCAGCACTCGTTGCCAACATAGCGTAATTTTTTAATGCATAACTAATAGGGCGAACTCTGTCTTTTGGCTGCCAAGCCTGTTTACCTTTAGCGTTCATTGCATCACGACGTTGTGTTAGCACTTCATCTGCTACTTGCAGAGAAATAGCACGAGTTGGAATATCGATATGAATAATATCGCCTTGCTCAACTAATGCTATGGTACCGCCACTGCCTGCTTCTGGAGAAACATGACCAATTGATAAACCGGAAGTACCACCAGAGAAACGACCATCAGTTAGTAAAGCACAAGCTTTACCTAAACCCATAGACTTTAAGTAAGTCGTTGGGTACAGCATTTCTTGCATGCCTGGGCCGCCTTTAGGACCTTCGTAGCGAATAACAACTACTTCACCAGCAACTACTTTGCCATCAAGAATACCTGCAACAGCATCATCTTGACTTTCAAAAACATGAGCAGGACCGGTAAAGGTTAAGTTATCATCACTAACGCCAGCGGTTTTTACTACACAGCCGTCTATTGCGATATTACCTGAAAGAACAGCTAAGCCACCTTCGGTTGAAAAGGCGTTGTCTATTGAACGGATACAGCCATTTTCTCGGTCGTCATCTAAAGTGTCCCAGCGACAATCTTGACTGAATGCTTTTGTAGTACGAATGCCCGCAGGGCCTGCACGGTAGAATTTTTTAACCGCTTCGTCTTCGGTTATTTTAATATCATATTTCGCGATAACGTCAGCTAAGGTTGTACCTAATACATTTGGCACATCAGTATTTAATAAACCAGCACGAGATAACTCACCTAAGATACCGATAACACCACCAGCGCGATGAACATCTTCCATATGATAATCAGGTGTCGAAGGTGCTACTTTACAAAGTTGTGGCACAATGCGTGATAACTTATCCATGTCGTCCATGGTGTAATCTATTTCTGCTTCTTGTGCGGTAGCCAATAAATGCAAGATGGTATTGGTTGAACCACCCATGGCAATATCTAAACACATAGCATTGTGCAAAGCTTCTTTACTGGCGATATTACGTGGTAGTGCACTGTCGTCATTGTCTTGATAATAACGTTTAGTTAATTTAACGATTTCTTTACCTGCATCTAAGAATAACTGTTCACGGTCTGCGTGCGTAGCAAGCATAGAACCATTACCCGGCAAGGCTAAACCTAGAGCTTCTGCTAAACAGTTCATCGAGTTAGCAGTGAACATACCTGAACATGAACCACAGGTTGGACAGGCTGAACGTTCTACTTGATCACTTTGCTCATCAGATACTGTTGGATCAGCACCTTGAATCATTGCATCAACTAAATCTAATTTGATTATCTGCTCAGAAAGCTTAGTTTTACCTGCTTCCATTGGGCCACCAGAAACAAAAATTACCGGGATGTTTAAGCGCATTGCTGCCATTAACATACCTGGGGTGATCTTGTCACAGTTAGAAATACAAACCATGGCATCGGCACAATGAGCATTAACCATGTATTCTACTGAATCGGCGATTAAGTCACGTGAAGGTAAGCTATAAAGCATGCCTGAGTGACCCATAGCGATACCGTCATCAACAGCGATGGTATTGAATTCTTTAGCAACACCGCCAGCTTCTTCAATAGCCCCAGCAACTAATTGCCCCATATCTTTTAAATGCACGTGACCAGGTACAAATTGAGTGAAAGAGTTCACTACTGCAATAATAGGTTTACCAAAATCGCCATCTGTCATGCCTGTGGCGCGCCATAGAGCACGAGCACCAGCCATATTACGGCCTTGGGTAGAAGTTGCAGATCTTAATTTAGGCATGATTTTTACATTCCAGTTGATGAGTTTTAGAAAGGCTTATTTTGAAAATTCACTTTATGATTACTGAGCTAAATGAACTTTTAAAATGAGCATTCTTATATCTAATACTTGAGTATGTGGCTGCTTAACTCCAAGTCAGTTGATACTGTAACAAAGAGGAAACACGGAGCTTATGAATATAAGTGAGTATTTCCGATGCAGTTACAGTAGCAAATGACAAAGAGTTGAGTAGTGACTAACTATTTTATCGGGTCTAACCAGCCATCTGGTACGTTTGTTGTACCATCGAAGATTCCGAAGAAAGCTTCTTGCAATGCTTTAGTGATAGGTCCACGAGAACCAGTACCAACAGGTAAACCGTCTACTGATTTAACCGGCACTACTTCTGTCGCTGTACCACACATAAAGAATTCATCGGCAAGATATAATGCTTCACGAGAAATAGACTCTTCACGCACTTCATAACCAAGTTGGTCTGCTAAATAGAACACAGCATCACGAGTTAAGCCTTGTAAAATAGAAGCAGTACCAGGTGGTGTATAAATAACATTGTTACGTACTAAGAATAAGTTTTGACCTGCACCTTCACTTACCATGTTATTTACATCAAGTGCTACGCCTTCCGCATAACCATGACGTGCAGCTTCAGTTGAAATAAGCTGTGAAGACAAGTAGTTACCACCAGCTTTTGCAGCGGTAGGCATAGTGTTTGGCGCTAGACGGTTCCAGCTAGAAACACCTACTTCAACACCATTTTCAACGGCATCAGCACCTAAGTATGCTTCCCAGCTAAATGCGGCAATCATAAGGTCAGCTTTAGCATCAATTGGTGGACGAAGTCCCATGCCAATATCACCTAAAAAGGCTAATGGTCTAAGGTATGCTGATTTTAAGTTGTTCTCTGCAACAGCGTCTTTACATGCCTGTACAACTTCTTCTTGCGTGTAAGGAATGTTCATACGGTAAATTTTTGCTGAATCAAACAGGCGCTTGATATGCTCTTCCAAACGGAAAATACAAGTACCTTTATGTGTTTCGTATGCGCGAATTCCTTCAAAAACAGATGAACCGTAATGAAGAGCGTGGCTCATTACGTGAACAGTAGCATTTTGCCACGGCATCAGTTCACCATTGAACCAGATTTTTTCTGCATTTACTTTAGCCATTTTCTTTTCCTATTTTTTGTTGCTCTTACCTAACAACTAAGCCCCGAACCCTGTGTCAAAGCTTATGTAGTTAAGGTAGAGCGAATTTTTATTATATTGCAGTTACTGTTATTCACAGTAATTATATTGCTTGTTGTCTAAGCACTTTGTTGCTTAGTTTTTACTGCACTATTGTCTACTTTGACACCCTTGATGTCGATCAATTTGTTTATTTGATCAATAAGTAGAGAAATAGGTCGGTCACTACTAACTGTCATGGTAATAGTAGCGACATTATTTCCGGTATTTACCTCGGCATTCATGCCGTTGATTAAGAAGCCGCGATAACGAGTAACTTGCAAGATGCGCTCAAGCACCACTTGTTTATCATCAGCCATAATGATTAATTGATATTTATTTAGGTTAGCGGTACTCATCTTAAACACTCTCCATCATTTTATCGTTTGCTGTATTTGGCGGTACTAATGGCCAAACATTTTCTTTGGCATCAATTTTTACTCGTAATAAGTAAGGACCATCATGATCTAGCATCTCTTCAATAGCTGCTTGGACTTCACTCTTTTTAGAGATCATCTTCGATTTGATGTCGAACGCCTGCGATAACATAACAAAATCCGGGTTGTCTGCTAAATCAGTTTCACTCAATCTACCATCAAAAAACAGGTCTTGCCATTGACGAACCATACCTAGCTTTGCGTTATCAATCAGCACAATTTTAACCGGTACTTGATAGCGTTTGATGGTCGCTAACTCTTGCACATTCATCATAATTGAACCATCACCCGATACTGCAATCACGGTATCATGTGGGCGAGATATTTGTGCACCAATTGCGGCAGGTAAACCAAAGCCCATGGTGCCCATACCTGCACTAGTTAAAAAGTTACTTGGATCATCAAAGCTCATATGCTGAGCGGCCCACATTTGATGTTGACCAACATCAGTCGTTACACAGGTATTATTCGGCATTAAATCACTAACCATTTTTAATACTGCCGGAGCAAAAATATTCTCTCCAGGGTGATCATAACGCCAGCCAAAATCGTTCTTCATTTGCTGTAATTTTTCTTGCCATGGACTGATTTCTAACGCCATGGTTAACAATGGTAAATTACCTTTAAGGTCACCAAGAATGGCGGCATCAGCTTCTCGACGTTTATTAATTTCAGCGGTATCAATGTCAAAATGAATAACCTTAGCATTCGGCGCAAATTCTTCTAACTTTCCTGTAACTCTATCGTCGAATCGGGCACCAACTACCACTAACAAGTCGCTTTGTTGTACGGCAATATTCGCCGCTTTAGTACCATGCATGCCTAACATGCCAAGGTAGTTTTCATTGTCCGGATTAATTGCACCTAAACCTTTCAAGGTGGATACACTTGGCATGCCAGTTTTATCGGCAAAATCACGAACTTCTTCAATAGCATTTGCCATACCAACACCACCACCAACATATAGCATTGGTTGCTTGGCATGGGTTAATAAATCTAATGCTTTACTGATATCTGCTAAAGGTAATTTCACCTTGTTTTTTAAATGCGATAACTTGTCTAAACGTTCAGTCACTTCAGCTAATTGCACGTCTTTAGGAATATCAACAAGCACTGGACCATGGCGACCTTCAAGCGCAATCTCAAAGGCCTGATAAAGTACTTTTTCGAGCTCATTAATATCGGTTACTTGGAAAGAATGTTTAGTACAAGCAAGTGATAAACCAAAGATATCGATTTCTTGGAAAGCATCACTACCCATAGCTGCAGTAGGAACTTGACCGGTAATTGCAACAACAGGAATTGAGTCAGCAAGTGCGTCAGCAAGGCCGGTGATTAAGTTGGTAGCGCCAGGACCAGAAGTCGCTAGGCACACGCCAACTTTACCTGCGGCACGTGCATAACCAACGGCAGAAAATGCTGCACCTTGCTCGTGTCGACATAAAAAATGCTGTACGTCACTGTGGTATAACGCATCATAAATTGGCATTATTGCGCCACCTGGATAGCCAAAGACATGCTGCACACCGTGTTCTTGCAGCACTTCAAATAATAATCCACCGCCTGTTAGCACTTTACTCTCGGTCATGATAATTCCAATTGTTATCGGGTTAATTTTAACTTTTTTAGCATTTTATTTTGTTTGCTAAAAAGAAAACCCTCGGTTCTTACGAAGCGAGGGTTTGTAATTTGTTTGACTGCTTTTCTTTAGCTCAACAAAACCCTCGAGATGATTTAATAATCACCACGACGAGAAGGTTAATAATAATTGAGTTAATTTTATGCATTTTATCTCTTTGCTTGTTTGATTGGCGTTGACTGATTGTTGTATTTTTTATGTTCAGTCTCGCTTCCTTATTAAATTAGTACCATAGCTCTAATCCATTGTGCAAGGTTTTTTGTTATAGCTTTTTTGCTGGTAACTCTAGAATAAGTAATAAACCTTTTATCGAAAATTTGAACTACACTGAAAAAAATGGAATCAATAAAATGGAATTTTTATGTCTCTTGCCTGTGTTTTTAGTCGAGCCAGAGTCGGGCTAGAATCGCCACTTGTCACCGTTGAAGTTCATCTTGCTAATGGCCTACCAGCGTTCAATATTGTGGGCCTACCGGAAACATCCGTTAAGGAATCAAAAGATAGAGTTCGTAGCGCAATTATTAATTGTGGATATGAGTTTCCAGCCAAGCGAATCACAATTAATTTAGCTCCTGCAGATTTACCCAAAGAGGGCGGGCGTTTTGACTTGCCCATTGCGGTTGGTATTCTTGCTGCTTCAGAACAATTGCCACCAGTAGATTTGTCTAATTATGAATTTGCAGGGGAGCTGGCTTTATCTGGAGAGCTACGTGCCATTGTCGGTGAGATTCCTGTTGCTGTGGCAACTAGTCAGAGTCAGCGAACTTTGATATTACCGGCTCAAAATATTGAGCAGGCCAGTTGGGTGAAACAAGCAAAAATATATGCCATTAATCACCTAACACAGTTATTTCCGCATTTTGCCGGGCAAAAGACCTTACCTTTAGTTTCAAAGCAGCCGACCACGATAGAGCCTGTCGATCAAACTTTAGATATGCGTGATGTTATCGGCCAACCTTTGGCAAAACGTGCGTTAGAAATTTCTGCTAGTGGTGGCCATAATTTACTTTTTATTGGCCCACCAGGTACTGGAAAAACGATGCTTGCCAGTAGATTGGCGGGCATTTTACCACCGATGACTGAAGAGGAAGCTCTGCAAGTTGCCGCCATTCAATCAATCAGTCATCAAGAAATTACCGGTCAATCCTGGTTTACTCGGCCTTTTCGAGCGCCCCACCATACTGCTTCATCGGCAGCACTCGTTGGTGGTGGCAGTCAACCCAAACCAGGAGAAATATCATTGGCGCACAACGGTGTGTTGTTCTTAGATGAGTTACCTGAATTTGAACGTAAAGTTTTAGATGTGTTGCGCGAGCCAATGGAATCGGGTGAAGTTACAATTTCGCGAGCTTTGCAAAAGCAATGTTTTCCTGCTCGTTTTCAATTAATCGCCGCAATGAACCCCAGCCCGACAGGCTTTTACAACGATAACCGTAGTACTCCAGAGCAAGTACTTAAGTACTTAAATCGTTTATCAGGGCCTTTTCTCGATAGGATAGATATTCAAATTGAAGTGGCTCGATTGCCACGAGGTACATGGGCAGCTGACACTGAGGAGAATGAGACTAGCGCCCAAGTACAGCGACGCGTAGCAACTTGTCGTGAGATTCAATTACAACGACAAGGCCAAGCGAATGCTCACCTTGGTAGTAGCGAGTTGAAACAGTTTTGTGCATTGAGTAACGATGATAATGAGTTTTTAGAATTAGCCGTGGAAAAGTTGGGGTTATCAACCAGAGCCCACCATAAGATTTTGAAAATAGCGCGCACCTTAGCAGATATGGAGTCGACTGAATTTATAAATCATAAACATTTAGTCGAGGCGTTATCTTATCGCGCCATGGATAGGTTATTACGCCACTTAACTAGTGCTGTAGCCGTTTAGATAACGCAAAAATAATCAGGATATGGAATTAAAGAATGCTTTGATTAGCGGCTGTGCTTTTGACTGATTAAGACAACAAACGCCTAACTCAAAAGGCTCTATTTCACCCACATTGGCCAAGTTGTGCACGCGATCTTTTACTGGACTATTGTCAACCACAACTTGCGGCACAATGCCAACACCACAGCCTAAAGCTACCATACTGACTAGCGCTTCGTGACCAGAAACCGTTGCATAGATATTGGGTTTACCTTGTTGCTTTTTACGATACCAAAGTTCAAAACGTTTTCTGGATGCGCCATGCTCTGGCAAAATAATTGGGATTTCTGACCAAGTTAGTACTTTCTCGTTGAGCTGTTGTTGTACCTTGCAGGTCATTGTGGGTGCGATCACTGCTAGGGCGATGGTATCAAGATGATGAAAATATACGCTACGTGGTAAATGTTCTGGGCTGGCAGCAATAGCAAAATCAACGGATTGATTTTGCACTTGTTCTAATGCATCAGCAGCATCACCTGTGGTGAGCATAATTTCAACTAATGGGTGTTGTACCCGAAAACGTTCCAGCAAGGGTGGTAAATGGCTATAGGCTGCGGTTACAGAACAGTAAATATGGAGTTTTCCCGTTAATTCATTTTGTTTGTGCTCTAGGGACTGTCTAAAATTATGCCACTGATCAAGCTGTTGCTCAGCGTACACCTTAAATTTTTTACCAACATCTGTTAACACCACAGTACGGTTATCACGATGTAATAGCGCATCACCTACTTCGTCTTCTAATCGCTGAATGGCACGGCTAAGCGTGGAAGGACTGATGTGATGAGCTTGTGCTGTTTTGCCAAAATGTAGGCTTTGACTCAAGTGAGCAAACATCGCCAGTGCTTTTTGATCCATCATTTTTCCGTAGGCGGGATTTTAATCGCGCAGGTAGATTAATATCTATCGTTGCAAAAAACGCAACGTAATAGTGCGAATATATCACTTTTTGCAACGCAAAGGCTAGGGTAGTATGTTTTCATCGTCAGAAAAACTGACTCAATTAATTAGCAAATTCAGAGGAATCATCATGAGCAATTATTTTAATACTTTAAGCTTACGTGAAAAATTAGGCCAATTGGGTCAATGTCGTTTTATGAAGCGTGAAGAATTCAGCGATGGCTGTAACTTCATTAAAGATTGGAACATTGTCATTGTTGGTTGTGGTGCTCAAGGTTTAAACCAAGGTTTAAACATGCGTGATTCAGGTTTAAATATTTCATATGCGTTACGTGATGCGGCCATTTCTGAAAAGCGTCAATCTTGGCAGTGGGCTACTGAAAATGGTTTTACTGTTGGTAACTATGCGGAATTAATTCCTCAAGCTGACTTAGTATTAAATTTAACGCCTGATAAACAGCATACTTCAGCTGTTACAGCGGTAATGCCGTTGATGAAGCAAGGTGCGACGCTTTCTTACTCACATGGTTTCAACATCGTTGAAGAAGGCATGCAAATTCGTCCTGATATCACGGTTGTTATGGTTGCGCCTAAATGTCCTGGTACTGAAGTACGTGAAGAATACAAGCGTGGTTTTGGTGTACCAACACTAATCGCAGTTCACCCTGAAAATGATCCACAAGGTAATGGTTTAGCGATTGCGAAAGCTTACGCTAGTGCAACAGGTGGTGATAGAGCTGGTGTTTTACAGTCATCATTCATTGCTGAAGTTAAGTCTGACTTAATGGGCGAACAAACAATTCTATGTGGTATGTTGCAAACGGCTGCAGTATTAGGCCATAAGCAATTATTAGCTCAAGGTATGGACGCAGCTTACGCTCGTAAATTACTACAATACGGTTTAGAGACTACCACTGAAG
>Ga0105355_10000707_pt1 | contig 30723 bp, 37 predicted proteins | sample GOMGulsemesocosm_2_FD_83508 | JGI IMG/M metagenome (GOLD analysis project Ga0105355, IMG submission 83508) | Methane-oxidizing microbial communities from mesocosms in the Gulf of Mexico - GOM9C Gulf of Mexico | ecosystem: Environmental > Aquatic > Marine > Cold seeps | place: Gulf of Mexico...
GCTGAGGTAATAATATTTGATAAGGAGCACTAAAGCATAGATAAATTACAGATACACAGATCCACATTAATAAAAATATCGAAACACCAGTGATTTTTGACATGTTCATAGATAAAACTCAAATTATAACTTCATTACAGTTTACATGAAGGAGATATATTCTTCAGCATAACCTCTTTTTAAAATATTCCCTTGTATCAGACAGTAAAGTAAATTAATATCGTTAAATTATGCTCTTTGAAAAGGCCTACCTATTGAAAGTAATAGCTACATTAGCACTAATTTGTTTTTTAATTTTAAATGCTAACGCTAATGAAATAAGCGAAACAAGTGCACGATTAACCCACAACATAAACTATGACGTCATACATTCAAAAGAATACAATAATACTGTTTTTTTAAAAGGTGATGATAATTGTATATATCAAGGTCGTGCCACATATAATTTATCTGCCACAACTATTTTCATAGATATCCAAAATCAATCATGCTTAAAAATAGTTAAGGAAGTGAAAGGGAGCGTATATCAAGATACATTCTCAGGGATTATTGGGGAGTGCAAAGATATTTATAGTAATGCTATAGGAAATCAACTTTGCGGCAACATTATTTTTAATAAAAAAACCACTCTACAAATAATATATAAGACAATCAAATGATAATAAACAAAGTAACTACTCTTTTCAAAAAGAATTTAAGAAAAATATCTTTTGAACTAGTCTTGGTCGTTAGCCTTTTTCACTTTATATCTTCAAATTTACTTTTCAACTTAGCTGGGGAGCAGGTAATAACATCTGGTTTTGTAAATTATTTCTATTTTTGGGTAGTTACAGCCTCAACAGTTGGATTTGGAGATATAACTCCAAACTCTCCAATTGGAAAAATGATAGTCGCATTATATTTCATCCCGTTCTCATTGGTTATGTTCAGCTTAATCATTGTAAAAGTGGGTGATTCAGTTACCAAAAAGCTAAGGAAGTATACAATGGGTTCAACAGATTTTAGCCACTTAAAAAACCACATCATCTTAATCAATAACAACCAAACAAGAATTAAAAATATAGTAGACCTTATTTTCGCGGATAAAAAACGCGAAAACAAAACGCTTCTAATCGTTACCACAGATGACATCCAACATCCGTATGTAGATGATGACAACATTGAGTTTTGCAAGGTAACCTCATATAGCGACTTATCCAGTCTAGAGCGAATTGCGATCTCAAAAGCTTCAAGGGTTATAATTGATGGTGGCTCAAATGACTCCAACTTTTCTAATGCTATTCATTTTAAAAACAAAGTTAACGAAAACTGTCACATTTCAACTTATATAACTGATGAAGATAAAGCAAGCACGTTAAGAGATCTAAATGGAAACATAGAAGTCACCACACCTAAAATAGCCGAACAACTCGTTAGAACAATGCAAGATCATGGCACAAGCATGGCGGTACACCAACTACTAACTTCTGGGTATGGGCAAACTATCTTCGTTTCAAAATTGCACGGGAATAGTGACATAATTGTAAAAGATTTGACTGACTATATTAACGGCCAATATAAAGCTAAGTTCTTAGGATTCGCTTCGAAGGAACTAGGGACTGATTTAATCATAAATCCTGACGACCACATAAGACTTAAAGTTGGTTCGTACATTCATTACGTCAATGATAGCCGCATTAGCAAACTACAACTACCATTAGAAGCAGGATAACCCATGTTTAAAAAACTCATTTACATTGTTTTAGCATTAGCATTAACTTACGTCGGCATCATGCACATACTACCTATCGTCTTAAAACTTGCCTATTACGCAGTCTTTGGAATCATAAGTGCAATCATTATTCTTGTCGCGTATTTGACCTTTAAAGTTAAAAAACGGAATAAAACATAATATATGTTTTTAATTATAATCTTTTAATGTAACATCGACATTAATTATTGATAAATATTGCAATGGAGTACGGACGAAATGCTTATACTTACAAGACGCGTTGGCGAAACCTTAATGATTAATGACGACATAACAGTGACTGTGCTGGGTGTAAAAGGTAATCAAGTTAGAATCGGTATTAACGCCCCTAAAGATGTATCTGTTCATCGTGAAGAGATCTACATGAGAATCCAATCAGAAAAGAACTCTCCAGAAAATTAACTCTTTTCTACATTAGAATCTAAAAAAAAGCACCTAAGGTGCTTTTTTTTTGAGATTTAAGGGTTTAAAGTGTATTTATCAAACCAGTTCAGACAAAGGCGTCTCTATTGATGGTATAAGTGTTCGCCTAATACTAAAGTAACTCATTGTAGGTTCAATTTTAATACCCAGGTTTGCTGTTAAATTATTAACTAAGCCACACGCCATACCTAACATAAACAAATCTTCCATAATAGAATGCTGACCTGTCCATAAAACATCTTCATAGCTATTGCAGGCATTGAGAAAAACATAACCTCCACCTGCATTTTTTAACTGCTCAAAACCTATTTCAAAATAAGACTCCGGCAGTTGCCACAAGAGAGCATAGACAATATTGACAATCTCTTTAGCTCTATCAGCGTTAAAAGCTAACTTTTTAACTAGTCCTGTCGCCTTTATCGCAACCACGCCATCTGGGTTTGATATTTCCTGCTTATTGAACAAACAATAGCGACACAATAACTGGATCGTGTCAGCACTCAATGTCAAAGATTTGTTATTTTTGACAAACATCCTTAGTGAGAAAACATCACCTTTTGCAACCCATTCTTCGAAATCTCTTTCACTACATAAAGATAACAACTCAATTACTTTGATTTCCATAAACTTTTCCAATAAGTGCTTTTTTTTAATCCTAATGAATTTTACGCTGATTGCAACCAAACAATAAGATAAATTAAGTTTTTTTAATCTATTAACTCATTCCCTTTACCTAAAAAAGACTTTAATTCTTCAACATGCTTACGCACTTCTGGAGTGAGCATTTGAGGGTAGCTCTGCGCTGCACGATTTATTTCTAATAAGGAACGGTTAATTAACATATATGCAGCGTCATATTGATTGATAGCTATTGATGCAGCATATGCCTGAGATTCTGTATCAAATGTCGATATAGCTTTCGCACCATTTACTTCAACATCCTCGTGCAAATCACGGTAAAACGCGCCCAAAGGTAAATTAAACTTCTCTTTCATTTTCATAACACATCCTAACAGGCAAAAAAAAACGATTCGTTAAAAACGAATCGCTAAAATTGGTGGAGATGGGCGGAGTCGAACCGCCGTGTACCAAACCTACATCCTCAGGACTACATGCTTAGTCAGTTATTTGTTTAACCAATCGAACGCCAACTGACAGGCTTTCTCTTGGTGAGTTTGATACTATTTCGCGGTTCAGTCTCAAACGAACTTCCCTCGCTATTCCATTTAATGTGACCATCAAAACTCAAGACAATAGAAAAATCATAGAGAAGATGGGTAACCTAAGCGGCTACTGCGAACTGTGAATCGTTTGCAATTATAGTTTTGCGGCTTTTTACCAGGCCAACCGCCCCTGGGCATGCCCATCGGGTTTCATGATCAGTATCGAATCCAAGATCATCCCCAAAAGACTTTATATACTACTAAGTAGTATATTTAAACTATCGACAGATTACCTTGTTTTTTAAAAAGGAACAAGGTTTATTTATCTATTATTGTTTTTTAAAATATGTTCCTTCTTCCTTTCCCAATCCCTTGTTTTTTCATCCTCCCGCTTGTCATGGTGTTTTTTTCCTCTACCAACACAAAACTCTAATTTCACCCAGCATCCTTTCCAATAAATTTTAGTAGCTATTAATGATAAACCGTCACGCTCTACCAATCCTGATAGCTTCGTCAGTTCTTTTTCGTTCAGTAACAGTTTCCTCTCCCTTCTAGGATCGCACTCTACATGAGAAGATGATTGCAATAAAGGCGTAATTTCAGAACCCAATAAATAGGCCTCAGAATTTTTTATGAAAACATAACAATCAGAAATATCTATCTTTCCGGCGCGAATGCTTTTTACCTCCCAACCTAGCAGACTCATACCCGATTCAAATTTCTCACTCAAAGTGTAGTTGTGCCTTGCCTTCTTGTTAAAAGCAATCGTGTTAGCACCATTCTTAGACTTAACCATTGCACTTTCCCTTAATAATTTTTAAAATATAATACAACGAATCTTTTAAAATAAACAGAGAAACGAATCGAAACCTAGCATCATGCTGCCGAGACTTGCTCGAAAAAACCACCTAACTGTTTAATTAAGTCGCTATAAGATTCAATACTAAAAAGAGAGTAATAAGTTGACTTACTTTTAAAACCATCCACCTGCTCACCAATCAATATCAAACTATGATTCTTTGTTTCAAATTTCCTGGAACATTTAAATAAATGGTCTTTAGTTCTTGATGATTGAATACACTCATGATGTACTTCATGTCTCCTACTGTAAATATGCACAAACAATTCATCTATAGAAGCCTCTATACGCTTAACGTTGGACAGTTGCCCTTCATAGCAATCCACAACAAAGGCTTCCTCGTTAATTAATGAACAAGGGGTATTAAGGTGTTTAATTTGAAATAAAACCTTAGTCAGCGCTTCCATCTTATTTTGTTTCGCAAATTCCAAGCAAGACCATAAGTTTTTTTGAATCAACTTAACACCCAAGTCTACATCCCAGCCAAATTTGAAATTTTCATTGTCTTCAACAAGTTCAATGTGCATATCATTTTTTCTAAAGCGCATCCCTTTAGGAAGCGACCAAGTTTTCCTCTTTCTTGGAGATATAACATCACCTCGGGCATTCGCAATTAACAATAAGGCATCAAACAAACCAGAAAAGCCAAACTTACCTTGAAAAGATAACCGCTTATTGTAACTCGCAATATAATCCCTTCTTTCTTCTTTTTTCTTTCTCGCAGCGTCCTCTGACTGATACGAAGACGATGTCATCCATTGCAATAACAAAGCACCTTCATGCGAGTAGGGAGCTAATCCTTGTTCGTAGGCTTGTTTTACGCACTTACATATTTCATTAATTACATGAATATTAAAGCACCGTCTACTTGTTTTAATCGACAAATAATTATACGGGTTAAAGTCTAAACGATAAATAGCTAGATACAAGATTGGTTCTAACTCATAGCTATACATAGTCATACGCGCTTTTTCATTCATACGCTGAATTATACATGCCACTTGATGTTTGAGCTCTGCTCTGATATTTTCCATAACTTGTCCTGCTTAATTAACACTAAACTCTATCATTCAACATTAATGATTTTAAAAAGGAAGTCAACTTCGAATGCGATTTTATACTGTTGTTCTGTTTATAACTTTATCCTGCCTTCAATACAGACTGTTTTTCGGGAAATACTCAATACCAGATTATCTTATGAAGAAAACAGAGCTAACTAGAGTCCTAAAAAAAGAAATATCCCTAATCAATCAAAATAACGTTTTAAAATACCGAGCAAGTGATTTTAAGCACGGAACTGATGAATCTGAATTAATTGCTAGAAAACAACTTGAAATGATAAAACCTAATGAAACCTTTTTTAAAATATCCAACGATTAACGTGTAATATATTATTCAAGAAAACAATAACTGTCATTATGCATATTAGATAATTTCTTTCTATCCCATAAAAAGGGAAAATATAAAAAATCTTATCCCATAAATGGTAGCTCATGTTTGAATTCAAAAATATACGAAATACAGAAGAATTATTAGAACAATTAAATACGAAAGAAACCTGTGTTACGCACCAACAAGCCTTTCTTCCTTGCACTATCGCTTTTGCTTTAGGGGAATTAAACTCTATAGCAAAAACAAAGAATGAATTAAATATTATTATCGATGGAATCGATGATCTAGAATTAATAGAAAACATCACGCTACTAGAACATTACATGCCAAAAGGCATGAAAATTAACATTTTATTTTCAAATGTACTACCTCCTTTCGATGTTATTCATCAAAATAAATGCCACGTTGAAAGTAGTCACGAAACACTTAGTCAAATACTCAAACGCTCAAAAGAACAACGCTGGGATATACATGCTGTATTCGCCTTTAACATGGATCATAACGATATCTATGGGAAAATAAAGAATAATGAGATACAACCTCACCTTAGAGGCCTAAAAACCCGTGTATTCGCTTGCCATAACTCTCATGAGAATGAAATCAAGAGACTTTTAGATCTGAAGAGATTTAATATTAATGAAATAAAAACTATTGCAAACCCATTTTCTTTTGGCCCCAACAAATCAAAGACGGGCAGTCTTATCTCCCTGATTGATTTTTCAACAGCTACAAGAAACGAAGGTTTTGTAGAGTGTGAAGCTATCATAAAAAAAATGATCAACAACTCATACTTCGACCCACGTTTCAACTCTTTTGGCTTACACCATAAAATAACCAAAGAGAGTAATGTATTTAACATTATATTTTTTGATTATGAATTCTGCTATGATCCCTTTCTACAAACTGTTTTTAGAGCGATTAACGGTGAGTTAGTGATAATTGCAAAATTCGAAATAGACCCATTTTCCATCCTTACCAGGCAATTAAAGTCCCAAAATTTCTCTCCGGAGAATGATAATGCATATATCTCCTTAATCGATAAAGAATACGCAGCCAAATTAAGAGCTCATTTTAATACGATCATCAAAACCAGGATTGAAAATTTTAAAGAGCAAGCAAAGATTGAACTGAAATCTTTAAATATATCCGAGAGTAATGATAACGTTAATACATCAGCACTAGCCATTTCAAGTGGACATACACTCAGAGACGTAACATCTATTGACGTAAAATGTTTTAAAAAACTACATCACTCGCCTAAAACGTTTATCAGTGACATTAAAAACAATAAAAACATGTATATTGCGCAAGACAATCGCGGCAAGCAGTTAATCTTTGAACTTATTAAATTAGATAGTTTTCACAACCAAATAATTGACTTCTTCCACCAAAAGGATGAATTAAATTTCAATCTGTATAATACAGATGACGATGGATTCTCCTTACTAGATAATGCAATTACATCCGGCGCTTATAAAAATGCTGAATATTTATTGAAAAAAGGATTTAAAGTCAACCACCAGACAGGTCTCGGGTTCACCGCTTTACACCGAGCATATTCCTTGGGGAACGATGAAGGAAAAGCACTGTTAATCAAGCACGGTGCAAAAACCACCAAAAACCATTTCGGCCAAACACCCCTGGAGCTTTCATCGAGTGAATAGTCAATTACTTAAAGAATACGCATTCGCCATTGCATTACTTATGCTCCTTTGCATTCCTTTGATAATGTCTAGCTCTATTCTTGCCGCGATAGGATTTGTAGGTATTTTCCTATTTTCTCTTTTTTCAGGGAAATTATTTATACCCTTCACGTGCTTCAGTGTGATTTTCCAGAGCTTGCAACTTGTAAATAAAATCACAACTCAGAATGATATATATCTAGACCAAATCAAAGCAGCACTAACTGAACCCTTAGTCGCTTTCAGTGTTGCTAATGGAGAAGTATTACCCTTAAGTTATTTTTATATGACATCGTATTTAATTGTCGGCATATGGTTAACTTTTAATGTAAAAACTATTAAGATTAACGGTAACACAGCCTTACTTTTTCTTTTCTCAATTGCGCTAACAGCAACATACCTATGCCTCCCACAAAATTATACAGATAGACATCCCACTCTGTATTTAAAACAAGTAATCACAAATGCTGACGACGTCCAGGCAGTCAAAGAAGGAGATAGACTCCCCCTGGTTTCATTCCAAAAGGATTTAGCGCCAAGAATAATATTAGTTATTGGCGAAAGCCAAGGTTCTCTAGATAACGAGACTGTAAAAACAGTAATGCCACGTCTTTCTAATAGAATAAACTCGAATCAAGATGTATTATTAGAAGATATATCGCAACTAGGCTCCTTTACCGCCATAGCAACTCTTCAAATTATTGAAAGTATGCCCTTAAACAAAGTATCTGAAAAACATTACAGCATTCTAGATATTGCGGAAAAAAATAATAAACATGGTTCATATATCAGCAGCAGAAATACAGACTGGGCTTCTTTTGATAAAAGAATAAAACGAAGCGATATTGAACTTCGAGATTGTAAGGACATTAATCCAGAGTGTAACTTACTTGGAGGTGTTGACGATCTTAAAATATTAAATGAGATTATAATTCCTCGCTTATCCTATGACCGTTTCTTTATTGTTTGGCAAATGAATGGCAGTCACACTCCGATTGAGGATAAATCTCCAATCGAGTTCAAGACAACTACTAATGAATACCACAATTCACTAGGCTACACAGACTATGTTATAAATGAATTAATAAGGAAACTTCCAGAAAACACATGGCTATTTTTCATGTCAGATCATGAAAAAAACCATAACGGGGAAACAGGCAAAATATTATCCTTTATTCATCACAATTCAGATGATTTATCAATACTTGAAAGTAACAAGAGAAAACCTCTCACTCAACTTGATATTTTAAAAACTGTCTTTGAACTTCAAGGAATAGAGGCAAACAAAACAAATAATTACAATTTATTAACAGAACACGTACCGAAAGTACGTAAACGTATCACCTTCAAAATAAAGAACCCATCCGACCCCTCAATAATTAAATAAGTCATACGAGAAAATAATAAATAGCAATTAAATAATTCGTAACACAATCAGTGTAATGTGAAATTAATCAAAGCCAGTTCTTTCATTTTGTTAAAGTAGTTCTTACTTAATAAAATGAAAGAATTCTCAAAAAGCAATTTAATCCTACAAAATGTATCTGATGGCATAGAGTCCGTATATGTAGTTTGCATCGCTAAGTCGGTGTTAACTGAAAATACTAACATAGTCGTTTACTTAGACAAAAATAAGGAAGTTTTTTATGAAGAGGAACGGAATTTTAAAAAAAGATTTACAGCTTTAAAATAAGATTTTAGTATAATTCGAAATTAAACATGCCTAAATATTCAGGAGAACTATCCAATTCTTTTACTTGCTCTAACTCCACATTAGGGACAACTTTAGATATACCAGGCAATACTTGTCCTTTGATTTTGATATTACTAATTTCGTCATCTTTGAATATATATTTAAAAGGAGTGAAATAGTTTACGTGTGAGCCTTTCGTTTTTATTAGTGACAATACTGAACATATTGCCGTCCAAAAGAAGTTTTTATTTATATAATCAACATAATCCTCATTTATCAAACATGTTTTAGCAACAGCACTTTCAATTTTAAAATGATTAAAATATTCAACATCACTATTATTTACATTAATTGAAAAACATGGGTTGTCCACATGTTCAACTGCTTGGAGATATAAGATATCGCCAACACTACGACCTGAAATCGAAACTTGCCTTAACCACGTGCAGTATGATTCTGCAATATGTGATGCTGAGTCTAAACCTTCGGACTTTACCTTTAAAATAAAAGAACTTTTATCTTCTTTATTATCAAAGTTATAAACCAATAGATAGCCATCGCTTTGTGTCTCCTTTCTACCGTAAAGAGAGTCACGTCTGTAACTTTTGGCTTCAGCATGATTGGCAGAGATTACCCTGTGTTCAATGTTATCCCTTAAAGTAGCAGCTTCCCAGCCAAGATCGCGATATATCGAGACTAAGTTAAAGATCACTGCATGATTTGATATAAATAAAGACATTTTTCTAACGACACCTAATTGAAATTTGGAAAACTCTTACGAACAAATGATTAAGAAATATTTATGCTCAAGACACACGCAATAACCCATAAACAAAGCCTTTCAAAATTTAGAGTACCAAAATCCGTCGTTCAAAATTCACTAATGAATAAAATGTACATTCCACAAATTCCTTATGCAACGTAAAAACGTCACCGTTCTTATCCTCTAACTTATAAAACATTTCATCTTCAGGAAGTAAAACACCATCTGGACTTCTTAAAACTTTTAATTCTTGCCCATCAAGGGTTGTAATTGTTTCTGTTTCTTTAAAACTAGGCATATTCATATTTCAAATTAAATAAAATAACAGTATCATCAAGGATGAATATTTCAAAACCTAATACAGGAAAACAGAAAATATGGTTCTATCAGAATTAGTTGCTACAAACGAACAAGATGCATTCATAACTTATAATATCGCTGAACATGAAAATGGTATTATTGAAAACGATAATTGTATTATGCTAACAAGGAAAGGCTTTAACCTCATCGCTTTTCTGGCAATAAATCATTTCAGAACCCACAATAATTATTCTATAAACGATTTAGTAAAAATGTACCTAACCTTCATCATCGAGGATCAGTTGCTGAAAAAGATAAAGTCATCATAACAAGTCAGACTTATTCTGCACGCTAAGGCACTAATTTAGTGCAGTATCATTTATCGTGTAAAGAATATGAGTTATAAAATAAAAGGAAAACTAGATTACGTCGTTTTTAGAGAAGAAACTCTTATGCCAGTGTTCAAACCTTCATTCAGCGACTTTCATGTGTATATTTGTAATGGAGACATAATACAAACTTATAAAAAAGCTAAGAAGATCTTAATAAGACAAGATACTTTCGACTTTAACAGCGCTGTAAAGAATGATACTTTGAAATATACACCAAATCATTTAGGGATACCATATGAGTGGCATAATTTAGGAATGAATCCAGAGGAGTTTTTTTCAATGCTTCAGAATCAACAACCTTGCTACCTCTTCATAACAGAGATCCCTTGTTTTATACACTTCAACAATAAGACCATTTCCGTTAATGATTATATTAATGAAAAGCAAAAACACTCCAATATAAACAAACTTATTGAAAACACAGATTTTCAAGAACTATATGATCGACTCCTTAAAAATAATCATGTGGCAGAATCAACATTAGACCTAAAATAAACCATTTAATAGAATAAACCATTATAAAGATTAATAATGGAAGTTAAATGTACGATCTAATAGTTATTGGAAGTGGCCCAGCAGGTGAGGGGGCAGCTGTTGCAGCAAGCAAAAACGGACTCAATGTCGCAGTTATAGAATCTAAACCCAAAGTAGGGGGCAACTGCACTTTTAATGGAACTATACCAAGTAAAGCATTAAGACACATAGTGTCTCGCTCTATTGAGGTTAATTCTAACCATTTATTTAATGCTGATGAACGACCACTTACTTTATCTCCATCAGATAGTTTAATTCATGTTGAGAGCACTATAGCTAAACAAGTAGCTCACCGAAGCAGTGCATTCCACCGGAATAAAATCAAAGTATTCACAGGGCACGCGACATTTGAAGACAAGAATACTCTAAACGTGACCTTCGAAGACGGAAAGTCAAAAAACCTTTCTTCAAAAAATATTGTAATTGCGACAGGTTCATCCCCGTACCGCCCTGAAAACATAAACTTCGGTCAAGAGAATATATTTGATAGCAATACAATTTTGTCCTTAAAAAACAAGCCATCTACTATGATCGTTTATGGAGCAGGGGTTATTGGATGCGAGTACGCATCTATATTCAGAGGACTTGGCGTTAAGGTTACACTAATAAACACAAGAGAGCATTTATTAGAATTTTTAGATAGAGAGATCTCAGATGCCCTTAGCTATCACTTTACAAGCGAAGGAATATCTCTTAAAAGCAATGAAACTTTAAAGTCTGTAGAGAATCAAGAAGGACAAGTTCACATTGAACTTAACTCAGGTAAAGTTTTAAGAGCAGACTGCCTCCTTTTCGCTAATGGTAGATCTGGCAATACAGGGAACCTTGGCTTACATAAAATTAATATCAAACCAGACCAGCGAGGGCTATTGGATATTGACGAAAACTATGAGACGTCCGTAAAAGGAATTTACGCTATAGGCGACGTAATTGGATACCCAAGCCTAGCTAGCACGTCTTTCGCTCAAGGTAGAGTTGCGGGAGAGTACATAGCGACAGGTAAAAGCAATTCACTACCTAAACAGTTTCCAACAGGGATATATACATTGCCAGAAATTAGCTTTATTGGGAAAACTGAAAAAGAGCTCACTGAAAGCAAAGTTCCTTATGAAGTAGGTAAAGCTCAATTTAAACATTTAGCTCGCGCACAAATCGGAGAACATGAAGTCGGTTTCTTAAAAATTCTATTTCACAGAGAAACAAAAGAAATATTAGGAATACACTCTTTTGGCGATAGTTCAGCAGAAATCATTCACATAGGCCAGGTTGCTATGGATTCCAAAGAATTGAATGTTGAATATTTCGCCTCAACAACATTCAATTACCCCACAATGGCAGAAGCCTATAGAATTGCAGCATTAAATGGGCTGAATAAATTATTTTAAAAAAAACAGTAAATAGTATAAACTTCGTTATTGAACCGCATACATACTTAAACCTTATTTTTTTTAACGAGAACCATAATGGAAACTGAAACTGACCACGTAGCTGTCTTAGGCTATAATTAATATACTTGCGGTGGTAACTGCCGCAAGTATATTCCGGTTACGCTGCCCTTGATAAAACAATATCTCTGCAAGTCTTCTCAGGAGCTGCCCCAAAAGTTAATTTGTCAATTTTTACTTTTGAGACTGCTCCTTTGCTAAATGTCTTTGTAGCCAATATAGTAAGCGTATATACACCACCAGTTTTAAAACTGTTAGTATTCATGTGCAAGTTATTAACAACAAATCCATTCCTACTATTGTCGAACAACTCAAGCCTCTCAACCATCATGTTCCCGCAGTATACCTTCGTGCTGTAAAGGTTAGAGATGTCAACTTCTTCCCCATTGAAAAGATTTTCCGCTATTGTAACTTCATAAACTCCACCAATAACTACAAATAAATCTTTTGTCTTTGATCTACCAACTTCATTAGTTGCATTGCCATTTAAAACAACCATTACGTCTTTTTTTATTTTGCATGTCATGCCAAAACAGGCACTTGATAACAAAATACTCAATAAAATATATTTCATAAGAAATCCCTTTTGTCTGTTTGTTAGTCTGTCTTAACTAACACTTATAATTATTCATAAATAAATAGCAATGTAAATACTTATTTTTAAAAAAATTCCCAACATGCATAAGTGAAATTTAATGTTTATTTTAAAACCTGATAGTTTCTCCCATTGGAACTGATTTTTTAAAAACATACGGCACAAACAAATGAATTTACTAAAGAAGAAATTAGGTGATATTTTAGTTGATGAGAAACTAATTACTCAGCATGAATTAGAGCATGCCCTAGTTGAGCAAAAAAACAAACGTGGCCGTTTAGGGCGAGTGTTAATTGATCTTAAATATGTAGATGAAGATGATTTATTAAATTTTTTATCTGAGCAACTGAAAATCCCTGTGATGGATCTGTCTCAGGAACATCTAGAACCAAAGGTTTTAGAGATCATTCCAGAATCGCAAGCAAGACGCCATCGAGCAATAGCACTTGAAGCAGATGATAAAACAGTTGTCGTAGGTATGTCAGATCCTGCTGATATTAATGCCGTAGATGCAATAAAACAGGTTGTTAGCCCATTAAACCTACAACTATGTATTGTTCGAGAGTCAGACATTCTTAATGCTTGTGATAATTTTTATCGCAAAACGCAAGAAATCAACAGATTTGCGCAACAACTTCAGGAAGATAACCAAGATATTATTAATGAATTTAATATCGAAATACCTCGTGAAGATACAGAAAACACCATCATTGCCAAAATGATCAGAAAGATATTTGAAGATGCACTGCAATTAAGCGCGAGTGATATACATATTGAACCAGAAAAAGACATTATCCGTCTCAGACTCCGTGTTGATGGAAGGCTTAACGAATCGATTATTAATGAAAAAGATATAGCAGCATCAATTGTGACAAGAATTAAAATCATGAGTGAACTCAATATCGCGGAGAAAAGACTCCCGCAAGATGGCAGATTCAACATTAACGTCAACAGAGTCCCAATTGATGTACGTGTATCTACAGTACCTGTAGAACATGGAGAAGGGGTAGTAATGAGACTGCTAGACCAATCTAAAGGAAATGTAACCCTAGACTCCATGGGCATGGAACCAGAACTATTAGAACGGTTCAAACATCTAATCACAAGACCACACGGCATTATCCTTGTTACAGGGCCAACAGGTTCAGGAAAAACCACGACGCTTTATTCTGCTCTGCACGAACTAAACGACCCTGAAACAAAAATAATTACGGCAGAAGACCCCGTAGAATACAGAATGGAACGCATAACACAAATACAGATCAATGAGAAAATAGGATTAACTTTTGCTTCTGTATTGAGGGCGGCGCTTAGACAAGATCCTGACGTGGTACTTGTTGGTGAAATGCGAGACCAAGAAACAGCTGAAATTGGGCTAAGAGCTTCAATAACAGGCCATCTAGTTTTATCTACTCTCCATACAAATGACACTATCTCATCAATCACTCGCTTAATTGATATGGGAGCTGAAGATTATTTAGTATCTAGTTCTGTTAAAGGTGTTTTAGCACAAAGACTAATAAAACGAATATGCAAAAACTGTAAAATCAAACACATTCTTACCGAGACCGAGAAAAAATGGCTCGATAAAATTGCAGGTAAAAAGGTAGAAGAACAGAACTTTTATAAAGGGGCTGGCTGCAATAATTGCAATAATAGAGGATTCAAAGGACGCGTACCCGTTTTCGAGTTACTTGAGATAGATCACAAACTCCAAGAACTTCTGAAAGATTTTAAAAAGAATGGAAATCAGGAATTTGAAAAAGCTGTTCTTGCCAATCCCAGATTTAAAACACTAGCTCAAGATGCAATCAGAGTTGCTTCCTTTGGAATAGCACCAATTTCTGAAGTCTTCGAACTAACGGAAATATTACCGGATTAAAAGGATAATTATGAAATCATTTTTTAATAGACATCGTGTGCGTTCAACCTTTTATCACCTAGTCTTGATCGCGACCATTATAGTTATTGTTTTGAACGCATATAATATAATACCAGACAAAACCGCACTATTTATTACAGTATCACTTATAGTATTAGATTGGTTTGCTGAAATGTATGATCCACACCCAGAAGCACCTGGGAGGTGGTTTAAGAAGCATTTTCATCGCCTGTGGGATGAAGAAGAAAATGAAGATTAGGTTTTGTAAATAATTACATCCCTACTTCATTTACAAACCTGGAATCATATAATTTTGCACAAGCTTTTCTACTTATATAAAAATAAAGAGGTAGCTATGCATCCAAAAATACTTAAAGAAAACATCATCTACACAAATCAATTTGTTTCTATTTATAATAACGATCTCACCACCGCACGCAACACCGAATTTACTGACCAAAATCAACCTGTTAAATATAAAGGGACAAATAATCAAAGAGTTGTTGTAATACCAGTAACTACGGATAATAAAATTGTTCTCACTAAAGAGTTTTATCCAGAAATTAATGAGCATTTATTTGTTTTACCAAACGATGCCGTTGCAGAAAAAAATATTGAATCAGCAGCACAAAGGAAACTGAAAGACGACACTGGTTTCACGACTAATAGTCTCCAGTACGTACAACGTATAATTAAGATTCCTAAAAACAGTGATCGGTGCAATCATACCTTTATTGCACATCATTCTAAATACACGTCACCTTTAAATTTAGATCCAAATGACAATATCAAAGGCGGACACCACTTTGATTTAGATCAAATTAAAAAAATGTGTGAGAATGGAAGCATTATTGACACTGTTTCTCTAATTGCTATCAATGTTTATATTGAATCTTTGAAATAACCCTGAGTTTTTAAAAAATTTGCATACCTGAAATGACATTTAGCGTTATTTCAGGTATATTTGTTTTATATCTTAGGTAATTATATGATTTTAAAAATGCAGAATAAAATAAAAGCGAATAAGAAAAATATATTTAACACATGCGAAACCCTCTATTCTGAAGACATTCCTATTGATGAAATCACTCACAAGCTTGTTACTGATAGGCTAGGCGCAAAAGGAAACTCAGCAAAAACATTCAGTTTTATAAAAGAATGGAAGGAAACTAAACAAACAGACTTAGACGCCCCTAAAATTGAAAACGATACTGAGATCACCGCTTACGTAAATCAAGTCGTTACTAATTTATCAAAAAAAAACCAAGAACAACTCAAGACGCAAAGAGAAGTTTCCCGCAAAAAAATATTAGAGTTAGAGTCTAATTTAGAAGAAATTCGTGACGAAAATGAAGATCTACAAGCGTTCAAAGATACATTCAACAGTGTATTCTTAAAAGAAACTGAAAGAAATGTTTTGTTAGAAGCTAAAATTGAAACACAAGACACCACTATTAACGAACAAATAGAGCAGATTTCTAAATCACAAGCCACAAGCGAAACGCATATTAGCAACAATAAGGCGCTTCAAAAAGTAATTGAAGAGTCTCACCAAAAATACATTTCTTTTACGCAAGAATTTCAGAAAGTAAGAGATGAAGACAAAAATGTTTTTGAAGGGAAAATGCAAACAGCGTCTAACGAAAAGAGAATCGTCGAACTACGCTTAATCAGCACTGAAGAAAAATATACTGATACTATATCTAACAACGCCCGACTTCAAGAATCCCTATCAAATACTGAAAATAAGTTATCTGAAATGCAAATTTCCTCCAAAAACCAAGGAGTTTCGATAGATAACTTAACCAGTAAATACAACCACCTAGAAAGCTCGGCCAAAGTAGCTCTGAACACACAAAGAGAATTAACAACAAATGAGCACAACAACTACACAGAAGCCCTAAAACAAATAGCTGTATTAACGAATAAACTTGAAAATGCCGAAATTGAAAATAAGACTTTATCTGCAAGTAATAAAGAGAAAGACGAACTACTTTCTAAATTAACTGACTCCATCACCGAAAAATTATCATCCTTAATAACGCATAGCTCTAAAAGCAAGTAATTTACATTAGGAGTAGCTTAAAATGACAGAATTAGCGGCCATACCCCAAAATATTACGCTACAAAAAAATTCTTTAACGTCCATTGATAAAACAAGACTTGATGAGCTAGATCTTGCTTCAAGGTCAAGCAATACTGACAAGAAATATAACAATGCATTAAAACAATTTGTCGCCGCCGGATTTACATTCCCCACAACATCCGTTGGCCTACAACAATTTATATTAAAACTAATGGATGATGGAAACAAACCTTCAACAATAGAGCAATACGTTACTGCGGTTGCAGCCGCACAAAAAAAAATGGGCTTTATAGATCCATACACAGACATTGTGAAAAAGAAAATAAGTGGCTTTAAAAGGTTAAACCCTGGCAGTAATAGAAAAGGAGAAATCCTGACATCAGAAGAATTATTTACTATTGCTGGCATGCTCTCAAATGAAAATAACATTAAAACATTGAGAAATCGAGCATTCTTCCTAGTCGCCTTTTGGACTTGCTCCCGAACAGAGGAAGTATCTGAGTTTTCTTTTGAAAATACACTTTTTGATACCCATTCAATCACACTTAGCCTTGATAAAACAAAAACAAAACAAGAGGGTGAAGGCGAAGTGAAAATAATTCCCAAACTAGCATCAAATTGTGACAATAAAATCAACATACTATGCCCATGGACAGCGATGAGCCTCTACAAAGACGCCATGCCGCATCATACAGGCGGATTATTCAAAAGATTTAACAGGAACGGTAAATTTTTACAAAAATCCATCTCTCATCGTTCTATGAGAGACATCATCAAAGAGATACTCTTAAGCGCTGGTATAAGCGAAGAAAGGGCATCTAAAATAAACGGACATTCTTTTAGACACACCATTGCTGATCTAGGAAGTCAGACGGGATTAAGCACTCAAACCATACAAAAGTTGGGTGGATGGAAAAGTGCAGAATCAGTAGCAAGATATTCTGGAGAACACAATATAGTAGCCATTAAGAAGATAGCTGAACATTTGTCATCAATGGACGACTAAAACTTACCTTGCCCACTTACGAACTTTTGAACTAATTGCCATCCTAATATGGCCTGTGTATTAGGATGGCAATAGAAAAATAGATATTCACAGGGAGCTATAAATAATCACACTCATTGAGGCCGTCTTTCAAAATAAATAACTTTAACGTCGTTTTGTGTAAGAGTGTTTAAAATCAATTGCTCAAACCAGTCAACAGGCTCTAAATCAAATAGGTTCTCCCTATTAAAAGTGGCATCGAGTTTAGAAACCACATTTATGTTATCGCAAACCAAACCATAATCAGCAAGAACATTCATAACATAATCAAAACTGAAGCCCTTGTCTTCAGCTACCTGAGCACAAAACCTATCTGTGTCAACTATAATGCTTTTTTCTTTTAATTTCATATTAAACCTATACTAAACTTTCTAAATCTAAGACAGTATTTGAATCTGCCAATTCTTGCAATTGCGCATCATGATACTTAGATGTAGTGTCTAAGGATTCATGCCCAGCCTCAAGCCTAGTATGACCCATAGCTCGCTCATCACTGTTTACCTCTATACTAATTCCAGTGTGACGTAACCAATGAGTAGTTGCTGTTCGCAATTGACTAGCCTCACGATCATCCCCCTTAGCAACAGCCAGGTGAAAGCCTATATCAAAACACTCCTGAATAATGTTCGTTAAAGCTCTACGACTAATACCCTTAGAGCCCCTAATAGAGGGTATAATAGGGTGATCGTCCGTTGGTAATGGATCAGGTGCAAGACCTAAAAACACTCTGTAATCCCTCAATATCTGCATTACAGACTGATTAACAGTACGCTCTCTAAGTTTGTCACCTTTACCTATGATTCTCAGTCTCCATACACCTCGCTCTTCACTAAAGTGACGCATTTTTGGTTTTTCTCTTGGATTCTCGCAAAGTTCTGACACTCGAACATACAGAAGAAATATCATAGAGAATGCAAAGTGCATTCGCCCATACTTTTCTGCTTCAAGTCGAGCAGGGGACTTACTTCTAGAGAGAGAAGGGTTAGTGGCTCGTTTCGCATCGACATTATCAGCAACCCCAATAGAATCATTAAAGAGACGCTTTAGTTCATCTATAATCATCAAAATACTTTCCTGCTTCAATATCAATTTTAATGGAGCGTTTCTGGTACTCTTGGAAGATGCGGTATATTTCTTTTTATCGATAGCAAGCCAGGGACTACGTTCAGAAGCACCTTCGGCAATTATATACTTATAAAGCATGTTCATAACAGTAAATATAGTTGCTACTTGAGAATCACCAGCCCTATAAGAATTCTTTTTAAGCCATTCTTTTTGAAATTGCTCAACGTAACTCTGCTGAACATCAACAGACATCTTTAAAGAGTCATCTATGATTGATTTTAATTCTGACTTTGGAATTTTATGCACGAACGGTTTCCAGCAAGGGTTCGGAATCCGCTTTTCACCAAATTGATTGAAACGACTATTTATTTGAGTATGCTGCCAAACCAAAGGAGGTCTAGTGACAAACTTAAGGAACTCCTGGAGATCTGAAGGCTTAAGGCTCAATATTGATTTTTTTTGCACCAACCATGACCATTGAAAATATTTCTCCAAGTCTCGACGATAGGAGTTGAAGGTTTCTTGCTTTTGTTTATTACCCATAAGACCTTTTAAGTAACCGGAGCCTAAAAGATATTCCTTTTTTAAATCCTCCAGTTCTAATTCGGGTGATATAATCTGAATAGTGGTCAAATGCTCTAGAACTGATTCATTGATAATAGAAGAGCTTAAAAACTGTTGGTCATCAAATATAGCGGTAGTGGGCTTTATGTTAATTGACATCTTTGGCACATAATATTTAAAAATTAGATGTGGTGAAGTTTAACACACATAGATACACTTACAACTTAATACCTGTAATTTGTATTACTGGTATTAACGGGAAACCTAATATTGTATTAATCATAACTCCTTAATAACACGCATATGTGACCATATTAGCGTTAATTATGGGCTATTAATTAACTACAATACTAATTGCACAACTTGCAATGACGCATCATGCGTAGCCTAAGTTGGACTTGAAGAAAACGAGCAATACCAAGGTAATTATGGATATCCCTGTTCCAACTTTAACATACCAAAGAGTGGCAATTGCTGTTAAGAGTAAAGCTAACCAACCCCAAGACACTTCAGTTACAACGCCTATCGAAGATATAAACCACAAAAGACCTAAACCCACAAAAAATGGCCCAATAGAAAAGGGATTAATCCCAAGTTTAGCTATAATTTTACTCCAAGATCCAGGGTTTGGAGGGCCAAAATACTTTCCTTTTTTTATTACATGACAACCATCAAAAATCATCCATCCACCATTTAACACTGCCAACAAGATAATTAATACTTTTATAATCAATTCCAAACTCCTCGAATTCTGAATACGTATAACAATTTAATAGTGTGTAACTTTCCCCTATATCTGCTGAGAAGTCGTTCACTTTTCTACTTTCACTAATATAACCACCTACGCACATATTACAGTACCAAGTTAAGCTAAACTATATAGATTTCACGTACAAAACCAAAAACAGATAAACATGCCGATTTGAAAAAACCAATCTATTACTAAACAAAAGAATTAACGCGCAAGTCTATAGCCAGCGAAGCTGGCAAACACCTAATTGTGATATCAGCATATGTATGTTGGTATAAGACACTTGTAGAAAAATACATTATTTCATGACTAATGAGTAAATCATCTTTATGTTTTTAATTAAAACCGCATTCACTCAATTGTTAGCCACCTAAGTGCTTAAATACTCGGCTAAGACTAACTAATGCCCCCAATGAGCTAAGCTGATAGCGCTAAGACTTCATAAAAACTTACAACTATTAGCACGAAAATAAATAATGGATACACGTGATTTATACGTTCATTTACCGATTGATTATGAGCCCATACGCCCTTAAATCAACTCCTAGTTAAGCTGAAGTTTATAGATTTAAGGTAGAGCGCCAAACCCAGAAAATATCTCAAGTTAAAAAAACCCTTACTAAACTAAGAAATTCACTTCCAAAGTATATTGCCAGCGAAGATGGCCTGCTCCATATTGAGCAGAGCCTCTATGTATGTTGGTATAAAATAAAACATCAGAATCAATTAAATATGTCTGAAACTCTCTCGATCCGTTCAATGTGTCCTAACAAAAGTTAATTTTACGAATTTGCATGTCTCTCGCATATATAGATTCAAAATATAACTTAAATACATTCTCATGCCACCAAAGATAAACTTCAATACAAACCATCCCTGGAATAAAGGTGACATGGTTGAACTAATACCCGTGTCTTTTTTGAATAAGATCCGAAACCCATCATCAACCGATTATACTGACGATTTGAATGGCAATATTATTCACCAAGACATGGTTTGGGAAAACATTAAAGAAATAGGCATGTTTGAACCATTAGTCATTAGAGTAAATGTTTACTCTAATGAAATTAGACTCGAATCCGGAAATCACAGAGTAAAAACACCCATGAAAGATAATGTCTTATTCCTACCATGCATCACCTTCGTCACTCAGGTAACTATTTTTGCTAAAGGTAATGGCATCCATAAATTCAGACTACCCAAGGCCTTTTCACGTACAAAGATTATCAAATGCCCTTATGACTTCCCTATTAAGCTCACCGAACACCTAGATATCTCAAACGCAGGCTCTTTGGCGGCTTGTAATAATCACGACAATCAAACCTAATTTCAGTCAGTAGAAAATTTACCGTTGAGACTTTGTGAAAGTATTTGACAGTATTTGCTCTAACTCACCGCTGTCTTTCAGATTATTTATAGCGTCACGTAGCGTTTTCGATATTTCAGGCGTATTCATTTTAGAAGTTTTATTCAAAAAGAAAAAAACATTCCTTGTTTGGAGTAACTGCTTTTCCCCAAAATCATCTCGACTTAAGTTTTTTTCTTTTAAGAACTTCTCAAAACCATCTCCAACATAAAATGCCACATCAATCCTTTTTGCAGCTAACATTTTAAATAAACTGACATGGCTTTTAGTCGCAGTCATAGATATAATCTGTACGCCCATGGTAGAAAATGCCTTGCTAGCTAATCCCTCTTCACCAAACACCGCGCCAATTTTAGTATCAGAATTAACAGAAGTTGAAACTCCCTTTGAAAAAAGTACATACCAACTAAGATCCTCTACATTAGTGACTATATCCACGTTACTTTTATATTCATCCCTTAAAAACAGCATAGTGAAATCGGTTTTACCCTCAGTCAAATAATGATTAATTCGTTTTAAAGGGGTAATTTGGTAGTTTAATCTATATCCTGTTTCTCTTTCTATCGCTTTAATTAAAGAAGGGTACTTTCCGTCAGGGGTGCCTGTAACCTCGTTAATATATCCGAAAGGCCATAAATCTAATATACTTCCGTTTAACTGTACTGCGGTAAGATTTGGAGAGATCATAAGTAAAAGCAGTAATATATATTTCATCAAAATCACAAATTTAAGCAAAAACCTACAGTTAGTATTGTTTATAGATTTATATGTGTCAAAAATCCAAATAAGGCCAATGATGAAAGCTATAAATTTATCCTGAATTTAAATTCCATAAAGTTATGTGTCAGTAGAGATTATAACTGTAACCTGCTGAACCGGATTTAGTTCCACAAACAAGTATGTGAGCTTAAATGGGAATAAATGTCTTTACTTCAAAAATGATAAACTATAGAATCTTCCTCTTATCCTTTGTTTTTAGGCGCTTTTATGAATCCTAGTGTTAACAATATTCTAACCATCATCAACTCTTATAAATTTAGAATTGATGATGAAATTAAACTTCATAATCAAATTGACAAAGTATTAACTGACCACGGTGTGGATTTTAAAAGAGAGCACAGACTGTCCAATAGAGACATAGTGGATTTCTTTATAGACGGCATAGCACTTGAAATTAAGATCAAAGGCCGACCTATGCCTATATATAGACAATGCGAACGATATTGTGAACATGATTGCGTCACAGACATCATTCTAGCAACCAGTAAAAGTATGGGATTACCTGAAGATATAAACTCTAAACCAGCGTATCTAATTAATCTATCAAGTAACCTACTTACTTAGAACCTTCTCTATAAGAACTTTAAAATGAAAGCATACGGAAAAATAACCTACTCAGAAAAAGATAATTCCTGGATAATAGAGTCCCTACTCCCCCATGCAAGAATTAAACTAAAATCTATTTTTCCTAAAATCAAAATCACTCAGCAACCTCCGTACTTTTTTAAAAACACGCTACAGAACGCAAACGATTTACACTGGTTTTCACAAAGATTCCCTTTTGATATCACTGATTCTAATCAACGAAAATTATCTAGACAGAAAAACAAATGTATTAAACTATCTGATGAACTTCATGAGTTAATGCTTCCGTCGAACTTCCCACAAATAGACGCAGTTCTAAAAAACAATTATGCCTTTAGACCTCACCAAGCAAGGAATATTGCTTTACATAGACAAGTTAAAAACTTACTGGTCGGCGATAAAGTTGGATTAGGAAAGACCTTGTCCGGCATCGGCACTGCTTTTAATAGTGAAAATATACCATGTGCTATCGTTGTAGAACCTCACCTACAAGAACAATGGGTTTCAAAAATAAAAGAGTTCACGCATTTAGATGTTCACGCAATTTCAGGAACTAAAATTTACGACCTACCAACTGCACATATCTATGTATTTAGATACTCCCAATTAGCTGGATGGGCTGACCTTTTTGCCGAATGCTTCTTTACCTCTGTTATTTACGATGAAATACAAAACTTAAGGACAGGCACCGAAACTGCTAAAGGTGCTGGCGCTAAAATATTGTCTGATAACGCTAGTTCCACCTTAGGACTTAGTGCTACTCCCATATATGGTTATGGCAATGAGATATATAACATTTATCAATTCCTTGACGCTGACTTGCTCGGTGAAAAAAGTTCTTTCATTAGAGAATGGTGCCCTGACGGTAAAACAGTAAATGACCCTGATGCATTGGGAGAATTTTTAAGAGAAGCCAATGCTTTCGTTCGTTACGCAAAAATGTATAAAGAAAACAATGTAAATTCATATGTTGAAGAAATGTCGCATGACATGGAGGCAGTAAAAAAAGCCGAAGACCTAGCCGTTCAACTAGCGATAAGAACTCTTAATGGTACTTTCACTGAACGAGGGCAAGCAGCTCGACAACTTGATATGCGCCTAAGAGAAATGACTGGAATAGCGAAAGCTAAGTATGTTGCTCATTTTGTCAGAATGATTGTTGAATCAGGAGAAAAGGTTTTGCTTGCGGGGTGGCATCGGGAGGTATACAGAATATGGCAAAAAGAATTGAAAGACTTAGGTTATGTCATGTACACAGGCTCAGAATCTCCTGCACAAAAGACCAAAGCCAAAGAAGAATTCATAAATGGCAAGACCCCTATTATGATTATTTCTTTACGCTCCGGCGCTGGGCTGGACGGAATTCAAGAATGTTGTTCCAACGTAGTTGTAGGAGAATTGGACTGGAGCGGTGAAGTACATAAGCAATTGATTGGACGAGTTGATCGTGAAGGACAGGAAAATCAAGTAAACGCAATATTTACGACATGTAATTTCGGCTCTGATCCTGTAATAAAAGACATAATTGGTATCAAATCTAGCCAATCCAAAGGGATAGTTGAACCAGGCGTTGAACCAGAGTTAGTCAATACAGATCCAAACAGAATTAAAAAACTAGCCTCTCAGTATTTAAAATCAAAAGGGGTAAGTATTTAAAATTGATGCTCTTCTAATTCGATTAGTTTGTATATGGGAAATCCATTCTCCCTATCTATACCGGATATCACACCCGTAATAAGCAACAATCTACCAATTGGGAAGTTAAGAGATACTTCTGCACTGAATAAACGACCAAAAGGATCTCTTAATACTACATGATTAATTTTATGAGAATGTTCTACACTCCTAACTGTCACTAATCCTGAGTAGAAACCCTCTGCCAATTCAACCTGAAAGTCATACTCTACTGTTTGCAGAAAACTATTATACAAAGCTGCGATAATAGCTGCTTTAGCCTCAAAAACACCGACTTTTTCAGCTTCTAAAAATGCAAATCTTGCCTTTTTATGGAATTGCGTCTTAGGCTTACTCTTTTTAACCCATGCAGAAAATCGTATGAATAATTTTGAATGTCTAAAATTATATTCATTATCTATAGCGCTCATAGCTCGCTTGTAGGTCGGCAATGGCTTTTTCGCAGACATAAATGCTTTACCATCACCTACAAATGAATGAACTGCGCTCACAAATAATTCAACGTCTACACTTTCAGTTGAACCTTTCTTCTTTCCTAATTCTACAATCCTAGATAGTTGAGACAACTCTTTCAACATATCATCAAATAAGTGCATGAAATAACCGCACCACTTTGCTATTCTCACCACTGAATGTCCGGATATTGCGTTTACACATGAAGCCCCATAAGAAATTTTCTGACCGTCATTATCAGATAGAACAAAAGCCTTGTCTCTTTTTCTGTGAGAATTGCAATGACTACAAATAACATATCTATTCTCATCAAAAACTATTGCGAGTTCCTTTGGAGTTAAAACTTTTTCCTTGAAAGCTATAGATAAGCAGCTTACTGGCTCATTCAGTAAATCACTAAAATCACTAACTTTAGAATTAAGGAAGGCAACAGGTGATAAACCTTCAATATCAACAAGCATATGTTCAATATCAATTTTATGTAATTTGACCTTTTTCTTTATTCCACTATCAACCCATTTGTTTTCTACCCAATTCCTCTCAGTAACATACCAATCACGCACCAAAGGTTTAGATATCTCATATTGCAATTGAGACACCCCGTTAGTGTGTAGTAATTTATTAAACTGCTTCAAAACACCCTTAACTTGCGCAAGCTTGCTTTGAGGAACATAAATTGATTTCATTTCGGCCTTGAGTAAATATTAGTCGTGCATATTTAATTATTTAGGGTCAACACATGCGAGTTTAAAAAACACTCATATTCTTAAATGCCTAATGATATAGTTTTTGAATATGCCTTTTATAATAAAACGATAATTACTTAATATATCACCTAAATACTTCTGAAATAAATACTAATAAAAAAAGACCTGCTAATGTTTAAATCAGCAATTTAAAAACATATCGTGTACCAAGTATTGATTCTCACAAAACATAATATAACAACTTGCAGTAAATGTTTCTTATAGTAAAATAGATAACTAAACCCTCAACAAAGAGCAATCATGAGACTGACTGATATACAAATTAAAAAACTTTTAAAAAAACATCCTGATTTAATATCCCCAGAACCAAAAGAGAAAAACATATCAGGTGTGACTTGTGATATTCATCTATCAAATGAGTTCAGAACCTTTAATAATTATAAAGTAGGTGCAATTAACCTTGCCGTGGACAGTGACACTCTAGAGAAGACACTAACCGACGCCATGACCGATACGATCCACATAAAAGAAAATGGGGAGTTTTTCTTACACCCAGGAGAGTTTGCTTTAGGTTGTGTATTTGAAGAAGTCAATGTTCCTGACGACATTGTTATGTGGCTAGATGGAAGGTCTTCATTAGCAAGATTAGGATTACAAATACACGTGTCCGCACATAGAATAGACCCAGGATTCAGCGGACAGATAGTTTTGGAATTCTTTAACGCTGGGAAATTACCGTTAGCATTACAACCAAAAATGAAAATTGGTGCCCTATCCTTTGAACAACTCTCTTCAAACTGTGAAAAACCTTATCGTACTAGAATAGAATCAAAATATAGAAATCAAACTGGCGCTACCGCTTCAAAGATAAATCCTGAATCCCTAGACAAGTAGAGAAGTTTAATTCCCCCGTAATTATTTATAGGGAAAACCTAATATTATGCAGGCCAACACCCTATATTCTTTGTATATTTAACCAATCTAAGCATCAGATGACAATTAAACAAGTTACTATCGAAGAAATAAATACAATTAAAAAAGAAATAAAACTTTGCCTAAATATCCTGACAAAAATTAAAAGAAACAAAAAAACCAATAAAACTGATTTCTTTAATGCACTTGAGGATGTGTCATTAGATTTTTATTTGAAATTCATTGCCCCGAGCTTTTCCGATGAGAAAAGCGAATACAATAAAGATGATCTGACCGTATATCAAAAAAATATCATTACGATTTGTGATTATATAAATTCGAATTTCCAAGAAAAAATTAAAACCTGCGGGAATACTACAAAATCAATCAAAATAGAAGACGGACAAGTAATTGAAATCAGGAACCAAATCAAAAAAGCTGGTCATCAACTCGGAACCTATTACAAAACAACGGGAATCATACAAATACCCGCTCTTCTATCTGTACTCTGCATCTTAGTCAGCAATGGAAAAGGCGTAAAAGTAGAAGACACAATAAAAAAAATGTTCTACTAAGCTACCTGTTTTTGCTCCCTGCGTCAGATTTTATATAGACTTTAACATCTGAGAACAAAATAATTTCTTCGGCCTGAATTTTACGAATTGTGGCCGAAGATGAATCTCCAAAATCACTTAGTAAAACAGAGAACCGTGTTCTTGTTTTTACATCCTCGATAATCAACTGCCCCGATAGAATCGTAAATCTAAGCAACCTATCACCGCCACCCAATAATTCTATTCTCTTACTTACTTTAGTATCAGGTGGTATAGATAACGCAAAATGGGAATATCCCACCATTTCATCATCATTATTTATTTTACCACCAAAAAATGTAATTACATACCTAGATGCGACTATCTCTGCACCATCAGTACGAATACTTCCACCATTTTCAGGAATAAACCGAATACTACCAGTAGAACAACTCGCTAGTAGAAAACATATTAATATAAAAACACACACTCTCATAAAAGTACCATAATGAAATATTTAATTTATATACTTATTCTCACAATAAGTAATAGCGTTATCGCCGAAAACCTTAACCTAGAACTTTTTAAAAATAAAAGCACCTCATGGCTCCAGGCTTTCTATGCCCAAAAGACCGAGATACTATCTGCATTACAATCTGATCCCATGAACAAAAACCAAGAGTTACTACGAGAAAAAACATCCTCAATGGATATAAAAAACCTCAGCGTTGCATATAATTGCAATAATTATTACGTTCATCATATTGAGAGAACCAATAAACTAAATAATATGTTTTCCTCAAAAAGAATTGGAAACTTAAACATCACATCTCAATCAAAAAACGACTTAATACTATACTTCTTCAATGAATGCGGTATTAATTTTGTTGAACACATTTCAGCTTTCAAACTAACCTATAATGTTGAGACCGGATTATTAATTAATTATAACATCCTTGTTTCAGAGTATGATAAGAGTGGTTATTCTGAAGAACAGATTTCGGCAAAAGTTGAGGCATTTTCCATAGAGTCAAAAAAAGTGACATTTGACGCTAACAATATAAACTTAAAGGAAAAGATATCAAACTTAAAAAAAAGAATGGAAGCAAACGCTGAAAATTATAAATAATTAGATATATCGTTTGTTATTACTTCCATCATAAAACCCGAAACTCTTTTTTGCCCTGTAAAAACGCTTAAAGTAACTGTACCATTTACCAGTTTAACAACATAATCGAAAGATGGATTATTTCTAATTCCAACGTCCATCTTTCCGTTTTTATATTTATAAACTTTACCTCCTAAAAATGTCACCAATTCATACTTAAAGGATGATGGAGACACTCCAATCCAATTAAGTGAATCTCCTTTAATATCCAAAGAAAAAGACGACGACGAAAATAACATAAATATTACAAACAAAGCCACTCTAAACATTAGTTATTAACTCCCAAGTCCAAAACTATGTCTTGTGGAGGTGTCGTTTTAAAATCCATCATTTTAAATTCCACAAGCAACCTAGAAGAGTCAATGTAATTTACAGGCAGCTCACCTTTTGATTTATCATCTAATATAGAATTAAATTGCTCGTTATATGATTCTAGATCTTTGAATACCAATAGTTGCTCATGGTTTGGCGAAATAGAAAAACCAACAAGATACATAAAACTGACACCAAAGAACAAAGAAGAACACAGTCTAAAGTATTTAGATTGCTCTTCCGAAGAAAACACCCATGTAGCCGAATATACGACCACAAGCAAGAAATCTAATGGTATTGGATAAGCACCTTTATACCCAAATTCAAATAGAAAATACCCTGTAAGCATTAAAGCCTGTAACCACCTAATCCTACTCACTACGCTACCTTATTTCTAGTCAATATACTTAACATCGTTGATTCCTCGTTAGGGTCAAGCCCAATATCTCTTCGTTTTAAAACCAACCTATCAAGTTCTGCTTTAAGATATTTATCTATTTCTTTTTCAACACAATCTATTATTATTTGTTCAGCTTGATCTTCAAGAACCTGAATTGTAGATAATAACACTTTACAATACGAACTGTAATGCGCAGAAGTTTTTAAGCTCTCAAGCAGAACTGGAGTTGATATTTCACCAGAAATGCTAACTATATGAGAAAAGATTTCTTTTATTGCCATGTAACCTGGCGTGCCTAAATCCATGTTGCACACTTCATCTAATTTAGCAGCCCTAACCGCATCTGGATAACAAAGCATCGCATAGCAGGCCGTCCTTGACGGAGTGATTGAGAACTTTCTCTTCGAACCTTTTTTTGAAGACGCTTGAGAACATGACTTTTTGGATAATGAATCTCTATTAACACTCAAATAAATAGCTAACTTTTCATACAATTGTTCACGAAGAATACTATCTGTCATTTTCAACAAATAATCCTTATATCTTTTTCCAAGTCCCGCTCTGTATTCTTGAGTGCCTTTTTGTTCATCACCTTTACATATTTCAAACAAGTAACGAGACAAAGGGACTTCATTATCACCCAAGAACTTTCTAAAACCTTCTTCTCCAATTGTCTTTACAAGGTTATCTGGGTCTTCTCCTTTAGGCATAAAGACAACTGACAAACTCTTCACATCATTAACGTATGGAAGTGCATTTTGTAGTGCCCTTTTAGCGGCGTCTATTCCTGCTCTGTCACCATCAAATACCAAAGTGATCTTAGAGGTGTACTTGTAAAGTTTTTGTATTTGCTCCGGCGTCAATGCTGTACCTAAAGATGCAACAGCATTATTAACCCCATGAACCGATAATGAAACCACATCAGTATACCCTTCGACTACGAGCACGCTAGAGAAATCTTGCCTCAACTGCCTTAACTCATATAGCCCATACAATTCTTCTCTTTTCTTATAAATAGGTGTCTCAGAAGAGTTCAAGTATTTTGGAGTGGCATCCCCTAAAACTCTCCCACCAAAACCAACTACTCTCCCCTTTACATCTCGAATAGGGAAAATTAATCTGTCCCTAAAAACATCGTAAGAATGGCCGTTTTCCTTTATTACTTTCAAATAAACCGATTCAAGTTCTTTATCCGTACAACCCAATTCTTTCGCATCAAGAAATTGCCAACCCTCTGGAGCATAACCGATTAAATATTTTTCAATAACACTTCCTGATAAACCTCGCCTAGAAACATACTCTTTTACAGACGAACCACTAGTTTGTTTTACAAAATGATTATGATATTTTAAAGATACAACTTTAGTTATTTCGGTCAGTGTCTTTTGTTCTGATGATTTAGGATTACCACCCCCTTCCTCATACTCA
>Ga0105355_10000709_pt1 | contig 30677 bp, 28 predicted proteins | sample GOMGulsemesocosm_2_FD_83508 | JGI IMG/M metagenome (GOLD analysis project Ga0105355, IMG submission 83508) | Methane-oxidizing microbial communities from mesocosms in the Gulf of Mexico - GOM9C Gulf of Mexico | ecosystem: Environmental > Aquatic > Marine > Cold seeps | place: Gulf of Mexico...
CACGGCACGCCCAAAGCCAATCATCAGCGCCGAAAAAATACCCGGGCTGGCCGTTAGCAGCACCACGCGCGTCAGGGTCTGCCAGGGCGTTGCACCGAGTGCCAGCGAGCCATTACTCAAATGCCTGGGCACACTAAAAATTGCATCTTCGGCAATCGAGAAAATGGTCGGAATCACCGCAAATCCCATCGCCAGACCAACCACCATGGCATTACGCTGATCAAAACTGACACCTAATGAGTCACCCAGCCAGCTGCGCATGTCGCCATCAAAGAAAGCATTCTCCATCGGACTACTCATGCCCACCGAGAACCAAGCCACCAACAGCACCACCGGAATCAGCAGCACTGCGATCCAACCTTCGGGAATCAAATGTCGGAAGCGCGAGGGCAGTTGCGTCCATAAAAAGGAGGTCAGTAAAATACCAATTGGCGTCAAAATTAATAAACTGAAGATGCCTGGCAGATGGGTTTCCACAAAGGGCGCCAACCACAGACCTGCCAGAAAGCCGAGAATCACCGTCGGTAACGCTTCCATCAACTCAATCAACGGTTTGATTTTGCGGCGCAGACCGGCAGCCATAAAGTGGGCGGTATAAATGGCGCCACAAATCGCCAACGGCGCGGCCATCAACATGGCGTAAAAAGCCGCTTTCAGGGTGCCAAAGGTCAGCGGCATCAGGCTCATTTTTGGTTCAAAGTCATTGGTCGAGGCTGACGACTGCCAGACATAATCCGGCTCGGGATAGCTTTCATACCACACCTCTTGCCACAACGCTGACCAGGAAATTTCCGGGTGTTCGTTACGGATGCTCCAGAAATGCATCTGTCCCTGCTGGTCTTCTACCAGCAGCGCGTTAGCACGCGGAGAAATACCGATGTGTCGCAGTGACTGCTCGGAAATCTCTGTACTGTAAATGGTGCGACGGGCGGTGGAGTTGTAAATCGACAATTGACCCTGGTCATCAACACCGATGAAGCCTTTGCGACGATGCTCCGACTCAATGTGTTGGATAGCACCCGGCAAGACATCAAAATCGCGAATAAACTGTAACTGCCAATCCTGCTGCTCATCACGCACCAGGAACCACTGGCTGATTTTGCCGTCGGCATCACCCACGAGTAACGAAATGCCTCCCAACAGGAAATCAAACCGCGTTACCTTAGCGCCATCGGTGAGCTCAATTTGGCTGTGTAATTCCGGCTCTCCACGTAGATTAAATACCGTCAGCCCATTGCTGTTATCGGCGGCAAACAACCAGCGTTGATCAATGCTCACTGCCAGATCCTCTACCGCCTGCGGCAGCGGCGGGAAATCCAGCGTTTCTGGCTCCAGCATCACTTCTTCGTTGATAAAGTCCTCTTCCTTGCTAAAACGTACCGTTTTCAATTCGCCTGCGGCATTAACAGCCGCCACCAACATGGCTTCTTCATCGTCACGCAGGCTTAACTTTGTCAGCGCTGAACCTGATTCATCAATGACCAGCGGCTCGCTGCCGTAGGGGTAATCAATCAACGGCGCAATATGGCGCTGATCATCGGGATAGGTGATTTTGTATTGATGACGGAATAATAAAGCGCTTCCATCGGAAAGACCCAAAACCAAAAGCTTCGACGTACGTTCTGCCGCAGCAAAACCTGTCACCTCAACACCCGCTGGAATCTCTAACGCAATATTTTCAACAACAGCGCCGTCAGCCGTGGAGAAAAATACGGCTCGCCCCTGACCGGTCAAACGCAGGCCAATCTCGGCCTTCTCTTCCGTAGTCAGAAACAATGTTTCACCAGCATCCTTCTGAGGCATGCTATAACCTGCTTTATGCTCCATTGAGGCACTTTCAAACAACGGGATCACTTCAGCCAACAAATAAAAGAAAATCAATACAATCGCAAAGATGACAGTGATGCCGCCCACAGCAATACCACCGGTCGCGACCTTGTCCTTGAGTGCGCGAATACGTCGACGTCTCGCAAATTTACTGTCAGAAAAATCAATACCGGATGGCTCTGTAGGGAGCTCCCGAGACAATTCAGCCTGTTGTTGGCTCATGCTGGCACCACTGTTAAAAATATTAAGTCTTTCTACATTCAAAAAGGACGTGCTTGTTAAGACATATCCTTCCATCGACAAAAGGCGCGCCACTACACGTGGTGCGCCTGTCTTAGCCTGTGCTGAACTGTTTGAATTCAGCTCCGATCATACAGACCAGCCTGTCATGTTCTTAATCAGTTTTTGGCAATTGAATGCGCCAGACCTAACTTAGACAAGGTCTTGGCAACCACCTTGGCTGGCAGCGGGATGTAGCCGTCCTTAACAACCACTTGCTGACCCTGGCGAGACATTACCAATTTCACAAACTCACGTTCCAGTGGCGACAACGTCTTGTTAGGCGCTTTGTTCACGTAAACGTACAGAAAACGTGACAGTGGATACGCGCCCTTTACCGCGTTATCAGCGTTCGCCGCAACAAACTCGCCACCCACTTTTTTCGCCAATGGCACAGCTCGTACGCTGGACGTCTTGTAACCAATGCCGGAGTAGCCGATGCCATTAATAGAAGCGCTCACCGATTGTACAACAGAGGCAGAACCCGGCTGTTCGTTTACATTGCTTCTGAAGTCACCCTTACACAGCGCTTTTTTCTTGAAGTAACCATAGGTACCGGAAACCGAGTTACGACCGTACAACTGGATGTCACGGTTAGCCCATGCGCCTGTCATGCCCAAATCGCCCCACTTGGTAACGACAGTTTCAGAACCGCATTTACGTGTTGAAGAAAACACCGCATCTACGTCGGCAATGCTCATGCCTTTAACCGGGTTATCTTTGTGTACATAAACAGCCAGCGCGTCGATGGCGACTGGAATCGCGGTTGGCTCATAACCAAATTTCTTTTCGAAGGCTTCGATTTCCTTGTCCTTCATCTTACGGCTCATGGGGCCGAAGTTGCCTGTACCTTCCGTCAGCGCAGGAGGTGCCGTTGAAGAGCCCGCCGCCTGAACCTGAATATTCACGTTAGGATAAGCACGCTTGAACTCTTCCGTCCACAGCGTCATTAGGTTAGCCAAAGTATCGGAACCCACTGAAGACAGGTTGCCCGATACACCACTGGATTTTTGATAGTCAGCCAATCCCGCATCAACTTTTGCCGCTCCAACGGCTACTGATGAAATACCTGCTACTGAGAGCGCAACACAACCGGCTGCGATAATACGCTTTATAGAAAACATCGTTTCCTCCTGAAAATAAACACACTGTTTTTCAAACTTGGTGCCACTATAAAGTCGCTATGTGACAGAAACATGACAATGTGAAATATTTCCTTATCAACCCATGCCTTTTGCCCAACCCAATTACTGCTGCTTTTACTACCTCCAAACCCTTCATATAAAAAACCTCACTATAGATACACCACACCTCCCAAATAATATTTCACTGTCACATAACCTTCATACGTCTGTCATATAGCTGTCATATTTCCCCGCCACACTCGCCCTCGACTTAAGAGCTGTACCACTCAAATAAAAAACGTATTTGATCTAATTAGCTAAACATTGGGAAATATTATGAAACTTAAACTGATCTCTCTCGCAGCAGCGGGTCTTATCGCAAGCCAAGCTAACGCTGGTGTTGTAACAACTGATGGTGCAGACATCATCATCAAAACTAAAGGCGGTTTCGAAGCAAGAACTGCTGACGGCGATTACTCATTTAAAATTGGCGGCCGCGCTATGGTTGATTACAACAACTATGACGGCGTTATCAACAAAGTAGAAGGCAAAACCGGTAGCGATCTGTTTTTCCGTCGTGCACGCCTGGAAATAAAAGGTCACATGAAAGATTGGAAATATGGTCTGTCATACAACCTGACTGACAGCGGCTCTATCGACCAGCTGAAAACTACTTACACAGGCTTTGGCAAAATGACCAACGTGACAATCGGTCAACAAAAAGAGAACTTTGGTCTGGATGATACCGGCTCTTCAAAATGGACTGCAGGCGTTGAGCGTTCTTTTGTATCTGACGCTTTCGATACTGGCAACAACATGGGTATCAAACTGCACGGCGCAAACGACTTCCTGACCTATAGCTTCGGTGTTTTCAAGGAAGATATCGACAGCGATGATAACTCTCTGGACACAGCTACAACTGGTCGTGTTGTTATTCGCCCAATTTATGGCGACGGTACTGTTTTCCACATTGGCGCAGGCTTCACACAACGTGACGGCATGTTCACCGATATTGCTAGTCGCTTAGGTGTACGCGGCGGTGAAGATAAAACTGCTAACAAACTTAAAGCTGAATTCACTACAGGAACTGGAGAAGAGTTTTCGGCACATAACATAGAACTCGCTTTCGCCAGCGGCCCGCTACAAATTATGGCCGAATATTTCGATGGAGAACTTGATGCGCCTAGCTCCGTGGTTGGTTCTGACGACATCGAAGTTGACGGCTACTACGTACAAGCAAGTTATTTCCTAACAGGTGAAAACCGCAAATATAAAACGAGCATTGCTGCGTTTGACAAGGTTAAGCCTTCTAACGCAAGTGGCGCATGGGAAGTATTTGCTCGCATGAGCGAAATGAACACAGACATGGGTAGCAACATTGCCTTGACCGGCGGTGAAGACGCAGAAGTCACCACCCTGGGCGTGAATTACTACATGAACAGCAATGTGAAATTTGCTCTGAACTACGTCAACACCGAAATCGATGCAAAAATCAACGGTGAAGATGACGGTGATGCAATCGTTGGCCGCCTGCAGTTAGCATTCTAAAAAGTCTTTAAAGCTCCTCAACCTATTATCCTACTCCCCCTAGGTGAGCATAGGTAGGAAAGCCCCGGCCATTTATGTGGCAGGGGCTTTTTTATGCTCCCGTATTTTTCCCCTCATTTATCTGCCATGAAGCAACTAAAACAATGGCGTTCTGCAGAACATGATCTTTGGCGTTATAATGACCTCTTAACATAAATAACTAAGCTCAATTAGTTCCAGTAGGTATAAATCATGGCCGGTGGTTGGTCCCGTGACGGGGCAGTTCAAGATCAAATCGATGCAAGCGTAGAGGACGCGGTCAGCCTAGCGCGCAGCCGTCTAAGCGCAGGTGACAGTTTAGAGCACTGTGAAGAGTGCGACGCGAAGATCCCACAGGCTCGCCGCGAGGCCGTACCCGGCGTACGCTATTGTGTAAACTGCCAATCCGAGCTTGATAAACAACAAACCGCACTCAGTGGTTTTAATCGCCGCGGCAGTAAAGACAGTCAATTAAGATAACCTTCTTTTTCATGGCATAGACGTAATCTGATGTCCGACAACGTCACAACAGATAAAAAAGGTCCCGCGGTAAAATTTCCACCTCCGCTAATCTTTATCGGTTTTTTATTGCTTGGCTATGGCCTGCATCAAATTTCACCCTTCGCCCTGGGCATGGATCAATGGGGGGAAGTTGTTGGCTCTATACTGGTGACTAGCAGCCTCTTAATTCTGTTAATTTTATTAATTTCTTACCTGCGCGCCAAAACTAGTATTGAGCCGTGGAAACCCACCTCACACCTCATCACGACAGGCCTTTACGCCTGGTCAAGAAACCCTATTTATGCCGCCTTTTGCCTACTTAACATCGGCGTTGGCTGCTATCTCAACAGCCTGTGGATTTTACTCAGTTTTCTACCGTCGGCATTAGCCGTTTACCATATAGCCATTCGTAAAGAAGAAGCCTATCTGACTTTAAAATTTGATGCCCAATACCTAATCTACAAAGATAAGGTGCGACGTTGGCTGTAGGACACTCATAGCTTATTTTATTTCACTCTAAATCGTCTTTCTAACAGTCAACTTTATTTGAACTTTAAAGTCTCAATCTCTGTACTACTATTAATGTCATATTAGATAAAAAACAGAGGGTTTAATGGATACATTTGATCGCCGCAATAACAGTGAAAAACGCAAATTTATGCGCATAGAAACCGAGGCACCTGTAGAAATAAGCTATGAGGGCAACACTCTTTCTGCTACTTGCAAAGACCTCAGCGTCACGGGGTTACAAATAGAAACATCACTCCCTTTAACGCTGAATACGCAAGTGACCATCTGCATCCAACCCAATGACATCGGCGGTAAACTGCCCCCGTTCAGGGCTCTGGCTACCGTTGCACGGCTTGTTCCTGTTGAAGGTTCGGATACAACCTACGGTTTAACGATCGATGAAATTCTTGAATAATTTTTCTGACCGTATGCGTTAGATCAAGGCAGTAAAGCTCTGGGACAATTAAAGTAAAGCACACTCATTCGGCAATACCGCCGGATGGTCAGTACTTTTAAATGTCTTTGGAGTCGTTATTATCATGAAATTCAATCCATGCACGGGTAAGTGCACCGATGAAGGCGCACACTGTGAAGGTTGCGGACGCAGCCATGAAGAAATCGCGGAAATGAAAAATTTAGTTTCCGAATTAATCGGTTTTGCTGAAAAAATGGATTATGAAAATGTTAGCGACTTTGCCGAAGGTATTGCTGGCACCATTAAATACAAGATGGGATCAGGCCACTAGAAAACCATTTAATCGATAAGGCGAAGCCAGCAACACTGCAAGCCTGGCCATTCAACCCGCCTATCGCCAATCTATTTCAGCTTACACTGACTCACTGTCATACAAGCCACGCTGATCCGTAAGTAACTTTGTCGCCACTTCGTAATGCAGCGGTTTACTGTAAAAATAACCTTGTATTGAATCACAACCAATGGACGCCAGCATGTCCAATTGAGACTTGGACTCTACGCCCTCGGCCACCACCTTGAGATTAAGGTGGTGCGATAGCTCAATGATAGATTGGACGATATGTTTATCAACATCGGCAAGCTCCATGTCGTCGACAAAGGACTTGTCAATTTTCAAAATATCTATCGGGAATTTTTTCAGGTAACTCAATGAAGAATGACCTGTGCCAAAATCGTCCAATGCCAGTGAGATACCACGCTCTTTAAGCTGTGCCATAGCGCTCAGGGCATAGCCAATATTTTTCATTACGCTGGCCTCGGTGAGCTCAAACTCGAGATATTGCGTCTCCAACCCCGTCTCTTCTAACAACGCATCAACTTTTTTGATGAAATCCCGCTGACTGAATTGTACCGCGGAAATATTGATAGCTACCCGGTGATTCAGTTCGTTGTCTTGTAACCACCGCTTAACATCCTGGAAGACGGTTCTCATGATGATATCGCCCAGCGGCACAATCAAACCGGTTTCCTCTGCCAGAGGAATAAAGTCATTTGGCGGCACTAATTGCCCACCTTTTTGCCAGCGTGTCAGCGCCTCGAGACCATTAACATTACCGGTCTCAAGACAAATCTGCGGCTGGTAATACACAACAATGTCATGTTGCTGATCAATGGCTTTCCTTAAGGCTGTCTCTGTCTCCAGCCGGACATTGGCCTGTTGAGTCATGGCCTCATTAAAAAAGTGGCACTCACTGCCACCATGTTGCTTGGATTGGTACATAGCCAAATCAGCATTTTTAATTAAATCCTCCGGGGTCATGCCGTCATCCGGATACAGAACAATACCGATACTTGGACTGGTAACAACCTGATGTCCCGATAGGTTGAACGGCTTACTCAAGGCGTTGATAATTCTTTCTGCCGTTTCTGCGGCCTGAAAAGGCTCATCAATACCCCTAAGCAAGACGGTAAATTCATCCCCACCCAAGCGAGCAACAAAATCAATATCTCTTATTACCGTTTTTATGCGTAAAGCCACATCAACTAACAATTGATCTCCAATGGTATGACCCAACGAATCATTGATAATTTTGAAGCGATCTAGATCAAGGAACAGCAGGGCATGCAGGCAGGGCGAACGCGCTGCTTCAGCGATGGCGCTGTGCAAATGTTCAACGAACATGTGTCTATTCGGCAACTTCGTGAGGGTATCATAACTGGCCAGGTGCCGTAGCCGATCTTCCGTCTCTTTCAGCCCTGATATGTCTGTATGAGTACCAATAAATCGCATCGGCTTACCTGAGCTGTCGTGTTCAACGATTTTGCCCTGCGCCATAATCCATAAAAACCCGCCTCGGCAGGTTTTCAGGCGATATTCCAGCTTGAAGCTTGGCAACTTTCCGGCAATACATTTATCAATCAATGCCTGACATTCAGCCTTGTCTTCAGGATGAATCAAGTCAAACCAGGCATCATGGCTATGTACAATGTCGGCACTGGAATGCCCCAGCATGTCAAAAAAGGTGGCATTGTAATAAACCCGATTAGCCGCTATATTCCAATCCCATAAGCCTTCGTTGGAAACATTTAAGGCGTAGTTGAGGCGAGTTTCATTTTCTTCCAGCGCTTTTTCAACCTGTTTTCTTGCGGTGATTTCTTGATCAAGATTACCGGCCATCTGGTTAAACGATTGCTCCAGCATTTCAAGCTCATGCACGCCTTTGCTGTCCAAATCCAGCTTCAAATCGCTGATATTATCTAAATTCCGATCGCCCATTTTTTTAGAAAAAGCTTCGATAGGTTTGGAAATTACCGGCTTACTTTGCCACATCACAATCAACCACAGTGCCAGGGTTTTGATAAGGGCGTTAACAAGAATAAACACATATTCGTACTGAACGCGGCTCAGGACAAAACCACTAGAAGAATACAAAGTTAACGTGCCAACTTTATATGAAACACTTTCTTCCCTATGAAAAATAACCTTTTCCTGAAAAAAAATACCAATGGGACTGGTGCCACCTTTGTCCGACTGAACAAAAGTTTCGGGATCAAAATAAACGCCCCCCCCGGCATCGTCTAAAAGATAACCGACGGCCTTTACCAAACGACCTTCATCATCAACCACCTTCGCACCGACGATTTGCGGCACACCGTAAATCGCACTCAATACACTATCGAGTGCTTCATCATCCTGATTCCAGACACCCACACTAACACTTGGCTCAAAGCTGCTGTGAAATACCGATAAATCAAAATTAACGCCACCTTTTGTCGTCGTAAATTGCGCGTACATGTGCAACGTCGTCACTACCATCGTGATAATGATATAAAAAGCAAAAACCTTAACGAGTAATCTGGCCGCAATTGAGCCGCGCCAATGTTCGATATAGTTCCGGATTCGCTCCATTTAATGTTGAGGCTCGACATTGAAAGTGGGGGCGAAATCTCGCGGACCAAACAGCTTTAAGAATGACCATTCATTAATATTGCCACTGTGAATAATGGGCACCACCGGACCGCTGCGGAATGGAAAATTCTCAGCTTTAACGCCGGTTCTATCGCCATTTAGATACTTAATCATCATATCAACCGCCATCATGCCCTGCTGCTTCATCTGATCCGTTGACGTTGCTAAAATTTTCCCTGATACAATTCCGTCGTATACAGGTACGGTGATGTAAGTTGAGATAATCTGGATATTGGGATGTAACTCCCCGAACTCATTTAACGGTTCAGCGGTACCATTTAGCCCCTTAGTTACCATGGCGTTGGCCGCTAACGCATTGCCTACCAAATAATCAATATTTTTTTCACGCTTGAGGATAAAACGCAGCATATGCCGCTGCGCCTTATCATCCGTATCACCCCATGCCGGCGGCAACAGTGTGACGGCCCCCTGCGGGTCATATATTTTTAACGCTTGCAGGAAACCCTTTAAGGTGTCTGGAGCCCAACCCGTTCCCTTAGGTCCAGGCATCATTAATACTTTGACCTTTTTCCCCTTACTATGCTCGGTCAGAAATTTCCCCGTTTGGAAACCTACGCTGTGATAACTAACTAATGCTTTACCTTTGATGCTCGGGGTATAACTGTCGGTAACCACCGAAACAATAGGTATACCCGCCTGATCAAACTTCTCAAACATCACTTCAAGCTTCGGTTTTCTGAACTTTACAGGGCCAATAATCAAACCGTCATACTGGTCTTTGTTATCCAAAATATATTGCATTTGCGCAGCTTGTTTACCCAGATTCCGATAACCGCCTGCCAGCCAAAGCTGCATACCAGCACCGTACTTTTTCACTTCCGTCGTCACGCCATAAGTAACAATTTTCCAATAGGGATCTTTTAGGTGCGGAAACAGCACAGCGATATTATAGGGACGATTAGCTTTGAGCGGTGGCTGCCACTGCTCTTCAACGGGGTCCCCTAGGCTCGGCGCAGCTTTGCCTGGCTGCTTGAGGACGGCATCATAAGAACCGTAATAGCTTTGAACACGAATTTTCTCGGTGAGAACTTCCTGCCCTGACTGTTGAATCTGTTGCGCCTGTCCTTGATTTGAAAATAACCAAAGCAGAACGCATAGGGCTTCTAATATTCGTTTTATGACCATAATTTAAGCATCGAAGTACCCTTTAGCCACAAGAAATAGCTTAGAGAAACAGGTTGATCAGCCGCTGGGCACGCTTAATGTTTCATTTAAAGCTCACAGCGTTGTCTTAATATAGCTCATAAATGCACACAACCATAAATTTCGCCATCACTATCCGTTCCGCGCACACAGTCACTTTCGCGTATCATAGGAAAACTCACATAAACTTATGGATTCGTACATGTACAGACTTGCCACATGTGTCCTGCTAATTGTACTGAGTAACGTCTGCTTAGCTGAACCCAATACTTATCAAACAGCCCCCAAATTCTTGGCTCCTGAAAGCCAGCAAGACATCAACGCACCTCTCCTTTCAGTCAATCCAGAGAGCGGTAATACGCGGGTGTTTATCACACCGAACAGCCTCTTCAAGCACGAATTGGCATCGCAAGGCAGACCTGTATATCATGCGCGGACTTTATACCGTCCCACGCCAAGCGGCATTTCAGACAGCATGATAAAACTTCACCTGCAAATGGCGGATACCTGCCCGCAGGGCTGGATCAAACGTCAGGAATGGGCCAACTTGCAAACCAACACGCCCGAGCTGCACTATCAGTTCCAGTGTTTACCAAGGATTGATATCCCCAGCCCATGATCGGCGAACTCTTTACCATTATTGCCCCCGTGTTTATCTGCGCTGCAGTGGGTTTTTTTTGGGCGCGACTGGGGGTGCATTACGACTCGGCCTTTGTCACTCGTATTGTGATGTTTATCGGCATGCCCTGTCTGGTAGTCTCCGGTCTCAGTAAAATCAGCGTTGATCCAGCAATATTATTCAACGTCATGGGCATTGCCCTGAGCATTATTGCATGTCTGATTCTATTAACCTGGCTGCTACTGAAATTCCGCGGCCATTCGCCCGCTGTTTACATGCCATCAATAGTATTTGTGAATAGTGGCAATATGGGTATTCCGCTGGCTTTCATGGCTTTTGGTGATGACGGTTTGGCGCTGGCATTATGCTATTTCATCGCGCAAGCGATCTTACACGTGACCCTCGGCATCGCCATCGTCAACGACCAATCGGGTAGTTTTTCATCGCGCATCAAGGACCTTTTTAAACAGCCTTTGCCCTATGCCGCTGCCATCGGATTCAGTCTAATTATGACCGACAGCAGCATGCCCCGCTGGCTTTCCTCCACCGTTGAAATGCTCGGTGATATGGCTATTCCGCTGATGCTAATCACACTGGGTATCTCGCTGGCCAGCCTCAAGGGCGGAGATTGGCACCGTAGCCTGTTTTATAGCGCGACGCGACTCGGCATCGGTTTCTGCTTGGGCCTACTGGTCGTGACAGTGATGGAGCTGGAAGGAGTGATTCGTGGTGTAGTACTCATTCAGGCCACCATGCCCGCTGCGGTACTTAATTACCTGCTGGCACTACGCTATGATCGACAGCCCAGCGAAGTTGCTGGCATTGTAGTAACCTCAACAGCACTGTCCTTTCTAACCCTGCCATTTCTACTTGCCTTCGCCATTGGTGGTTAGATTCCCGCCCCCTTTTTCACACCAAACATGTATGAGGAATAATTTTCTAATTAGGTTTCTCGTTTCACTCAAAATTGCAGCTTTCGGGAATCAACACTGAAAAATCACGTCTAAAAGTCATTACCTGAGTCAGTGAGATGACATGAGCACACTTAAAACAGTGCAACTGAAAGAACTCAAAATTCAGCTCAAAGAATCAGTGCAGCAGCTGGAATCCTTTTTAAATCTTGATGAAGCCGCAGCCGAAACGGTGGAGTTAGATCAAAGCAAGGTAGGGCGCCTGTCTCGTATAGATGCGCTACAACAGCAGGCCATGGCGCAAGCAAGTAGCGGGGCACATAGCCGACAATTAGTGAGGGTCCATCAAGCATTGCTCAGAATTGAGCAGGGAGATTACGGCTATTGCGAAGAATGCGGTAAAGGCATCCCCTTCGCACGCTTGCAGGTTCAACCGGAATCGGATTTTTGCGTGACATGCCTGCAAGCGCAAGAAAACGAGAGTTAGAAAGCTTTTTTCATAACTCTCAAGCTATTCGGAAGCTATTCTTCAACAACCACTTCATAACCAGCGACATTCCAACCACGGAAACCGCCATCCATAGAAATAGCTTTGGTATAACCCATTTTTGTCAGGTTATCCGCCGCCAACGCCGAACGATAACCGCCACCGCAATAAAGAATCATTTCTCGATCCATATCTGGAACTTTCGCTTCAATATCGCGTTCAATCACGCCTTTTCCGATATGAATCGCGTCCGGCAGATGGCCCTTATTCCATTCACGATCTTCACGTGTATCAATCAGCAAAAAGTCATCGCCACGATCCAGCCGTGCTTTAACTGTTTCCACATCGGTTTCTTGAATACGAGTGCGCGCGTCTTCACAAATCGCCATAAACTTGGGGGGATGTTCCATTGTTAAAACTCCAAATTCTCAAATAATTAATGACCGTTAAATCTAACAACAACCCGCAGAGGATGCGCCGCCATGCTGTGCACCTTTGCTTTCACTGGCCGGACGTTTGGTACCCGCTGGCAAGCAGAAACAGCCATTTTCTGTTGGGGCAGCTGGTTCAATAGCAATAAAATCGGCCTTATAAGGACCGTTGGCAATCAATCTAAAGGTGCGTTTTGATACAGCAATACGCTCACCACGCGGATAGGCATTACCAAGATCATCGTTCACCTCAGCATAAGGGCCCTTATAAATTACGCCGTGTCCGGCATCCACCAAACCCGTTTTTTCAGGCTTAACGGCCATCAGGGTAACCGAACGGAATTCGATGTCGTCCACAACCTGCCAGGGTGCTTCGTCCCATTTGTCATAGGCAATGGCAACAAAACCGGCATCAAGGAAAGCGTCCATAAAACCCTTTTCTTGGAACGCGCCGGAGATACAGCCGGACCAAAGCGTTTCATCATCTTTTAGATGCTGAGGCACCAACTCGTCGGAAACAATATCGGAAATAGCAACTCGTCCGCCCGGCTTTAATACCCGGAAAATCTCATCTATCATTTGTTTGCGATCAGTTTCTGCCACCAGATTCAACACACAGTTTGATATCACCAGATCAACTGACTCGCTAGCCACCAATGGTTGGCTGCTACGTTGCTGCTGCTTCCAGACTTCCAATGCTTGCAAGCTGATATTATCACTGACCGGATTCTCGGCCAGATAGTCATTCATGGCATCAACGTTCAAGGCTAGGTCCTGAATATAGCCCTTACGGAAATCGACTAGATCGACGCCAATTTTATCAGCCATTTCCGGCTGAAATTTACGTGCTAACGCCAGCATTTCATCGGTCATATCGACACCGATAACCTTGCCCTTATTGCCCACTAATTGTGCGGCCATGTAGCAAATTTTTCCACCGCCGCTGCCCAGATCCAGCACCGTATCGCCTTCACGCACATAACGCGATGGGTCACCGCAGCCGTAATCACGTTCGATAATTTCAGTGGGTAAAATTTTCAGCAGGCCGGGATCGTAATCCACCGGGCAACATAGTGCCTCTTCACGTTGCTGCGCACCCTGCGCGTAACGTTCCGAGACATTGCTTTCAACACTACTCATTCTTAACTCCAGAATTAAATTTGAGCTTTATTTATGGCCATCATTAAGACGTTTTTTTTACTTCAAAGCAAGCAACACATTTCAACTAGGCACCGCGGCTCCAGGCATGAAAACGCTCAACATAGGACAGCAGCTTTTCAGGCTTATTCGCCTTCTTCCAGTTACCCGCCACGTATTTATTAGCTTCGCTGAAAGTAGGGTAAATATGAATGGTGCCAAGAATTTTATTCAAGCCTATGCCGTGCTTCATCGCTAAAATGTATTCAGCAATCAGCTCTCCAGCATGAGCTCCAACAATAGTTACACCCAAAATTTTGTCCTTACCGGGCACCGTCAGCACTTTAATAAAGCCCTCAGCTTCACCCTCAGCAATCGCGCGATCCAGATCATCAATGCCGTACTGAGTTACCTCATAAGCAATATTTTGTTGCTCCGCATCGGTTTCATTCAAACCAACACGCGCCACCTCTGGGTCAGTAAAGGTCGCCCAGGGTATCACTGAATAATCAACTTTATATTTTTTGAAGCGCCCAAATAACGCGTTAACCGAGGCATACCAAGCTTGGTGCGAGGCGGTGTGGGTAAATTGATAGGGCCCAGCCACATCACCACAGGCATAGATATTAGGAAAGCGAGTTTGCAGGTACTCATTCACCTGTAGCGTGCCTTGCGGTGTGGTGCCAATGTTTAGCTCTGCCAGGCCAAAGCCTTCAGTATTTGCACGGCGTCCAACTGCTACCAGCACTTCGTCAAAGGCGATGTACGCTGACCTCCCCTGATGCTCAACTCGCAACGTTTTACTTTCGTCATCGCGACTGAATTTTATGGTTTTATGGGATAAACGTAACTCAATGCCATCCGCTTCGAGTTTTTTAGCAACAAAATCCGACACATCTACATCTTCACGCGGCATCACTTTATCGGCCATATCCAACAAAACCACCTCAGAACCCAAACGTGCGAAGCTCTGCGCCAGCTCACAGCCAATCGGCCCAGCACCAATCACTAACAGTCGTTTAGGCTGTTCTTCAATTTCCCATAAGGTATCAGAAGTTAAATAACCCACTTCTTCAAGACCTTCGATGGGCGGCACAAAGGGGCGTGCACCGGAGGCAATAATGATATTTTTTGCGTGAATGACTTTGCCATTCACCTCAACCGACCAGGGTGAAGTAATGCGCGCCTCACCTTTAATGCAATCCACACCCAGGCCAGTAAAACGTTCAACCGAGTCATGCGGCTCAATGGTACCAATCACACCATGCACGCGTTTCATAACTGCGCCAAAATCCACACCTCCGGGCGTCGTTTTCAACCCAAATTCGTCAGCTCGCTTGAGGTAGTTATTAATTTTGGCAGAACGAATCAGTGCCTTGCTCGGAATACAGCCGGTATTGAGGCAATCACCACCCATTTGGTGTTTTTCAATCAGGTACACCTTGGCCTTCACCGCTGCGGCAATATAGGCTGCCACCAAACCACCGGAGCCGGCCCCCACCACCACTAGGTTCGCATCAAAGTTTTTTGGCTTTTCATAATCCTTATAAACCTTACGGGCCTTAACCATATTCACCAACTTTTTCGCCAGCAACGGAAAAGCACCCAGCAAAATAAAGGACAGCAGCAGGCCCGGCGATAAAATACCCGCCAGCGAATCAATTTGAGCCAACTGGGTACCTGCGTTTACGAATACAAAAGTACCCGCCAACATACCAACCTGACTGACAAAGAAAAACTGCAAGGCACGAATAGGCGTCAGGCCCATCACCAGATTAATTACAAAGAATGGAAACAACGGTACTAAACGCAGAGTAAACAGGTAAAAAGCACCTTCTTTTTCGATGCCCTGATTGATGGCTTTGAGATTCTGACCAAATTTACTCTGTACCCAATCACGTAATAACAGACGAGATACCAAAAAGGCGATTGTAGCGCCCAGCGTGCTCGCGAAGGACACGATTAATAGCCCCCACCACAGGCCAAAAATAGCGCCGCCAGCCAATGTCAGAACTGCCGCTCCCGGCAGAGAAAGGCCGGTGACAGCTACGTACACTAAAAAGAAAATTAACGCTGTTTGCAGCGGATTAGTAACCTGATAGACGCTGATGGCATCACGTTGGGTTTTGAAGTATTCCAGCGTTAAATATTGGCCAAGATCAAAAAAAAAGAACGCGGCAACAAACAGCAGGATCAGAGCAAAAATCAGTTTTTTTTTATTATTCATTATTCTCAGAGGCCTTAATGGCTAGGTATTTTTTGTTTTTGATGCTTCAGCAACTTTGCTTGAGGCTCCTATTTAAAGGGTTGCTTTAGCATCCACATAACAGACCCTGTTTGTTGAGAATTAGTTTCATTCAAGCCCAAAAGCATTTGTCCGTGCCCTTCACGCGGCTGTGCTTGATAGCTATCAAACCACCGATCCCAACAACTCAGGTTAAAACCAAAATTGCTATTATGCTCATCAGCCAAAACACTGTGATGAACACGATGCATATCGGGGGTGACCACAATTTTACGCAGCATTTGATCTATTCGGGTGGGCAAACTCAGATTAGAATGATTAAACATCGCTAACCCGTTCAGTAATATCTCGAACAGCAAGACTGCGACAACCGGAGCGCCCAGCAACCAAACAACACTCGATTTAATGACCAAAGAAAGGGCAATTTCCAAGGGGTGAAAACGCAACGAGGTGGTGACATCTACCCCTGTATCCGTGTGATGCATGCGGTGAAGGCGCCATAAAGCAGGCACACGATGAAATAGACGATGTTGCCAATAAATCAGTAAATCCAGCGCAACCAACGTGATCAGTACGTCTAAAAGAAAAGGCAAATCCCACTGATTGAACAATCCAAGTTGTGAGACAAACGCCTGATGGGCGACCAACACTGGCACCAGCCAAGGCAACAGGGTGCGAACCAGCACGCCATTTAACAACGCAATACACAGGTTGCCAGGCCAGCGTTGTGATTTAGTTTTAGATAATCGCCGCCGAGGCCGCTTGATTTCCAGGCCAGCCAGCACGCCAAAAACCAGCAGTGTTATCAATATTCTTAACAGCGCATCATGCGTCACAGGGCAATCCTTTTTAAATCCTTGTCGTCAACAAAAGGGGCTACATATTTTTTCTACAAACATGATAACCTAGTGCGTTATTCACTGAGCACTTTATAGCAAACTGATTTACAAGAATTTTGGAGTCATTTCGTGTCCTACAAAGCCATTAATCGCCAATATCCTGCCACTCGCATGCGTCGTATGCGTGCCGACGATTTCTCTCGTCGCTTAATGAGTGAAAACACCCTGACGGTAAATGATCTGATTTTCCCGATGTTTGTAAAAGAAGGGCGAGCCTTGCGCGAACCCGTGGCCTCTATGCCAGGTCAACTACGCTTCAGCATTGACGAGCTGGTTAAGGAAGCCCGCGAGCTGGTGGCGCTAGGAATTCCCGCCATCGCCATCTTCCCAAATATTGATCAGTCACTGAAAACAAAAGAAGGGGCCGAAGCCTATAATTCAGACGGTCTGGTACAACGTGCAGTTAAAGCCGTCAAAGATGCCTGCCCTGAACTGGGGATTAGCACCGACATCGCTCTCGACCCTTACACAGAAGATGGCCATGACGGCATTACCAACGATAAAGGCTATGTGCTCAACGACATAACTGTTGAAACCTTGGTAAAACAAGCCCTGTCTCATGCCGAAGTCGGCGTCGACATTGTTGCTCCGTCAGACATGATGGATGGGCGTATCGCCGAAATTCGTGCGATTTTGGAACAAAACGGTCACGTTAACACCAAAATACTGGCCTATTCCGCCAAATACGCATCCAAGTACTATGGCCCCTATAAAGACGCGATCGGTTCGAGCGCTAACTTCGGCACCAGCCATAAAAAAGGCTACCAGATGGACCCGGCTAATACCGATGAAGCCCTGCATGAAGTAGCGCTGGATATTGCCGAAGGTGCCGACATGGTAATGGTTAAACCCGGCATGCCTTATTTGGATATTGTGCGCCGCGTCAAAGAAGAGTTTCAAGTGCCGACATACGCCTACCAAGTAAGCGGCGAATACGCCATGCACCAAGCGGCTTTCCAGCAGGGCTGGCTCGAGGAAGAAGCAACGATTCTTGAATCCTTAATGTGCTTTAAGCGTGCTGGCGCGGATGGCGTTCTGACCTACTTTGCCAAGCAGGCTGCTCAGTTATTACAAAAATAACTTCGCTTGATAGTTAGGGCTGAAGCGAGTAAATCAGCCCTTCACGCAGCGAATCAGAACTAGTTTCCAGTTCCTCAATATCAAAGACCAGAAAGACAGCTAACATAATGGCGACGCCTGCAGTGATAATATCAAAACGCTCTTCACTCAGGCCAGGCAGCTGCAAGGCAGCCATATTTTCGCCCTGGCACAATACATCGACAAGACGTTCAAGACCGCTGCGAGTAATGCCACTTTTCACCCATCCGAGCGCCTGCAATACTTCTTCAATCGCCAATGCTGTGCCGGCTGTACCAATGGCCTGCTGCCAATTACCCGACAAATAAATTTTACGCATTGGAGCAAGCTCTATTGCCAATGTTCGCAAGGATTGATCAAAGTTTTCTCGATCGCTAACTTGTTGCGGGAAAAAACGCGCGGAATAACTGACACAACCCAACGGCAAACTACTGCAAGCCAGAACCTCATCACCCTGCCCCAATACCAACTCGGTGCTGCCACCACCAATATCAATAATCAACACGGGTTCTGCGACTCGTTGCTGTCTAGCCCTTTTTCCTGCTAGCACACCCTGATAAATAGTACGCGCTTCTTGTTCTCCGGAGACCACCCGCACCGGCACGCCCAGCAGGCTTTCAATTTCAGCAACAAATGCCTCACTGTCGGAGGCGCGACGTAGAGCATCCGTACCCGCAACACAGACATTTTCCGCAGGCACATGAGCAATGACTTCAGCAAATCGTTTCAAACAATCACGCGCACGCGCTTTTGCCGCATCGCTCAGATAGGCATGTTCATCCAATCCTTCAGCCAACTGAATTTTTTCACCCCAGCAATGCACCGGATCCATGCGACCATCAACAAATTCCGCCACCAAAATATGGAAGCTGTTTGAGCCCAAGTCGATTGCCGCTGCGAATTTTTGTTTTGTCATAGCCGTCTTAGCCATGCCGGAGGCCAAATTAGCCTGCATAAATCCTATCCTTGAATTAAGTCCCCGCGCCCCTTGAATATTGTTTTAGCAGCGCCATATACAAGCATAACAAACACTCTCGATTATTTCCGCCATCTTCAGGGCTTCTCCCAAGTCGCCTGCCGCGTTATAGTATCGAACCCAACAAATCCATCAGGAATTTTATTCACATGAGCCAAATTATTAACGTAACCGACAGTTCCTTTGACGAGGACGTACTACAATCGGATATCCCCGTACTGGTGGACTACTGGGCAGAATGGTGCGGCCCTTGTAAGATGCTGGCGCCGGTTCTGGACGAAATTTCTCAGGAATACGCAGGCCGCATGAAAGTCTGCAAACTGAACATTGATGAAAACGAAGCCACGCCACCTAAATACGGCATTCGCGGCATCCCAACATTGATGCTGTTCAAAAACGGTACCGTTGACGCAACTAAAGTTGGTGCGCTGTCCAAGTCCCAACTGGCCGCATTTATTGACAGCAATCTGTAATAAATATGCCTATCCCCGTCACTTGGCGGGGATTTTCCTTAAATTACTGCGCTAATTGCTAGACGCACCCCGAATTGGGTGTTATCTTCCACATTCAAGACGCGTCTCTATTCGTGTTTTTCTCCGTTTTAATATTCCCAAAACATTCAAGAACAATCCAAGTTAACTCTGTGCCTACTTTTTTCGAGCGCACGCAATCACACCAAATCCCTTATGAATCTATCTGAATTAAAGAAAAAACCCGTTCCCGAACTTTTAAAAATTGCTTCTGAAATTGGCCTCGACAATCTGGCCCGCTCACGTAAGCAAGATGTCATCTTTACCATTCTTAAACGCCACGCTAAAGGTGGCGAAGATATCTTTGGCGATGGTGTACTGGAAATACTGCAGGATGGTTTCGGGTTCCTGCGTTCCGCAGAAGGCTCTTATCTGGCCGGACCAGATGATATTTACGTATCGCCCAGTCAGATTCGCCGTTTTAATTTGCGTACTGGCGACACCATCGCCGGTAAAATCCGCCCTCCTAAGGATGGCGAGCGTTATTTTGCGCTACTCAAAGTTAACACCATCAACTTTGATAAGCCGGAAAACGCTAAAAATAAAATTCTGTTTGAAAACCTAACACCGCTATTCCCGAATGAGCGCATGAAGCTGGAACGCGGTAACGGCAGCACCGAAGACCTGTCCGCGCGCATTCTTGACCTAACATCACCCATTGGCAAAGGCCAGCGTGGTTTGATTGTATCGCCACCTAAAGCCGGCAAGACTTTGATGCTGCAAAACATTGCGCAATCTCTCGTTCACAACAACCCCGATTGCCATTTGATTGTCCTACTGATCGATGAGCGCCCTGAAGAAGTAACCGAAATGCAGCGTTCGGTACGCGGCGAAGTGGTTGCCAGCACCTTCGATGAGCCGCCAGCTCGTCATGTTCAGGTAGCCGAAATGGTGATTGAAAAAGCTAAACGTCTGGTTGAACACAAAAAAGATGTGATCATTCTTCTCGACTCTATCACCCGCCTGGCACGTGCCTACAACACAACAATTCCTTCCTCCGGCAAAGTATTGACCGGCGGTGTTGATGCCCACGCACTGGAACGCCCAAAACGTTTCTTTGGTGCTGCACGTAACATCGAAGAGGGAGGTAGCCTGACTATTCTGGCTACTGCGCTGGTTGATACCGGTTCGAAAATGGACGAAGTAATCTTCGAAGAATTTAAAGGTACCGGTAACATGGAGACCCACCTCGACCGTAAAATGGCCGAGAAACGCGTCTATCCCGCCATCAACGTGCGTCGTTCTGGCACACGCCGTGAAGAGTTACTGACTACCGAAGACGAACTCCAAAAAATGTGGATTCTGCGTAAGCTGCTTAACTCCATGGAAGATACCCAGGCCACTGAATTCCTTCTCGATAAACTGAAGGATTTCAAAACCAACGACGAGTTCTTCTTGTCGATGAAACGTAGCTAACGCTACCACTCACGACCGCTTACCCCATGCAATACAAGGATCTGCGCGACTTCATCGATGCGCTTGAGCAGAAAGGACAACTCAAGCGTATTAGCGTTGAAGTTGATCCCGTGCTGGAGATGACTGAAATCTGCGACCGCACACTTCGCAGCGGCGGCCCGGCATTACTGTTTGAGAACCCCAAAGGTTTCGATATTCCCGTATTAGCCAACCTGTTTGGCACGCCCGAGCGCGTCGCCATGGGCATGGGGCAGGAAAAAATCGAAGACCTGCGAGAAGTCGGCAAACTACTGGCCTTCCTGAAAGAACCCGAGCCCCCCAAAGGCATGAAAGACGCCTGGGAAAAACTACCGATTTTCAAACAAGTCATGAACATGGCCCCCAAGGTAGTGAAAAAGGCACCCTGTCAGGAAATCATTATCAGCGGTGACGATGTTGATCTGTCTAAACTACCGATTCAAACCTGCTGGCCCGGCGACGTTGGCCCACTGATTACCTGGCCCCTGGTGATAACCAAAGGCCCACATAAAGAACGTCAAAATCTAGGTATTTACCGTCAACAGGTCATCGACCGTAACAAAGTGATTATGCGCTGGCTGTCTCATCGTGGCGGCGCTCTCGATTTCCAAGAGTGGCAGGCCGAACACCCTGACGAGCCATTTCCGGTTGCCGTTGCATTAGGCGCTGATCCGGCCACAATCCTAGGCGCAGTTACGCCGGTACCTGATACGCTGTCCGAATATGCCTTTGCCGGTTTATTGCGCGGCAACAAAACCGAAGTAGTAAAATGTATCAGCAATGATTTACAGGTCCCTGCCAGCGCCGAAATCGTGCTGGAAGGTTATTTGGAGCCCGGCGAAATGGCCGATGAAGGGCCCTTCGGCGATCACACCGGCTATTACAATGAGGTGGAAAGTTTCCCGGTTTTCACCATTACCCACATCACTCAGCGCAAAAATCCAATTTACCACAGTACATACACCGGCCGACCACCCGATGAACCCGCTGTATTAGGTGTTGCGCTAAATGAAGTGTTTGTGCCAATTTTACAAAAGCAGTTTCCGGAAATTGTCGATTTTTACCTGCCACCTGAAGGCTGCTCCTATAGGCTGGCCGTCGTCACTATGAAGAAACAATACCCCGGCCACGCTAAACGCGTAATGATGGGTGTGTGGTCATTCCTGCGTCAGTTTATGTATACTAAATTCGTGATTGTCACCGATGATGACATTAACGCGCGCGATTGGAACGATGTGATCTGGGCCATGACCACCCGTATGGACCCCGGCCGCGATACCACCATCATCGAAAACACACCGATTGATTATCTGGATTTTGCCTCGCCTGTGGCCGGGCTGGGTTCGAAGATGGGCTTTGATGCCACCAACAAATTCCCCGGCGAAACGGATCGCGAATGGGGTACGCCTATCACCATGGGCGAAGATGTTAAAAAGCGTATCGATGACATCTGGGATAGCCTGGATATAACTTAAGTTTGGATTTTTAATGGTTGTTAACTGCTTAGTCACACACTGCGTACCGGTCAATTCATCGGTCTATCGCATCCTTCTCCAGCCTGGAGAAAACAAAGGCTTTAGCTTCAAAGCTGGTCAGTACCTGAACATTCAGCAACCTGACGGGCGCAGCAATCCGTTCTCGATTGCCAGCACCCCCGATGAAAGTGACAGGCTAGAACTGCACATTGATCATCATGACAGCACCGCGTCCATTATCCAGCTCCTGCAAAATGAAGGCTCAGTTAAAGTGGAGCTACCCTTGGGTGACTGCCATCTACCCACACCGTTAGACTTTAAGCCCGACGCGCCAATTATTCTGGTAGCGGCCAGCACTGGCTATGCACAAATGCAAAGCATACTGCTGAAACTTCTTAACAACGGAGTTGAAAACCCGATCCATCTCTACTGGGGAGCCAAACACGCCACCGGTTTCTATATGATGGACCAACTGGAAGCCTTGCTACAGCAGCATGATAACTTTCACTTCACACCTACAGTCAGTGACGCGACCACCGAATGCCAGTGGCAGGGTCGCGAAGGATTTCTACACCAGATCATTATTGATGATTTTGAGAACCTGCAAGACGCTGAAGTCTATATTAGCGGCTCGCCACTAATGGTGTACTCGACTCTTGATGTCTTAGTTCATCATGGCCTGCCAGAACAGCAGGCCTATTCAGATGTTTTCCACTACGCACCGAGAGAAAAATAAGGGCCTGATATGACAACAGGCACAGTGGTTAACTCTTAACAGCCATCCGTGAGATGTTGGTGCTTTGCTCACCCGGCATTGGCAAGGCTGGCAAATCGCCGGTAATCACTTCAAAACTTTGATGCACATGGATTTGGTAAGCTTCCTGCTCACCCATGTTTTTCAGTAAGCGTCCCAGCTCAGCATGTGCCTCAGGCGTTTCTCGCAGGGCAAGGCTACCCATGAAAAACTCCCGCGCTTTACCCCACAGTTGATTACGCAGACTTAATCTGCCCATCGTAAGCTTAAGCTCTGCACTGTCCCCATGCTTTTTCAGCCAGCGCTCAGTTGTTTTCATTTGCGCCTGGGCATTACCCGTCTGCAACAAACCGTACTCAGCCGCCAGCGTATCACTCCATTGACTGTCCAGTATTTCACGCAGAGCAACCTCAGCCCTGACTTGGTCACCCAGTTTTTTCATACTCTGCACATAAAGTCGGGCAACCTCTTCAAGCAGCCGAATTTTAGCCGGCACGCGTAACCAAACTCTATGCAAGTGATTTGCACGATCACGTTGATCCTGGTCCGGCTGTTGCTCAGTCGCACGCTCCAAAGCCATCAACACCGATTGCTTCTCAAGGTCATCAAGCCGCGTTTCAGAAGCAACCCGCAGCTTGCGTAACATAGGCGTTAGCTCCTGCAACGCCTCCCAATCTTCAAGCGCCACATAGACCTGCTGCAATAGCTGCACGACATATTTATGTTTCGGGTGAGAGTGGCGCAACACCAACAGAGTAGCCAATGCCTGCTCGTAATGTTCCTGCTGAATTCCGATTTCAGCCTTGGTAATACCAATCGCCAGCTCTGCACCAGGCGTGCTTTCATGGGCTTGCTTTAGAAACAACTCACTGCCATTAGGGTCATTATTGGCTGCCGCCGCACGTGCTGCCGATAAATAGTTAATCAGCGGAGTATCCGATTGAGGTGCCGCCTGACTCAGTTTTTTCTGGGCATTTTTCCAGTTACCCTCCACCAGATCAATCAAACCACTGGTGGTTTTTGAAACACTGCGCTTGTGACGAAAATTTTTGTTCCAACGTCGAACCATCTCACGACTGCCAAGGATACGAATCAACAACCAGATGGACACATAAATCACCACCACCAAAGCAAACAACAACACCAAGCCAATCCAGAGACTGGTCTCAATGGTGGTATCTTTGTAGGACAACAATATATAGCCAGCATCTTCAGCAATTTTTTCTGCTGCGAAATAGCTGCCAATCAGCACCAGCATAATCAGCAAAAACAGGCGTTTCATTGCGTCACTCCCACTCCATCTGCTGCATTAGAGGATGAAGTTTCTACGTCAGCGGTAGCAGGCGTCTTTATTACCTGCGAAAGTTCAGGGGCGGGCACCGAAGAGGATCTTGGTGAGTTATCACCCGGCATAGGCCTATTGATATAGGCTTTCAACAACGCTAACGACGCAGAAATATTTGGCAATTCAGGATCGACATTCACTGTCTGCAATTCACGCAATGTTGCTCTCAAAGCCTGCGCGCTTTCGTTGAGCTGAAAGTACAGCTCAACCCAATTAGCAGCTTTATCAAGACTACGGTTATAAACACCAGTTTTACGTTGCAACAAGGCTAATTGCGCCTGCTCCAACATAAGGCGCAGATTTTGTTGTACGTAGTAGTGTTGCTCCGGCGTTAACAGCGGTTCCAAGGGCACATCGCGATGACGAATGCTCACCATGTCACCAAAACGATCAAGCGCCGCATCTAAGACGCTCTGCTGATCGTCCACCAGCACGGGTTTGGCTTCTTTTTCGTCTGCCGCTCCAGCATTAGGCGTTAACAATGCAAGCGTTTCAACCTGCTCGCTCAGCGCAGCCAATGTAACAAAAACGCCCTCTACATCCAGGTGTGCAATCGCGCGTAGGCCGGCAGCCTCATGTGCCAGCGCTTCTCGCACCTCAAAGAGACCAGGCTCGGCAACACTAACCAGAATTTCATCGGCCGAACTCAACAACGCTAATGCACTGGCCGTTTCGCGCTCCATCATCAAACGCTGGTTAGCTAGGCGTAGTAGGTATTCTGCCTCGGCCAGCATCCAACTGCGACGACTGACCTGAGTCACTTCGTCAACTTGGCGATTAGTCGCTTGTAGTTGTGCTTGTAGCTCTGAGATACGTGCCTGCTGATTATCTGTTTTTCTGTTAAAACTTTTGACTTGATCCGACAGCACCTGAGTACTGGTTTTGAAACTATCCACCAGTTGCGCCTGAGACTGACTCAGGCGATTTTGTTCGACATTTTTGCTGTCCTTGGCTTGCTGCATCATCCACAGGCCATAGGCCACACCTGCCAGAGCCACCAGGGCAATTAACAATGCTAGCCAGCCAATCGCGCCGCCTGACTTTTTCTCTTTAGCTGCTGGCTTAGGTGTAGTCTTAGCTTTGCTTTCTTGAGCCGGTTTAGATTTCGCTTTGTTACTCGCCGCAGTTTCGGGGGGCACCGTATCACTCAGTATTGGAGGAACATCCCCAGAAGATCCCTTGGCATTACTCTCCGCCGACTTGGAGGTATCAGCAGTTTGATCTTCGTTTACAATGGTGTCGTTTTTATTATCAGAGGCCATGATAATTCAATCTTTTTATTGATCTGAAAGGAGGCTTTCGCACGCCCATATGGGCCTATCCTATTACATTTAAAGCCGTGACGATACTGTCATCTGCAGCACTCGAGGAGGTAATTACATGGCGATAACCAAGCTGGCAAGCCGCATCAGAAATCCGCTCACTGGCCACCAGCAACGGCAACTCAAAACGGCTTATTAATGCAGACTCAAGCAAGAAATCCATAGCTCTCAAAACATCAACACTTGTAGCGATTAGAGCATCGGGAGGACCTTCAGCAAACAGTTGTTGCAACTGTTCAGACGAGTATGTCACAGCAGCACGCCGATAAAGTGGCAAGGTATCAACAATTGCCCCGCGCTCAGCAAGGCGTTGCTCTAGCAGCTCTCGCCCACCTTCACCCTTTAAGATTAAAATACGCTGATTTGATAACAGCTGTAATTCTGGCAACGCCAATAGAGCTTCACTATTAAAACAGGCAGCAGGTACAGTCGGCGAAATGCCTTCAGACTCAAGACAAGCTGCCGTACTTTTCCCCACCGCAAACCAACGTAGATGAACGGGCAATTGCGGCCAGTAATCTGCCATCCAGGCAAGCCCCATTTGGGCCGCATTTCGGCTGACAACAATCAACGCATCGTAGCGATCAAGATCGATAATTTTTTGTTTATTGGCGGCGTTTTCAGGCAGCTCTTCAATAGCCAGCGCAGGACAAGGAATGGCAATACCACCCAGCACGCTGATTGCCTTAATCAAACCATTTGCTTGAGCTGCAGGGCGCGTAACCAGAACGCGCTTCCCTTGCAGCCAATGGTGGCCATTGTTAGCCATGAGCTTTATAAACAGCGTCCAAAATAGCCTGCGCACCTTGCGACAGCAAGTCATCCGCAACACTGATGCCAATCTGTTCTGCATCCGCGATTGGGCCACGCAGCTCCGCTCGTAACATTTCGTCGCCATCTGGGTTTGCCACCATGCCCTGCAAGAAAACCTGACCGCCCTCTTCCAAAACAGCAAAACCGGCAATCGGCACCTGGCAGCCACCATTCAAATGACGGTTCATGGCACGCTCTGCGGTGACACAAATACTGGTGTCTTCGTGATGTAAAACACTCAACAACGCCCGTGTTTCTTTGTCATCAACACGGCACTCTACACCCACTGCACCTTGACCCGCTGCAGGCAGGCTTTGCTCAATACTGAGCTGCTCGGTAATACGCTCGCCCATACCCAAACGAATAAGACCCGCAGACGCCAAAATAATCGCGTCGAATTGACCGTCATCTAATTTAGCCAAGCGCGTATTGACGTTTCCACGTAGAAAATCGATTTTGATATCCGGACGCAGATTACGAATATGACACTGACGACGCAGGCTTGAGGTACCTACACAGGCGCCCTGCGGCAAGCTATCAAAAGAAGCGAAATTGTTAGAAACAAAAGCATCTGTAGGCTGCTCCCGCTCACAAATTACCGCCAAGCCCAGACCTTCCGGAAATTCCATCGGCACATCCTTCATGGAATGCACGGCAATATCGGCTCGGTCTTCCAGCATAGCTGTTTCCAGCTCCTTAACGAACAGTCCCTTTCCGCCCACTTTCGCCAGCGGAACATCAAGAATTATATCGCCACGGGTCTTCATCACATTCAGTTCAACCTGCAGGTTTTCATGCTCGGCTTCCAGGCGTGCTTTCACATGTTCAGCCTGCCAAAGGGCCAGCTGACTACCGCGGGTAGCAATTCGTAACAGCTTGTTTGTCATAGTATTCCAGTCGTTATTTCAACAGATGCGCTATGGTGAGATATTCAGGCGAAAAAGTAAACTGTAAAGGCGCTACAGAGTGCCAAGCCATTAGCTCTGAGCGAAAAATATGAGTTACGCGCTCCATAATTTAAGCGTAAAATTTATTCTGTCTCTAATGTCACGAATAATAGGACGAAAATGACGGGTAACCCCAAGTCTGCGCCTTACATTCTATTTGAGGTTGTTCACAGCGATGAATATTGGCTCAACCACCGTTCTATACACGTCAGTTCAATTTGAGACGTCACGTATAGATGCAGGACGCGACAGCGATCCCTCTGTAATTGGCCCCCCTTCTAATGGGCGAGAAGCCGAGCGCACGAACGCCGACAAATCAGCGGAAGGCACAGAAGCAACCAAAAATCTTGAATCAAACGAGGTCAGACGTGAAGCACTCAACGACCCAAACAGCCAATTATTCAAAGATCTGCAAGCACTCAAAAACCGTGATCGTGAAGTTCGCAGCCATGAACAGACTCACCTTGCAGCAGCTGGCCCCTATGCGCTCGGCGGCCCAACCTACCAATATCAACGCGGCCCGGACGGGCAACGCTACGCTGTTGGCGGACACGTTAACATCGACACAGCAGAAATAGCAGGTGATCCCGAGGCAACATTACGCAAGGCCGAAACGGTTCGTCGCGCGGCATTAGCTCCTGCTGAACCATCACCGCAGGATCGACGGGTGGCGGTACAAGCAAGTAATCTGGCGATCAGTGCTCAACAGGATCTGTTTCAATTACGCCAAGAAGAAGCTGAACAAACCCGTGCGGAAACACAAAACGGCAACGACGACTCATCCGCAAGTAATACAAACGATAATGAGGAATCACGTGAACAGCTGAAAAGAGCGATTAGAAATACCGGCGCGGTGGAGAGTACCGCGTCTGCGCTCGACTTAATCGTATAGAGGCCTTTGGAAAAGCCCGACAACTTAACTTCGCAGCATGACCACTTTAACCTCAGCCAAATGCCGTCGACTGACCGTTAGCGGCTCATCAATACCGCGCAGATGCACCTGACTTTGCCCGGTTGAGGTGCGTTGCATCGAGTCAATATGTGCAACCGCCACTAAACAATTGCGATGGATACGCAAAAAACGCGGATCAAACTCCTGCTCCAACGCCTTAAGGGACTCATCAACCACTCGCTCTCGCCCGGCACAAAAAGCCATCACATACTTGTGGTCAGCGCGAAAATGAGTGATGTCATCCAGCGGCAATAATTCCAAACCCGCCGCCGTGGTCACTGGAAGGTGTGCTCGTGCCTGAGAATTCACTAAATTGCCTTGCTCTGATGTAAGTGCCTGCAACTGCACCCGACTTATGCGTTGTGCACGGCCTAGTGCCTCCATCAACGTTGTCCTGCGCACCGGCTTAAGCACATACCCCACAGCTTGCACATCAAACGCATTAATGGCGTATTCATCATAGGCTGTACAAAAAATAATTGCCGCGGGATTATCTGCCTGTGCCAACAGCTGCGCTGCTTGTAAACCATCAACACCCGGCATACAAATATCCATCAAAATAATATCCGGTGTGTACTGTGCAGCTAACTTTATCGCCTGCTCGCCATTTCCAGCTTCGGCCACAACCTGATAGTCGACCTCTGGCTCAAGCATTCGCTTTAATCGGCCCCGCGCCAGAGGTTCGTCATCAACAACCAAAACTTTTAACATCAGTCAATCCCCTCCCTAAACGGCACTGTCAGACAGGCTACAAAACTCTTTTCATCTTGTTCAAAATCGAGCTTTGCTTGGCCTTCGTAGAGAGCCTCCAGCCTATCACGAATATTATCCAGCGCCATACGATGCCCTGGCTCTTGTCCATGCCGTACCGTTGCATGAGCAATCGGGTTGCTCACACGAATCCGCAGCAGTGGTGTTTTACCTTCACGTGTAACTTCAACCTGAACCTGAATTCCCCCACCCTGCGGCAGCGGCTGAATACCATGATATACGGCGTTTTCAAGCACGGGCTGCAAAGTCAGCAGGGGAAGTGTCGCCTCCTTCGGTTGATCCTTTATGTCCCAGTCGACCTGCAATCGATCGCCTAAGCGTAATTGCTCAATCGCCATATATCGTCGACAAAGCTCCAACTCGCGCGCAAGTGCCACTGGCTCTGTTGATTCTCGTAGGCTGGCTCGAAACAACTCACACAAATCCTCCACTGCCTGCTCGGCGGTTTCCGGATCAACACTGATAAGACTGGCAATACTGTTCATGCTATTAAATAAAAAGTGCGGATTAATACGTGACTGCAACGCCTGAATACGGGCATGCAATTCCGAACGCTCCTGTCGCCGCAATTGCGCCTGAACATAGAAATAACGCAACACCATTCCCCCCATCACCAGGCTGACCAACAGGTTGCGCAATAAATCGTAACCATCCGTCTGTACATCAAAACTACTAAAATCTGCTCCAGCCAACGTCCAATCGGCCAACACCGTGAACAGAGTCGTAACCAACGCAATCATCGTTAACACAACAACAACCGCAACAGGTAAAGGTAGCAGATCAATCCATTTACGCAACCCACACAAAAGTGCGGCGTTAGTAAGCACAACCCACAGCAAAAACAGCGAAATCAATGCAAAGTCTTCCCAGGCGAAACCACGAATACCTGACGCCGCCAGCACCATGGTCAGCACCAACAACTCGGTGACCAGCACCAACATAAACACGGCGCGTCCCTGACACAGGTTAGGCAGAAAATATTCGCCTCCGCCTCTGTCGGTCATGGTTTGCTGTTTGGGGTTAAGGTTCAGAACGCTCTCCAGTCATCTGTTGCAGATATTTTCCAGCACATAAGCGGTTGCGGTGATATAATCGGCGCCTCGCGATGTCTCGTCACCAATCGTTACGACAAAAACTCAGTAACACGCTGAATGAACGAGCATTTTTCACCATTCAC
>Ga0105355_10000714_pt1 | contig 30626 bp, 17 predicted proteins | sample GOMGulsemesocosm_2_FD_83508 | JGI IMG/M metagenome (GOLD analysis project Ga0105355, IMG submission 83508) | Methane-oxidizing microbial communities from mesocosms in the Gulf of Mexico - GOM9C Gulf of Mexico | ecosystem: Environmental > Aquatic > Marine > Cold seeps | place: Gulf of Mexico...
AAAGAAAGTAAGCCGTCAATTTTAGTGGTATAAACTGCGTTGAATTCTTCAAGCGTTTTTTGCTCAATAAATTTATCCGCTAAAACACCTGCGCCGTGAATAATACCTGTTACCTCACCAAGTACTTTGGTAATTGGCGCTACCGCAGCAGCAACACTGCTACTGTTAGTCACATCGGCAGCAGCATATTTTGCTTGGCCGCCAGCTGCTTTAATCGCATTTAAGGTTTGTGCTATTTCACGGTTTGCTAATACTGGACGAACAAATTGAGTCACTTTAACTGGCGTAGGTTTATCGCCTGCAGCAATCAAGGCTTGCATCGCTGCTTTTTTCAGTGCAACTTCATCAATGATACCTGCAGCCCAGCTTGGCTCATTGTCATCAAAAGAAGAGCGACCTAATAAGATAAATTTAGACTGGTACTGTTTGGCAATTTCTATCACACAGTGTGCAGTTACGCCTTTAGCGCCGCCACTAACCAAAAACACTGAGTCGCTATCAATACTGTTACCCGCAGTTAATTGGTAACTATCGGTAACAACACCTGATAAGGTCAAACGTGTGCCAATGTTGTTGCTAAGGTTGTCTGTATCATGAGCTACTTCAACAATACTGCTATCAATATCAAGTAACTCATCACTGATAATCGTTGCAGCTTTATCAGCCGCTAATTTAGCCGATAAATCAACTACACGACAAAATACGCTGTCATCGCCAGCATTCCACTCATGATTAATGGTTTTAACCAAGCCAGCTAAACCTGCTTGTACTAAATCAGCGTTAGCATCTGCTTTAACTAGTGCTGCGCTTTCGTCACTATTAGCAAAACCTAATGCGCCACCTTGGCGTGTTACCACAACAAATGCGGCACGTGCTTTGGTTGCTGTTTTTACTTTAGATAATTTCGCTAAAACAAACGCTAACATTAAGCCTTGTTTTGCCGCTTCTGGATAAGCAATCGCATCAACTGAGTTAACAGACTGTAAATAGATTACCGTATCAAGTTGTTCATTTTTCTCGATGATGTCACTCACTTGTGCTTCATCAAGGGTTTTATCACTGGTGCCAATTTCAATCACATTCACTGATTTAGCAAAGGCCTTTTTCGAGTTAACGGTTATCCAGTTAGGTTTTAACGCAGTAACATTCCAACCGGCTTTGACAAGCTTTCCACTTAAAGCAACGGCAGCACCTGTACCATCGCCAACAATTAGCGCATTGGCGCCAGTCACATCTTGAACAATTTTATTAATTGAAGATAATGCCGTTAATTCAACAGTTGCACTCGGTGCACCTTGAAAGTTAGCAGTCGCTTCAGTTGTTTGCTCTGCTGTTGGCACCGCTGCTTTTGTACTTGGTGGTGTTGGCTCAGTAGGTGAAACCTTACTTTGCATATAGCTAACTATTTCACCTAAAGTGCGTAACTCGGCTAAATCTTCTGGGTTCAGCTCTGGAAGATCAGGGATTGTCTCTTGAACAGCGCCTAAGATTTCAACACGTTTAATTGAGTCGATACCTAAGTCTGCTTCCATATCCATAGCAAGCTCTAGCATTTCAACCGGGTAACCGGTTTTTTCAGCAACCACTTCCATCATTACTTTTTGAATGTAATCTGTATCAATGGCCGGTGCAGCGCTTGCAACTGCTACGGGCGAACTTTCTACAGCAGGAGCAGATACTTTAGATTGCATGTAGCTAACGATTTCACCTAGGGTGCGCAGCTCTGCTAGATCTTCTGGGTTTAATTCTGGTAAGTCAGGAATAGTCTCTTGCACTGAACCTAGAATTTCAACACGTTTGATTGAGTCGATACCTAAGTCCGCTTCCATGTCCATACCAAGCTCAAGCATTTCTGTTGGGTAGCCAGTTTTCTCAGCAACCACTTCCATCATTACTTTTTGGATGTAATCTAAATCAATCGCCGGAGCACTGCTCTCATTGGCTAGCGCATCACTAGTAGCAACAACTGGCTCGCTTTCTGAAACAGATATAGGTGCAGCAGATACTTTAGATTGCATGTAAGTTACGATTTCACCTAAGGTGCGTAACTCAGCTAAATCTTCTGGATTAAGCTCAGGTAAGTCTGGAATAGTTTCTTGAACAGCACCTAAGATTTCAACACGTTTAATCGAGTCGATACCTAAATCTGCTTCCATATCCATTTCTAGCTCAAGCATTTCTGTTGGGTAGCCAGTCTTTTCTGCTACCACTTCCATCATTACTTTTTGAATGTAATCTAAATCTATCGCCGGAGCGCTAGCGACAGCCGCTGTAGCCACTACTGCCAATGCAGGCGCGGCAGATACTTTAGATTGCATGTAACTAACAATTTCACCTAGCGTACGTAATTCTGCTAAATCTTCTGGGTTAAGCTCTGGCAAGTCAGGAATGGTCTCTTGAACCGAACCTAAGATTTCAACACGTTTGATTGAGTCGATACCTAAGTCAGCTTCCATATCCATTTCTAGCTCAAGCATTTCTGTTGGGTAACCAGTTTTTTCGGCAACCACTGCCATCATAACTGATTGTATATGAGTTAAGTCAATGGCAGGCGCAGTAGCTGTGCTAGCCGCTGGCGCATTCGCAACTGCTGGTGCAGCAGTAACTTTAGACTGCATATAACTAACAATTTCACCTAGTGTACGTAATTCAGCTAAATCTTCTGGGTTTAATTCTGGTAAGTCAGGAATAGTCTCTTGAACCGAACCTAGAATTTCAACACGTTTGATTGAGTCGATACCTAAATCAGCTTCCATATCCATTTCTAATTCCAACATTTCTGTTGGGTAACCGGTTTTCTCGGCAACTACTTCCATCATAACTTTTTGGATATAATCTAAATCAATTCCAGGGGCACTTGCTGTAGGCGTTTCAACTAAATGAAGCGCTGGAGCACTTTCATTTGCAGGTGCCGCTGCTGGTGCCGCCAATTCTGCTTTTGACTTCATGTAGTCAACGATTTCGCCTAAGGTGCGAAGCTCAGCTAAATCTTCTGGGTTTAATTCTGGTAAGTCAGGAATAAGCTCTTGTACTGAACCTAAAATTTCAACACGTTTGATTGAGTCGATACCCAAATCAGCTTCCATGTCCATTTCTAGCTCTAACATTTCTGTTGGGTAACCAGTTTTCTCGGCAACCACTTCCATCATTACAGTTTGAATTTTTGATAAGTCAATTGATGGTGCTGAAGCAACGTCAACAGGCACAGCCACAACAGTTTCTGCAACAGGCGCCATAGCAACAGCTGTTGCGACAGTTTGAAGTGGCGCTGCAGGAGGTGTATTAATTACAGGTGTAACTGGCGCTGATACTTGACTAACAGGCTTAGCAACCGGTGCAATTTTAGCTGCAATTGGCATTATCGGTGCTGCTGAAGTTACAATTTTCTCAGCTGCTTTATTCACAACAGGTGCATCACTTGCTGACAACATTGCTGTCATGTTTTCTGTTTGATTGTTTAGGTATTGCTCATGAACACGTAATGTTTCAGATTGGAAATCATGATACATGCCTAAAGTGCGATCTAAACTTTCAGGTAATTCACCGCCGTCTTGAGACGAAAGTACGGTATCAAAAGTTTTAGCGTAATCTTTTGGTCCTTGCATATATTGCTCATGAACGTTTAATAACTGTTGTTGATGATCAACAAACTCGCTAACACTACGTTCAATGCTACTTACTAGGCCACTAGTATCAGTGTTACTAGCATTGGCAATAGGTGCACTCACTTGGTTTGGTTGAGCAGGGGTACCATCGGTGTTCAAGTAAACAATTTTTTCTACTTCAACGATACGCTCTACTTCGACAATTTTTTCTACTATTTTTTGCTCTGGCACCACAACAGGTACTGACGTTGCTTGTTTAACCGTCCAACCATCATTTAATGCATCATCAAACGCTTTTGAGGTTTTAGCACTAACATATGACGCGCCTGTTAATTTCATTCCCAGTGGCGACATTTTAGTTGCAGCCAATGGACGTTTAACAGCGCTGTAAGGGTCAACTTCATTAAGCGATAAGCCTAAAACAGCCATTTGAACAGCCGCTTGACGCATTTGCATATCAGCAGACTTTTTCGGGTTAGCATTAACTGCAATTGCAACAACGTCGTCTTTTTCTTTTAAAATGTTTTCAACCAGTTTAGTTAATACATTTTTAGGGCCAAACTCGATAAATACACGACCACCATCAGCATAAATATTATCAATTTCTTCATTAAAATGAACTGACTCTAAAATGTGATTTTTTAAGCTCTTTTTAATATCGCTCGGCTTATTTGAATGGGCTTTTGCTGTGCCATTTGAATAAACAGGTACACTTGGTTTATTAAACTTAGCGTTATCAATTGCAGCTGCAAATGGTTTTTGCGCATGACCAACCAATGGCGTATGAAATGCAGCCGATACTGGTAATGGTACAACTTTGTAACCTTTCGCTTTTAACTCATCAATGGCAATAGCAATTTGGCTAGTAACACCAGCAACAACCACTTGATTATTTGAGTTGTAATTAGCAATTGAGATGTCTTTAATGTCTTTGATATCCTCAGCTACTTTTGCAGGTGAGCCAACAACAGCAATCATAGTACCGGTATCAAAACTGGTGTCTTCAGGTGCAGCCATTGCTTGGCCACGACTGCGTGCTAACATCATGTAGTCGCTGTCATTTAATACGCCAGCAGCCCAAAGCGCGGTTAATTCACCAAAGCTATGTCCGGCGGTAAAGTCAGCTTTAAAACCTGCATTAGTGAAGGTTTTGTATAGGCCAACACTTAAAGTACCAATAGCAGGTTGAGCGTGTTGAGTTAATCGTAATGCTTCATCTTGTGCTTTACGCGCATCATTATTAAAAACAGGAATTGGGTAAGTGGTTGGGGTTAATTGCCCTAAACCAGCATTGGTAAACTCACTGTCCATGTCTTGTGCGGCTTGCATTACACTTGGGAAGTTACAAGCAAGTTCTCGTCCCATGTTCACATATTGTGAACCTTGACCAGAAAACAGTGCAACAACTTTACCTGCTACCGTTAAGGCAGACTTACGGAAATAAATGCCTGTTGGCACAGACCATTCTTCACTACCAGCTTTTGCTGTAAATTGCTTTAACGCTGCTTCGATCATGCTAATTGCTTGCTCAGCATTTTTAGCAACAAAACCACAACGGGCTAATTCAGCAGCTGGTGTTTGTAAGGTGTTTTCAGTCACTAAGGCATTAAATACAAACGGTTGCGCTTCACTATCAACACTTAGTTTAGCTTGCCAATCAGTTAAGCTAGCAACCAAGGCGCTTTCGTTAGCAGCCGTCACTAAAATAGTTTGTGGCACAGCATTTAAACGATATTGACCACTTGCCGTAGGGCGATACTCTTCTAATACCATGTGGTAGTTGGTACCACCAAAACCAAATGAGCTAATACCTGCACGACGAGGAACACCATCTTCTCTTGCCATCCAAGGACGTGTTTCATTGTTCAAATACATTGGGCTATTTTCAATTTCTAACGCTGTATTAGGCTGATCAATATGAATAGTGGCAGGCAATACTTTATGGTGCAGTGCTAATACTGCTTTGATCATACCTGCTGAGCCAGCTGCTGCTTTGGTATGGCCAATTTGTGATTTTACTGAGCCTAATGCGATATGCTGTTTTTGTTCGTTGTTGGCACTAAAGTGCTTAACCAAACCACCAAATTCAGCTGCATCACCAGCTTTAGTGCCTGTGCCGTGCGCTTCTATTAAGCCACAAGTAAGAGGATCAAATCCGGCATCATCATAAGCGCGTTTTAATGCTTTTGCTTGTCCGTCTGGACGTGGTGCGTAGATAGATTTAAAACGACCATCTGAAGAAGTACCGATACCTTTAAGTACCGCATAAATTTTATCGCCATCGCGTTCAGCATCTTCAAGACGTTTAAAGGCCATCATGCCGATACCTTCACCGATCATCATACCTTTTGAGTCGTTATCAAACGGACGAATATCTTCACCGGTAGTAAATGCTGGCGTTTTTGAGAAAGACATATACATAAATGGTGAGTTATCACAACAAACACCACCAGAGATCATCACTTCTGAACGATGCTCTAATAAGTCTGAAATCGCTAATTTAATTGCCGCTAAAGAACCAGCACAAGCCGCATCAACCACACAGTTAGTGCCACCAAAATCGAAACGGTTAGCAATACGACCTGAAATCACGTTACCTAACATGCCAGGGAATGAATTTTCTTCCCAGCCGATATAAGCTTTCTTGAATTTTTCAATGATCATCGCGCGATCTTCAGCGTCAACACCTGATGCTTTTAATACTTTTTCTAATACTGGGCCTTGCAAACGAGACGTTAACGGTGAAATTTGCTTTTGACCACCACCCACACCTAGCGTAATACCGACTTTGTCACGGTCATAACCTGAGCCATCACCAATACCGGCATCATTTAATACGTCACGCGCAACCACTAATGATAGTAATTGTGCAATATCCGTTAATTCTAAAATATTTGGCGGCAAACCAAATTCCATTGGATCAAAATCTATTTCAGGTAAAAAACCACCACGTTTACAATACGTTTTGTCTGCTGCACGCGGGTCACTATTGTAATAGTCATCAACCGCCCAACGGTCACTAGGTACGTCTTTAATGGCGTCTACTGATTCAAAAATATTGTCCCAGTAATCTTCTAAGTTTTTAGCATCCGCAAAAATTGAGGCCATACCAACAACAGCGATAGGGCACTCTTGCAAGCGTGAATTAAATTGCTGCTCGTCAGTGAGCGTTTCTTCAGCTGTAATATTTTTTACGCTTGTTGTGTTTTGCTTATTAGCCATAGATTTCTTAACCATTAAAGTATCTCCAGTTTAGGATTTTGTTGCATTTTCGTGTTCACAATTATCAATATCACCTTGATGACTGTCGTCATCAACAGCATTATTAGCAGCATTGTTCGCGACATTATTAAGTAAACGAAAACGACTTAGAAATTCAGTATAATTACCCGCCAAAATACGACGGATATGGAATGGGGCTTTGGTGAGCACGTAGCTCATGTAACGACTCGCTGCATCAGCTTCGTTACCATCATAAATATCAACATAAACCCAACCAGATGTTGGGTCGTTGGCGACGAGTAAACGTCGTTTATTTAGGTGCTCTTGATCTGTTTCTTTTCCTTGTTCAGAACCTTTATTTGAGAAGTCAGGTAACTGCGTAACTTTCACTTGTACTACTTCGTCTTCAGATAAATTATTAGTGCGGTTTAATACTTCACGCATCGCTTTTGGAGAAATATCTGAAAGTAATACTTGGTGGTCAAGGGTATCTTCCAGTGTGACTTGTACTGGAGATGAAAGCGGGCTATCTGCATCAACAAATTCGCCACTGTCTTCCATGTCAGCTAAGCGCGACACACCATGACGCTTTAAACAGCGTTGTAAACCCGCACGCGATACATGTGGGTTAATGAACTGTTTACAGACAGCGAGTAACTCATCAAGTGACAGTAATAATCGCGTACGCAGCTCAACGACAACATATTCTTGCGCTTCACTTAAGGTGGTATTCAATTGTTTTGGTACATGGGACGCATCAGACATTGACTCTCGCTGACGCCATTTACGTACAGTTGACTCAGATATTTTGAGTAAACGCGCAAGTACTGCGGTCGGTAAGTCTGATTCATGAATAAATGCGCGCATTTCTGGTGTAGTGGTAGCGTTAGCATGCTGCTTAGACATTAATATCCTTACAATAATTTATAAATAAATACTCAAAATCAAACGCACATAGCTTATATTCAACTGGTGTAGTGCTTGCATTTTGCTGTTGTTTGATCATTTATAATCCGTCGTTAACCGTGTAATTAGCGCAAAATACACTAATTGTATTTTCCCAAGGTGGGCTAATATACACAGGTTTCACACCCAACACAATCACCCGATACTCGGTTAAACACAAAAATAGACCAAAGTATTAGCAGGCTATAAATTTGAATGGACAACCAGTTGAGTTGAGTAAACTTTAGTTTTATAAAAATCAAGTAAAAGCTAGTTAAAACCCTTGATGCACATCAAAACTTTTAGTAAAAACAGCTTAAAAGATTAAATTTGTAATGAATTTTATGATAAAGTCATGCTTATTTAAGGGAGTGTTTGTTATAAAAACCTTGTCAAAACATTCAATACAACCTAGTGATACTTTTTCATGACTCTTTTTTGTAGTGCTAAAAATTCAAAAAATTCAAAAAATTCACTTAAAATCAAAAAAAATGAAATTCATCTGTGGCAAGTAAATCCTGACAAAATTACCCAGCCTGAATTACTCAATAAATTTAAAAATTTACTGAGTGATGATGAAAAAAAAAAGCAGCAAAGATATAAATTTTCACACGATAGACACGATGCCTTAATCACACGGGCTTTTGTACGAGATCTACTTTCTTGTTACGCTGAGGTTGCCCCAAATGATTGGCGTTTTGATAAAGGCGAAAAAGATAAACCTGAAATTGTTAATCCGCCGCTGCCTTTACGATTTAATTTAAGCCACACAAAAGGTCTTATTATTTGTGCGGTTACTTTAGAGGATGATATTGGTTGCGATGTAGAAAATACCACACGCAGCAATGATGTGTTGTCTATCGCCAATCGGTTTTTTTCTACTAGTGAAACTAAAGAGCTATTTTCTTTACCAGCAGATCAACAACGCCAGCGTTTTTTTGATTATTGGACATTAAAAGAGTCGTATATTAAAGCGTGGGGGTTAGGATTAGCCATTCCTTTAAAAGATTTTAGTTTTGATATTATTGATACACTAGTTGAAAAAAGACCCTCTTTTACTATTAAAAAGGCTATCAGCTTGAGTTTTGCTCAGCATCGAGTAGACAATGCTGATAAATGGCGCAACTGGCTTTTATATCCAAACGGCAATGACCAGCACCGTATTGCAATAGCATTAAGAGCAAAAGAAAATAATCAAGACATTCCATATCAATTGCGCTGCTTTAACAGCACGCCTTTACTTAGTTACCAAGCGTTAGCTTAGTATTATACCTAAGCTAGACCAAGTAACACCTTGTTCATGATTAGCACTGGCGCTCTTAAACTCTCCGATTGAAGTGGCTTAGGTATATTATTTTGCTCATTATTGCTTGTGACTAAAGGTCGTTGCCAACTTAGTTAATTGGCTAGATTCTTGATTCAATATTGAAATATTATTTAATAAAGTATCTGAGTCAACCAGCGCTTGTGCTAAATCTGCAACACGCTGTACGTTAAGATTAACTTCTTCGGCGACAACACTTTGCTCTTCTGATGCCGTAGAAACCTGTGTGGTTAAATCTGCAATAGATAACATTTGCTGATAAATGTCTTCTGCTGAGTCATGTGCCGTCTTGCCTGATTTAACACAGTCTTGGCTAGTAGTAATGTTACTCGCCATTAAATTTGTAACATTGGTCAGCTTGTCAGTAACACTACGAACCGATTCATTAATACCGTCTGAGACACTATGGGTTCTAGCGCTTAAAGAACGTACTTCATCAGCAACTACAGCAAAACCTCGCCCTTGCTCGCCCGCTCTTGCCGCTTCAATAGCCGCATTTAATGCCAATAAATTGGTTTGATCCGCGATTCCTTGAATTTCAACCACTTGATCATTAATTGAGGTAACAATTCTCACTAATTCTTCCGATACGTTATGTGCGGTGGTTACATTGTCTTGTAAACTTGATATTTGCGTTACTGAGCCAGATATCAATGATTTTGACTTGGCACATTGTTGATAAACCTGCTCAACTCTATCAGCCGTTTGCACTACATTTTCACTGACATTAGCAATGGTTGTCGACATTTCATTCATCGAGGTAGCAATTTGTGTTGTTTCATCATTTTGATGATTAATTTTATCATTAGTATCACTAATTGCTGTATTTAAATTGTTAACAACATTGCCAATAACGCTTAGCGAGTCATCCATACGCCCTAAGATTGTACGAATGCGCGCTTTATATAAACTTTCTCTAAACTCTAATACTGATTGTAAGCCTCCATCGGTATATATCACTCGACAAATGCTAGTGTATTTTTGTTTTTGCTGGTTTATATAACGAGGTAAGCTGATAAGTTCATCAAACAATGACGCAATAAGAACAATAAAAGCGACTAGTATTGCGCTTCCCCAATAAATACCTAGATTAAAAAATGTACTCGTAATAATAAAAGCAGCAGCAACAAATGAAGTAAACTTTTTAATTTGATTTTTTCTCTGCTCCGACATTCCTAGCTTATTAGCATTAATAGCCTGATAAACGGCGGCGGCTTTTTGTTTTAATTCATCTGACGGTTTTACCCGAACCGATTGATAGCCAGTTAATACACCATTTTCATACATAGGAGTCACATACGCATTAACCCAATAATAACGACCATCTTTGCATAAGTTTTTCACCACCCCTTGCCAGTGGTTGCCCGCTTCTAGTTCTACCCATAAGTCTTTAAAAGCAGCTGATGGCATATCAGGATGACGGACAATATTATGATTTTTTCGATGTAATTCTGCTTGTGTATAGCCGGCAACCTTACAAAAAACATCATTAGCATAAGTGATAACACCACGTGTATCAGTAATAGAAACTAACTGCTCAGATGCATCAAAGAATACTTCTTCGTCTATTATTTTTTGATTTCTTCTCGCCATGTTTCATCCCCTGCATTAAGTTAACATGTTAAGTTTAACAAGTTTATTGCGATTTTTATACGTTATTAGTCATTTTAGCAGAAAAACAGCATTTCAATTGCCCAGTGCTTGCTTTATATTTTTGAATATACTTAAGTTAAAACTAACTTGATGTGAGTGGAATTAATATTTCATCCGGGATAGGATGCAAACGTTTTTCTTTATCTAGACACACCATTTCAATATCACCAATTACCGCAGCTTTACTGGCATTTGGTCGCCAAACTTCTTGTCGCCATAAAGTTTTATATTTGCCATCTAAACTAAAGCTAGTGCGAATATCACAAATTTCAGCAAACTCGACCCCATCTTGAAAAGTTAAATTAGCCTTATAAACGGCAAAGCCTAAGCCTTTTTCATTCCACAACTTGGCTAAGCGATCACTGTCGATAACATGTTCACGCGCGCGTTCAAAATATTTTAAAAAGTTAGGGTGATAAACCACACCTGAATGATCGGTATCTTCATAATAGATTTGTACTGGGTGATGATAAATTGTACTCATAGTAATACCTTTGTTCTAGCGAATATAATCAAGAGGGGAATGAAGTAAGTTTATTTTAACCTTTATAGGTAAGGGAACAAAAGCAATATAATGCTAACTAGAACAATACTATTGAGTTTTAAATAACTTAATAAGTAATGAATCAACTTAATGATAATTTTGAGGGAGATTATTTCGGGATTTTCTATGCTTTATTTCAGTGATTTAATCGAGTGATTCTTCGGCTGAAATTAATATTCCCGCATAAAATACAACGGGAATAACGTAATAGGTAAAACTATCGCAGCATGGTAAACCAACCCATCAACATGGGAAATAAAGGAAATGAAACCATCGCTAGTATTACTAAAAGGATTGAACCAGCATTGGTACTATCTTTAAAATCTTCATTGTGTGACATCTTTGAGTTTCCTACACGGCTAAAATTAACACGCGCATTCTATCCGCAAAGAGCTTTTTTGAATAGTTTTATTTGATCTATATCAAATATAACTGATATTAATATTGCTCTTGATATTTGGCTGTCACCATGACTACTCTATACTAGGGTTCAACGTAAAGCTAAGGTCGACAAGTGATTAGGACGATATATTTAGCCGTAAAGGTCACAAGTTAGCCTTACTTATGTTATTTATATTAATAGGGTTTTCTCGCCACAAGTTGAGCAATAGCCTGTTTTTGACCACAGTCACTTGCTGACTCAACAACACCTTCAAAGCTATGAAGAATTTGCCAGTCAGAAAAAACATCAGCCAACTCTCCTGCTTTTAATAAAAAATTAGGATTTTTAGGACGACCAAATTGCGCTTGCTCCGTGGTAAAGGTTTCATAAATGATTATACCATTGGGCAAAATGGCTTCTTTAATTTGCGCAAATAAAGGTCGGTGCAAGTAGCGAAACACCATAATAGCGGCAAAATATTTACCTGCTAACGGTGTTGCGCCTTCTTGCTCAAAATCTATCGACCAAAAATTTGTGCATTGCTTATTTTTTACCACAGAAGCATGCTGTTGCACTTGTTCAATAGCATTAGAATTTATATCTGCAAAGGTTACTGATATGCCATTTTCAACTAAATAAAGCCCATTTCTACCGCTACCACAAGCAAGATCCAAAACAGGGGCTGGTTTATCAGTACTCAAGCTTGCCAGTTGCTTAAGATATTTACCAATGAGTGGTGAATGATGCAAAATATTTTTCCTTTTAACTAACCTTTGGTTAACCTTATTTAAAAACTACCACGTAAGCCGATACTAAAGTTTCGCCCCGGTAATGGTGCAATATCTTTAAGAAATGACGAATGAACATGAGCAACTTCATCTGTTAAGTTGTTTCCTTTAATGTACAACACCATATCACTATCTCTAAAGCTCATGCCATCTAGATAATAATTATAATTAAAATCAACCAAGCTATAAGCAGATGTTGGTGTTTCTAAGTCAGCAACATCATTTTGCTTAAAGTAATGATTAATACTTAACTCGCTATCAAATCTGCTCCCTTGATAATTGAGTGATGCTCCCAAACGCATAGGTGGAATGCGAGGTAAACTACTATTTTTTGCGCTGCCAGTAGACTCGCCACTATTAGCAAGCTCGGCTTTGATATAATCACCAAAAATTTTGACTCTAACCGGACTAGAAACTTGATAAACAAATTCTGCTTCAAGTCCGTACATGTTCACATCATTTTGTTGATAAATGAGTATTGGCAAACCGTCTTCATTGTGTTCATCTGCATGTTCATCTTTAAATTCAAGGCCAGTGTCTTGTTGGTAGTAATAGTCTTTCACATGGTTATAAAATGCACTTGCAACAAAGCCAAAGTCACCTTCAAATTTTCGCCATGTTAGATCGACACTATAAGACGTTTCAACCTCAATATCTTGAGGCGATAATTCCACATGAATTTCATCGCCTTCTTGTGATAGCTCAAACATAGCGCCCACTTCAAAAGTACCTGTACCAATATGCGGACCAAAATAAATCAGCTCAGCCGCTGAAGGTGCTCTTTGTGATACCGCAAATGATAAACCAAGGTTATATCCTGCTTGGTAATCCCAAACTAAACCTAGCGAGGTGCTAAAAGGGTTAAAATTTTGTTGTGCAAACGATACTTGTTCATTGTCATGCCCATCATCGTGCTCATGTTCATGTTCATGTTCTGGAAAGCCAATAGTAGAATCGTTGGCATCAATTGTGACTCGCTCAATTCTAGCGCCTAACTGTAATAATAAATCGCCAAAATGTTTTTCTTCTAACCAAGCAATGGCAAGGCTATCGGTTTTTGATGGTGGAGAAAAGGCTTCATCACCAATCGCTTTGAAATCAGAGCTTTTAAAATGAAGTGTCCAAGCACCCTGCCAACCGGAGTAATCTTGGTGATGTAGGTCAGCTTTCATTTCAATACTTTTATTAGAAAAAGTTGTACCTATTAAGCCGCCTTCTATTTCTTGGTGTTGATAATCAGTATAAGCAAACTTAGTATTCAATTGTTTAATGAAGCGGTCAGATAAGTTCACTTCACTTAACATCTGAAATCGGTCTTGCTTCATTTTTGCCGTAGTGCCTAGCTCATTATCATGATCTTCTTCAGCTCCTTCATCGTGGTTTTCGTCATGTTCTTCTTCATGATGTGAATGACCCGGAATGCCATAATCACGTTTTATCTTTCCATAAGAAAAACCAATAAAACCTTGGTCGAATAAATAACTAGAGCCTAGTGTAAAACCACTAGATTTTGATGCCGTGTTAGCGAGATTACTACTTTGTTCTTCATCATGTTTCTCATGCTCATCTAAATGCTCTTCATCAGGGACATGGGCATCAAAGTCTTTTGGTAATTGGTAATTGCCCGCATCTCGCCAAAAACCATCCAAATGAAAAGCAAACTGCTCTTGACCCGATTGTAAAGAAAATGAACCCTGATTTTCGTTAGCTACATCGTTATATTGTAACAACCATTCTGCAATTGTATCATTTGATTTTGGCACTCTATTATCAACGATATTAACTACACCACCAATTGCCCCGCTGCCATAAAAAAGCGTCGCAGGCCCACGTAATACTTCTATCTGTGTTGCCGTACTTGTTTCAGTCGCTACCGCATGATCTGCACCCACACGTGATGCATCTCCAGCATCTAAACCGTTCTGGGTAATTAATACTCTCGGCCCATCTAAACCACGAATGATGGGACTACTCGCAACAGAACCGTAAAAACTGGAATGAACACCCACTTCATTTTTTAGCGTTTCGCCTAGTGTTGATGCTTGCTTAAGTTTAAGCTCATCGCCTGCGATAACATTAACAGGTAAGGCAGATTCAATTGTTGATGTATGTAATGGCGTCGCGTATACATCCAATACTTCCATCACCGAGGGCGACAACATAATCTTCACCCCTGAAATGTCATCTTTATTTATAATGATATATTGATTGTTATGCGCATGATTTTCAGCACTAGTATGTAGTTCAATTTTACCTTTGGTTAATGCTGATAAAGTAAAGAAACCGTTTGCATTAGTGATAGCCGATTGCTCACTACCATTAATTTTAACGAGTGCGCCACTAATAGGTTTATCTTGGTGATTAACTATTTTTCCTGAAAGTGTTTGAGCAAAAACAGGTGATATATAACTTAACGTAGAAATAAGTAAGCTTAAAGTAGTGGCCTTAAGCGCTTTGCTAGAAGGTGTGAAAATGTTCTTTGAAAACATGAGTAATATTGTCCAATAAATAAGTAGTTTCTTGCGCAATGATCACGATAAATCTAGAAATAAAATTCTGATTTTCGACATCGTGCAATGAGATAAATAGTACCAATGGCATTAATGGTTCAAATTTTAATAGGCAAGGCACTTAATTGAGAAATAGCAAGCTATTGATATTAAAAGCAACAAAGTTATTGAAAATTAGACTATGTAAAAAAGAACACTTAATGTATGTAATTGGTATAACATTTATTGAATAAAAGGAGGGGCTCTTGAAGGCGGTTTAACAAAATAATTAAGGGAAAAATCAGTAGTCGCTATCGCCTCGGTAACAAGGTTATAACGAGTAACAATAATCGCATAAACTTGCGGTAACTCAGGCGGAGTATCAATGCCTTGATTACATATATGACAGTCTTGCTGATCAATCGCGGTTACTTGGGAAGCTAAATGATCGGCATGAGCGAGCGTAGAAACTAAAAACAGCAACAAAAAAACCATGAGTGCGATTGCCTTCATGGTTGTTAAGTTATTAGTGGTACTTTTGCTTGTTTGTAAAAAGCTAAAGTTAGAAAATAGCGTCATATCATTTGTGATAATATAACACTATCATTTTAACTACAAACTAAAGCTCAAAATAATTTATAAACACTTTATAAAGTTCAGTGCCTTGATTTACACTTGCTGAGGCAAAATGCAAAATAGGAAGCACTTGGCTATCAAGAGAAATATTGTGTAATGGTCCATTATCTTCACTACTATCACTACTGTAGTTATCCATCCGTAAGATACGAGCTAGTGGCTCACCTGCTGCAAGCGGCTTGCCAAATTCAGCTAAATAATCCACCATGCCACCCATAGGTGAATACAGCGCTTTATAGTCTTTTAGGTAACAGGCATAACGAGTCATTTGTTGTGGTAAAAAGTCTTGCGGCAAATCAGCTGAGTTATTATTTCCAGCAATAACACCCTTATGTTGCAAATAGCTCAAAATACTCAACGCATCTTGATGGGCAACAGCTAAGTCAATTTGTTCTTGTGAACCCAACTCAACAGTAAAACTTTCTTTAGCAAAAGCCCCTTCACCCATAACAAAATTACGACCATTACTTTCAAAAGCTTGCTGCAAACTCCACCATGGGCAAAAGGTCGCTTCATCCATTGCACCGTCAAATTCATTAGGAATGAAAATGGTATGAGGAATATCAAAATAATTAGCGCTAGCTTTAGTGTATTCGGGGCAATACAAATGCTTACTAGAGATAGGGCCCGTGTGAAGATCTAACACTAAATCAGCTTGATGAGCCATGCGTTGTAACTGATAAGCGATACGCTGACCAGTAGTTAACCCCCAAATATTATGATCTAGTTTATTCTCAATTTGCTCTAACAATAACTGTTCAAAACCAACTTGTATTTCAGCTTCACTCGCATCTATATGTTGCTCAACAAATGGACTGATAATTGCTTCATCATAATGATACATTCGATTCCAGTTGACGCCTGTTATCGGATCAAACCGACCTAAGGTGTATTCACCATTTTTATGATTACAAGCAATAGGATTAGCATATGGCACTAAAGTAATATTCGCTTGAATACTACAATGTTTGAGTAACTCAAGCAGTTGAAAGATAACAGCATTACCTTGTACTTCAGCGCCATGCATATTCGCTTGAATATAAACATTTGGTGCAGTGCTTTCTTCTGGTTTATAGGAATAAACAGGCACAGTGAGCTTCACACCACTGGCCATTTCACCAACATGCATAAGCTCTTTTTTAAACAGATTAATCATAATATTGTCCTAAGCCAAATAAGAAGTTGCTGGTTGTGCTGGTCTTATTTCGACCAATTTTCCATCTTGAAAAACATATTCAGCCGCTAACTGATGGCATAAGAAAAACGGCATACTTTCAGTAAAACCATAAGCACCACAATATCCAAAGACTAACTTATCATCAACAGCAACATCATCAGGTAAGGCTAAATGACCTAACTTGTCCATACTGGTACATAAGGGACCATGGATATCAAATGCTTGTTCCCCTGCTGAAGAGTTTCTTAATAAAGTAACTGGAAAAGGTTGGTCGGTAATTGCAGGACGAATAATATGATTGATGCCTGCAGCTAATACTAACTGTTCTTGATCATAATTAATTTTTCTGTCGACAACTGGTACAACATAATAACCACACTCAGCAACAGCAAACCGACCTAATTCAAGCCAAAGCTCTTTAACACCAGATTGTGCTTTAATATCAGCTAAATCAGATATAATTTGCTGCCATGATAATTGCTTACCTTCATTTAAATAGTCAATGCCTAAGCCGCCACCTAAATCGAGAATTTTTAGATCCATGCCAATATCATTAGCAAGACTTGTTAGTGGTGCAACCATCTGTCCCCATAGCGAATACATTTTTTCATTGCTGAGCATATTGCCCCATTGAAAAATATGTAAACCACAAATGTCTAGATTTGGATAATCACTTACTTGCACGTTTTGCCATTCTTGAACAGATAAGCCAAATGGCGTTAAACTATTACCGCCTAATGGATTTTTTTCACCGTCAGGCCATTGCAGTTGTACACGCAATAAAACAGTAGGACGCTCAACCACGTCTTGTTCAGTTAATGCTTGCTTCGTTAATACTCGCTCAGAGAGCACTTCATTTAACCAAGTAAGTTGATTTAAGCTTTCAACGACAAACGTCTTAACACCTAGTTCAACAAAAGCTTTTAACTGTTTTTTCGATTTAGCAGGACCAGTATTTAAAACACGATCAGGGCTAATACCTTGTGCTAATACTTGCGCTAACTCACCAGAGCTAGCGACATCAAAATTAAAACCAGCGCTATCTAGCGTTTGAATAATTTTAGACAACGGGTTAGCTTTTACGGCAAACCATAGCTTAATCACCTCTTGCTGTTGTAATTGCTCAAGATGAGCTTTTAAGGCGTCAAGTTGATAAACAAAATATCCCTGCTCATCATCGGTTGATTGATGTGCAAGTAAGGCATCTTCAATGCGGGTATCGAACCAAGTCGGTTTAGTCATCATAATTTTCTTTTAAAAGTTTCCGCTATAAAGCGTTGATTATACAGTGACTAATCAACGCTAAGCTATATGGTTCAAATTAAAGAGAAAAGCACGGAGTTGACGCATGTCAATGAGTACTTTTGACGCCTAAGTTGGGTCATACAGCAACGAGGTGGTTAGTCGCTAACTATTATCTTAGAATTGATTCTAACTCTAGTGACGCATCACTTTGTTCATCACGGTATTTAACAATTAATGCACAGGCCATACTCAAGCCTTGTGCTTCGGCCCATTCGCCCTTAACAGGACGAGTACCAGGAACAACCACAGCACGTTCAGGAATTTCAGCACCTTTTTCACGCATTACTTGATTAACACAATCATAGACAGGCACTGATTTTGATAAAGACACACCCGGTGCTAATACTGCACCTTTTTTCACTACAATACCTTCAACAATCACTACGCCGGCACTTAAAAAAGCATCATCTTCAATAATAACTGGGCTAGCACCAATTGGCTCTAATACACCGCCAATTTGTACTGCTGCGCTAACATGCACATTTTTACCTACTTGTGCACATGAGCCAATTAATGCGTGACTATCAACCATAGTACCGCTATCAACAAAAGCACCGACATTAATATACGCTGGAGGCATAATAATTACGCCCTCAGCAACATGTGCGCCAGCACGTACTGACGATCCGCCTGGTACTAAACGTACACCATCTTCAGGTTTAAATTGACGAGCAGGTAAGTTGTTTTTATCAACAAAACCTTGATAATTTCCTTCAAAGCTAATATTAACACCTGCTTTAAAAGCGGCTAAAATACCCTGCTTAACTTCAACATTGGCATGCCAATTACCGTTTTCATCTTGAGTTGCTGCGCGTAATGCGCCTGTTTCTAACTGTGCTATTACATCTTGCCAGTTCATGCGATATTCCTATTTTCAATTGTATTTAAAGAAGAAGCTTGGCTAGCTTGTGCTAACCATTGGTTAATTTGTTCATCAAAAGCCAATAATGCTGTGTTATCGGTTAATTCAATATGGGTTAACGGTGCGCGCAGAGTCGGTGTGCTAATAGCTTCTTTGTGGTGCATCAACACTTTAACGGCAATAGGGTTTGCCACACTAAAAAGTGCATCTACGGCATTGTTCCACAATGGAAACATTGTTTGAGTTTGCCCTGCTAAGCAGTACTCAACATAGGCCTTAGTCGCTTTTGGCCAGACATTCGCACACACAGATACTAGCCCTTTAACACCAGCAGGCACTAAATAGGGCAACATGGCATCTTCGCCAGTGTATAAATCTATATTTGGACAATATTGGCTGTAATTCAAAAATTTATTCAAATCACCACTGGCTTCTTTCATTGCCCAGCAATTAGGATGATTTTGTAAACTTTGAACAGTGCCTACTGGGATTTCAACACCACTACGAGATGGCACGTTATATAACATGCAAGGAAATTTAGCCGCATCTAATAAGGCTTTAAACCACTGTGTTTGACCAACCTCTCCCGGTTTTGCGTAAAGAGGAGTTCCTAATAAGTAGCTGTGAATATTCAGCTCATTACAGCGGTTTATCCAATTAATTTGCTCAGGTAAGTTATAACCACCAACAGCTACCATTAAAGGAGATTTGATTAATAAAGTATTTTGTAAGTTACAAATAAACTCAACAATAGAGAATTGTTCATCACTTGTTAAAGCGAGCCCTTCACCAGTACTTCCTAGTAGCAAAAGCCCATTTCCTGCTTGCGTTTGTACTTTGGCAATTTCAGCTAAACTGTCAAAGTCTATACTGCCATCTTGATGAAAAGGAGTAATTAGCGCGGTCCATAGCGGACACTCGCTCACAGCAGTAACATTAGCAGTTACTGGTGATATATTTATAGGTGTATTTTGATTCATGGCTCTCGAACTCATTATTACTGCTAATAGCAGATTGGTTCGGAGAACTTATAGGCATTTACTAAAAACCGAGGAAAAGTACTTTTAACGTACTCACTGGCGATTATGCAAAGGCCAGAAGCTCTCCACTCATAAGCTAATTAATTCACTAAAATTATTAGCTAACAGTGACAGTTGTCGGGATTCAGCCCATTCTTATTAGGAAAACCTAGTAAGTAAACAACCGATAAAGCCGCATCAAAACAGCTTTATCTCGGCGTTAATCCCCCTCATTACCATTAGCAGAGTTTGATCTCTGTGCGTTGGTCCATAACAATATGACAACGCAATGATAATTACCTGGTTAACGCTCCTCTTCTGGCCCCTTTGAACTTCATGGCACAAAACCATCAAGTCAATATTAGGGACGGCGCTATTTAAGCATTTTTATGGCTTTTTTGTCAATGTACTTTTTTACACAAATGCAGGAATTATAATTGTCGATTAAAGTGCTAATATCGTAGAATAGAATATTCACTCTTATTCAGTAGCCTTCCCTTTATGTCGATGTCAAATATCAGCCAAGTGTTATTGCGCAACAGCAAGCTATTATCAGCTAACACTCCACTTTTTATTAACTTGATGGAAGATAGCTTCATAACGAACTACCTAGATGACTATCCAAAAGCAAAAATCACTTGTTACAACACTAATTTTATTGATTACCTTGCCATAAACGAGAAATATAAAAACCACATAAAAACAGTTTTTTCTAGCGAATATAAAAATGACGTCAAACACGATTTAGTTGTTATTAATTTTCCAAAAAGTAAAGATGAGTTACCGTTCACGCTAGCCATGATCGCTCCCTATTTACTTAACGATGCTAAAATAATGTTAGTCGGTGAGAAAAAAGGCGGTGTGCAATCATCACCTAAATTAACGCAGCACTTTTTAACAAGCTGCCAAAAAATAGATGCCGCCCGACATTGTTTATTGTTTGGCGGAGTCGTTAAAACTACTGAAGATGAAAGTGAAGCCTTTAGAATTGATGACTGGTACAAAAAATACCAAATTAATATCTCGGGTATTGAATTAACCATCGCCTCATTACCAGGTGTATTTAGCCAAAAGAAACTTGATGTGGGTACTGCATTGTTATTAGATAACTTACCTAAAGTTATGCAAGGTAAAGTATTAGATTTTGGTTGTGGTGCAGGGGTAATCAGTTCTTTTATAGGGAAGAAGTTTTCAAACACTGACTTATCATTACTTGATGTTAGCGCCTTAGCCATAGCCTCTGCAAAGAAAACTCTCTCATTAAATGGTTTAATAGGCAATGTTTTTGCTTCAAATAGCTTATCAAACGTCAATGAAAGTTATCAACATATTGTTTCAAATCCACCTTTTCATCAAGGAACTAAAACCAGTTATCAAGCCACTGAAGACTTTTTACGAGGTATAAAAAAACACCTAATTGCCAATAAACAAAAAAATAGTGATATCACCATAGTAGCCAATAGCTTTTTACAATATATGCCTATCATGCAACAACATATTGGTAACTCAAGAACTATCGCTACGAAGCAAGGTTTTAATATTTACTACCACCACCAAGACTAAAAGCTTCAACACGCCATATACCATCGCTTTGGATTTATTAATAATTTAAAGCGTTATACTTGAAATATCTCTTTTTTTCAGCGATTGTTATCTGATGAACTCAATAAAAAAACTGACTTCCAGTCATCGATTTATACTGACCAGTATTCTGGGCGTTGCGGCGCTAGTATTAATGATTATACTCGCAAGTGTTATTTATATTACTGAAAAACAAGGTAAAGTACAGCTAGAGCAAAATACAACTGCATGGGCAAAATCTTTAACTAAATTAACTATTCCTTATTTACAACAAAACGAAAATGATGCGCACGAAAAACTCAAAGAACAATTAGAGCAATTCATCACCTCACCTAATATTAATTATATCCATATTTATAAAAAGCAGGAAAATGAAAAAATAAGCTACTTCTCTGGCTTTAACAAAAGTGTCTACTTTCCTTCAATTCCAGATAAAATCGATAAAATCAAACAGCTTAGTAACATTGAACATCAACAAAACTATATCGAACTCATTGTTAAAATAGAGCAAGACAAACAGCTTTATGGTTACCTTTATATTCAATCGAGTAATAAAGCACTTAAAAGTTTTATATCAAAATTAACATTTATTTCTATCGTGTTGACGATCACAGGTTTATTTTTCTTAGCATTATTAGCGATATTTATTAACAAAAAAATGAATGAACCCATTACGACCGTTATAGATTCGATACAAACAATATCTCAAAATAAAGATTTTAGTCAGAGAATTAGTAGGCTCCCCTTTACAGAGCTAGATATATTAGCGAGAACCATCAATATATTATTGACTAGAATAGAAAGTCATATTTTAAAACAAGATGAAATTAATCAACACGCGTTACAACAAAACAATAATTTAACAGGAAAAGTCAACGCTAGAACCGATGCTTTAAAAGAGTCGAATCAAGAGTTACTTTCCACATTGGAAAAGTTACATCAATTTCAGGGGCAGTTAGTTGAAACTGAGAAAATGGCTTCTTTAGGAGATATGGTCGCTGGTATTGCTCATGAGGTGAATACGCCAATCGGCTTAGGTGTTACCGCCTCAACCCTGTTAGCTGACCGTTTAAAAGAGATAAAACAATTTTTTGAAGAAAAAACACTAAAATCAAGCCAACTGAAAAAGTTTTTAAACGAAGGTGAAGAAAATATAGGCATTATCTATAGAAACTTAGAACGCGCAGCTAAGTTGATTTCTAGCTTTAAAAAAGTTGCCGTAGATCAATCAAGTGCGGATACTCGACACTTTAATGTTAGTGAATTACTTGAAGAAGTGACGCTAACACTTAAGGCAAGAATCAATCAAGAAAATGTGAAGCTTACTGTAGATTGCCCAAAAGATTTAATCATTGAAAGTAAGCCTGGACCAATTAATCAAATTTTAATCAACCTTATCATTAATTCTATTATTCATGGTTTTGAACACAAACCACAAGGCGTGATTAATATTTCAATAAGCTACTTAAGTGAACAATTACATATTAATTATCAAGATGATGGTGTAGGTATTGACGAAAGCATAAAATCCCGAGTGTTTGATCCCTTTACCACAACCAAGCGCGGCAGTGGTGGTAGTGGTTTAGGTTTGCACCTAGTCTTTAACTTGGTAACGCAGGCATTAAATGGTCATATAGATTTTGAAAGCGATATAGGCCAAGGCACAGTATTTAATATCACATTCCCTGTTACTTTAGTTTCAGGTCAATAAATCATACCATTGAAATAGAGTAATTAGATGCAATCTAATTGTTATTTAATTTATAGTTAGTTAACATAGTTAACTAACTATAAACATTATTTACTATTAATAACACTTAACACTAACGGAAATATCATGGACAATTATCAAATTCTTATTGTAGAAGATGAAGACGTTACCCGCTTTAGCTTACGCAATTTATTTGAGGCTGAAGGTTACCAAGTTTTTGAAGCCATTGATGGCGGATCCATGAGTAGAATATTAGCAAAACATACGATAAATCTCGTGATTATGGATATCAACTTACCTGGAAAAAATGGTTTGTTACTTGGCCGAGAATTAGCAAGCAATAAAAATTTAGGGCTAATTTTCTTAACTGGTCGTGACAGTGACATTGATAAAATATTAGGACTCGAAATAGGAGCTGATGATTATTTAACTAAGCCATTTAATCCACGAGAATTAACAATCAGAGCCCGTAATATACTTAGCCGCATAGGTCAAAATCACATAGAAGATGATACAGAACAAGCTATTATCAAATTTAATCAGTGGACAGTAAACGGTAACTCTCGAGAAATGATAAGTCCCACTGGTGAAATTTTAGCTATCCCTCGAGGTGAATATAGGGCGTTACGTTTGTTAATCAAAAATTCTGGCCAAATAGTTACACGACAAGAGTTAATCAAAGAAATGACTGGTCGTGATTTACGTAACAACGATAGAACCGTTGATGTCACTATTAGACGATTACGAAAACACTTTGAATCAAATTCTAATACACCCGAGCTAATAAACACAATACACGGCGAAGGTTATCGATTTGTAGGTACTGCTGAATGACAATTTTGCTAATTATATTTTTCAAGCCAACCATTAAAATTAGCTAGCGCTTGTTGGTTATGATCTTTAAGCTCAGCTAATTGCTGAGCTTTTTCGGTTTTATTTGCTGTTGTTTTTTCCATTAACACTAAACGTGCGTGTACAGATTTTAAGCCAACACTACCCGCTGCTCCTTTCATTTTATGACAATATTCTTGCCATAGCTCAGCACTATTACATTGTAATGATTTTTCAATATCAACAAGATAAATAACCACCTGTTGGTTATACAAAGCAAACATTTTAATCACAATATCAATTCCTAAGCTTTGTAGATAACCTTCAAGCAAGTCATAATCTAATTGTATTAATTTATTATTTTTATTCACAAATCACCTTATACCTGTACCATTAAATTTATTCTCAACTAAGGCTGTAATAGCTAATTTAGGTAAGCAAAACAAATTAAATATTTCATTCATATTATTATGTTATCAGCTTGGTAATCAACTTCCAAAGGATGATTTTTAAAGGCTTATGTACTGCGTTATTAATTCCGATAAGAAAAAGGCCATTTTCGTCGATCAATACCCTGCCTACATGGATGTAGGTACTAAGGTTCTGTCTGGAACTATGAACCTGTGCTTTTAAATTCTCGTTGAATCCTGCATTTTGAAGTAGTATGGGTATCAAAAATACGATAGAATGTGCGCCCTTGAATTTACTTGTTGCGTGGTTTTTTAGCTATCATCGCGCGACCTTAGTTAAGTAACTATAGCTTAAAGCGGAGTCGTAATGCCGACATCAATGCCTGATATTGCCAACCATACCACAGCCCAAACAGAGGGAACCCTTGACTGGGTTGGCATGAGTAATATTGAAATGCCAATAATGGTCGCCTCAAAGGGTGAAAGAGAACGCATGGTTTCAGCCCATGTTGATGCTTTTGTAAACTTAAAAGAAGCACAGGCTAAAGGCATTCATATGTCACGCCTATATTTACTTATTGATGAGTTATCAACAAGTAATGTACTGAACTATCAAACCTTAGTCACTTTGCTTGATGGCTTTATCAGTAGTCATAATGACTTAAGTGATCAGGCAAAAGTAACTTTCAGCTTTGATTATCATTTACGTAGAAAATCTTTAATCAGTGGAAAAGAGGGCTGGAAAGCTTACCCTGTTACGTTAGCTGGCCACTTAAACCAAGGTAAACTTAGTGTTGAAATGACTATTGATGTTCCTTACTCATCAACTTGCCCTTGCTCTGCGGCATTAGCCCGCCAATTAATACAGCAAGCATTTCAACAAAAATTTGTTGATAATGAGCTCGATATTGATGTTATCCGTGAATGGCTTGGCACCACAGAAGGAATAGTAGCAACACCACACTCTCAACGTTCTGTGGCTGAAGTAAAAGTGAAGTTAAATAATAATATTAGCGACTTCCCTATCACAGATCTAGTTGACTTAATTGAAGGTTCATTACAAACACCAGTACAAGCAGCAGTGAAACGTGAAGACGAGCAAGAGTTTGCTCGCCTTAACGGCCAAAACTTAATGTTCTGTGAGGATGCAGCTCGCCGTCTACAGTACAGCATGAACAAAGCAGCACAATATGATGATTTTTGGCTAAAAATAAATCACCTTGAATCGCTTCATGCCCATGATGCTGTTAGTGTAACTACAAAAGGGGTTTCTGGCGGATATCAACCTTAATAGCTTTAACGAGTGACGACATAATCTTGTTGCTCGTTAATTTTCCTTTATTTAACGCTAACTCCCCTTATAGCCTACCTATATAATCTTTTCATTGCTCAATACCTTATTAGGTATATACACTGAATAAATGCATACCATTTCCAAAAAGCATAATTGTATGTGAAATATAGTAAACTTTTACTTTCTAGTACTTAGCTCTTCTATATTTAAGTACTGAGACTAAAAAAGAAATAAAAACAAATAAAAACAATAACAAACACTTGTAGCTAATAACTCCGTAATTAAAAGCCTGTCAAAACGGCTAACAAATTACGAGCAAATGCTCTATTTTTATTGACCTTTTGCTACTAAATGAGTACTGTTATCAATCCCTCTTGGTCGAAAACGGGATAATTACGCATTTTTTTCATACCTTTCATTCTTTTGTGTTCTGTTAACCAAGTGGCTTTTTATTAGGAGACAAAAATGCAGCTATATGATCATAGCGTTCAAAGAGAAAATTGTGGCTTTGGCTTAATTGCCCATCAACACGGCGAAACTAGCCATAAACTAATTAAGACTGCTATTTCAGCTCTTGATCGTATGCAACATCGTGGCGGAATTGCTGCTGATGGTAAAACCGGTGACGGTTGCGGCTTATTATTACAAAAACCTGATAGCTTTTTTCGTGCCGTCGCTGAAGATAATGGTTGGAAGCTTGGTAAAAAATATGCCGTCGGTATGGTTTTTTTAAACCCAGATCCTGTTGCTGCTGCGCTTTCAAAGAAAGTATTAGAAGAAGAATTTTCTAACGAAAGTTTAACCCTTATTGGGTGGCGTACTGTCCCTATAGACACTTCTGTACTTGGTGATGCAGCCATTAGTAATATGCCAGCAATCGAGCAAGTTTTTGTTGATGCCCCACCAGGTTGGCGTAATCGCGATTTAGAGCGCCGTTTATACATGGCACGTCGTCGTGCTGAAAAACGCATTACCGATGACGTTTTTTATATTGCGAGCTTATCCTGTTTGGTAACTATCTATAAAGGCTTAATGATGCCTAAAGATTTATCAAATTTTTATTTAGATTTAGCCGATATACGTATGCAAAGCGCCATTTGTGTTTTTCATCAACGTTTTTCAACGAATACCTCACCGCAGTGGCACCTAGCGCAGCCGTTCCGCTACCTTGCTCATAATGGTGAAATCAACACCATTACCGGTAATCGCCAATGGTCTCGTGCACGAACGTATCGCTTTAAATCACCATTATTACCTGATTTACAAGATGCAGCGCCTTTTGTTGGTCAAACAGGATCAGATTCATCATCACTAGATAACATGCTAGAGCTATTTCTTGCTGGTGGCATGGATTTATACCGTGCTATGCGCTTATTAATGCCGCCTGCATGGCAAAATAGTCCGTTAATGGACGATGAACTTCGCGCTTTTTATGAATTTAACTCTATGCACATGGAGCCCTGGGATGGCCCAGCCGGTGTGGTAATGACTAATGGTCGTCATGTTGCCTGTAACTTGGATCGAAATGGTTTACGCCCTGCACGTTATGTTATTACGCGTAACGGTTTTATCACCTTAGCTTCTGAAGTAGGTATTTGGGATTACAGTGAAGACGAAGTAGTCGAAAAAGGCCGTGTAGGCCCAGGTGAAATGTTAGCTATTGATACTTATACCGGCAAATTATTTAATTCAGCCGACATAGATAACGACTTAAAAGAACGCCATCCATACCGCGAATGGTTGGATAAAAACATCCGCCGTTTAGTTCCTTTTGACGAATTAGAAGCAAACCAGATAGGCCAACGTGTTTTTTCTGATAAAGAGATGGACCAATACCATAAAATGTTTAATTACAGCTATGAAGAAATTCATCAAGTTGTTAGAACACTCGCTGAAAATGGTCAGGAAGCGACAGGCTCTATGGGTGATGACACGCCTATGGCTGTACTTTCAAGTCAACCTCGTACGCTATATGATTATTTCCGTCAGCAATTTGCCCAAGTAACCAATCCACCTATAGACCCATTACGTGAACGTTATGTCATGTCATTAGGCACCTGTATCGGTCGTGAACATAACGTGTTTAACGAAACTTCAGGTCATGCTGATAGGATGTTATTTTCAACACCTGTACTAATGTATACCGGTTTGAAACAACTACGCGAATTAGATCCTGAGCATTATCGCTCTGACACACTAACATTAAATTATGATCCAGCAGAAGGCTTAGAAGCAGCTATCAAACGTTTATGTGATGAAGCTGTAGAGTTAGTCCGTAATAACAACACCGTTATTTTAGTGTTATCTGATAGACAGATTCATAAAGGTTTATTAGTAATACCGGCAGCGATGGCAGTAGGTGCTGTACATACACGTTTAGTGGATCAACAACTGCGTTGTGATTCAAATATTATTGTTGAAACTGCCTCAGTGCGTGATTCTCATCAATATGCCGTACTTCTCGGTTTGGGTGCTACCGCTATATACCCATACCTAGCATTTGAAACTATTGAGCAACTAGTAGAGCAAGGGCACATCAAGCTGAGTCCTCGTGATGCGATTGTTAATTATCGTGAAGGTATTAATAAAGGTTTATTAAAAATACTCTCTAAAATGGGTATTTCTACCATTGCCAGTTATCGCTGCGCCGGGTTATTTGAAATTATTGGCTTAAACGATAATATAATGGAATTATGTTTCAACGATTTACCTAGCCGTATTAAAGGTGCTGACTTTAGCGACATTGAACAAGACAATATTAACCTCGCTCGTAAAGCCTTTTTACCTCATCAAAAAATGAGTCATGGCGGTTTATTAAAATACGTCCATGGCGGTGAATATCACGCTTATAACCCTGATGTAGTCAACTATTTACAACACGCAGTGCAAAGTGGTAGTTATGATGATTACCGAAAATATGCCGATCAAGTAAATAACCGCCCTATCGCCACTTTACGCGATTTACTTGCGCTAAAAGATGATTGTAATGCTATCGATATTAACAAGGTGGAGCCAGAGAGTGAAATGTTCAAACGTTTTGACTCTGCGGCCATGTCAATTGGCGCATTAAGCCCAGAAGCACATGAAGCGCTAGCAATTGCGATGAACCGCTTAGGTGGTAGCTCTAACTCAGGCGAAGGTGGCGAGGATGAACGCCGCTTTGGTACCGTGAAAAATTCACGGATTAAGCAAATAGCCTCAGGCCGATTTGGCGTAACACCTCATTATTTAGTCAATGCTGACGTTTTACAAATTAAAGTAGCGCAGGGAGCAAAACCTGGTGAAGGTGGTCAGTTACCCGGTGATAAAGTATCACCATTAATTGCTAAATTACGTTATTCGGTGCCTGGTGTTACCTTAATTTCACCGCCGCCACATCATGATATTTATTCTATTGAAGATTTAGCACAACTAATTTTCGATTTAAAACAAGTAAACCCTAAAGCGGTAATTTCAGTGAAATTAGTTTCTGGCCCAGGTGTTGGTACTATTGCAGCGGGTGTTGCTAAGGCTTACGCCGATTTCATTACTATTTCAGGTTATGATGGCGGCACAGCAGCTAGCCCGCTGACGTCAGTAAAATATGCTGGTTGTCCTTGGGAGCTAGGTTTAGCAGAAGCTCATCAAGCTCTAGTCACTAATGGTTTACGCCATAAAGTTCGCTTACAAGTAGACGGCGGCTTAAAAACTGGCGTAGATATAGTTAAAGCGGCTATTTTAGGTGCTGAAAGCTTTGGTTTTGGTACTGCCCCTATGGTTGCTTTAGGTTGTAAATTCCTCCGAATTTGTCATTTAAATAACTGTGCAACGGGTGTTGCAACACAAGATCAAGTTTTACGTGATGAATTCTTTAAAGGTTTACCTGAGCAAGTCATGAATTACTTTAAATTTATTGCTCATGATGTCCGTGAAATACTGGCAAAACTTGGTGTAGAAAGCCTTACAGCACTTATTGGCCGTACTGATTTACTAAGCCAAATTACCGGTGTTAGTGCTAAGCAACAAAAATTAGATTTATCCCCAATTATAGCGCCAGTAGTTGCAGGAGATCATACCGCGCTTCATCAAACTGAAGAAAACAATCCCTTTGATGAAGGTCTATTGAATAAGCAAATGGTAGCAGTAGCAAGCAATGCTGTCGCTCACAGTAGTGGTGGTGAATTTAGGTTTACTATTCAAAATACCGATCGCTCTGTAGGTGCTACCTTATCAGGTGAAATTGCCCGCCATCATGGCGATCAAGGTATGTCATCGACACCAATCACTATGCATCTATCAGGTACTGCTGGACAAAGCTTTGGTGTATGGAATGCGGGTGGTTTAAACCTTATTCTAACGGGAGATGCTAACGACTATGTTGGTAAAGGCATAACTGGTGGTAAGATAACGGTTAAGCCACCAAAAGGTGTAGATTATTTAAGTCATAAAACCATGATCATGGGTAATACCTGTTTATATGGTGCTACTGGCGGTAAGTTATATGCTTGTGGTCGTGCCGGTGAACGTTTCGCTGTGCGTAACTCAGGTTGTCACGCGGTAGTTGAAGGCACAGGCGATCACGCATGTGAATATATGACTGGCGGTATTGTAACTATCTTAGGTGATATTGGCGTTAACTTTGGTGCCGGTATGACTGGCGGTTTTGCTTATGTATTAGATGAAAAAGGTGATTTAGATCTACGCTTAAACACTGAATCAATTGAGTTATTATCACTTGACGACTTAACTATTCATCAAGAGCATTTACGCGGCATTATCAACCAGCACTTTGAAGAAACAGGCAGTTTACGTGCTCAAGAGATCTTGCATGATTTTGATAATTTCTCAGCATTATTTAAGTTAATTAAA
>Ga0105355_10000718_pt1 | contig 30494 bp, 20 predicted proteins | sample GOMGulsemesocosm_2_FD_83508 | JGI IMG/M metagenome (GOLD analysis project Ga0105355, IMG submission 83508) | Methane-oxidizing microbial communities from mesocosms in the Gulf of Mexico - GOM9C Gulf of Mexico | ecosystem: Environmental > Aquatic > Marine > Cold seeps | place: Gulf of Mexico...
TGTGTTTCATGCCAGGACAAATGAACTATGAGCAGTATTTTCGTTTTGAAGGAAAGTCAGAGAATGATCAATACATCCAATTTCTTATCGGTCTATCCCCAGCAATGTTACAGCGTTCATATTTAGTTGATGAGTCTGCGGTTAACTTTAAAGAAAAGCGGGGTCCGTCTACCCCTATGGCTGTGAGTTTGTGTGCAGGTATAGCACAAACCTATGCATTAAAAATATTACTCAATCGTGGCGAAATAATAGCAGCTCCGTATGGTTTGCATTTTGATGCCTACAGAAATAAATATACTAAAACTTGGCGCCCATTAGGTAATGCAGGCTTATTCCCACGGATAATGTTTAAAATTGCTAAAAAAATTGTCAACAAATAGTAAGTGCATGCGCTCTGAGGTGTCAGTTATTTTTACATATCGATACTTAAAGAATAAACAAACGACCACCACCACGCGTAAGGCATTGTATTTAAAATAATTTAAAATATAGGCATACTCTGTGCATAATACCCGTCAGATAGAAATTTAATTAACACGGTTATCAAAACCTTAAGATAAAGGATTAAAAGATGAAAAAAACACTACTTGCATTAGGGTTAGCATGTTCAGCACTAACCAGCATAAACGTTTCGGCAGAAGTAACGTTAAACTTTGCTAAAGATTTGGTAATCGATTTAGGTACAAATGATTATGATGTTGTTGTTCCAACATGTGCAGAAGCAACTAGCGGTGCTCCTGAATGTGGCGCTTATGTTCCTAATGGTGGCGGATTTATAAATGACTTGATTGATGGAGCTATAGCTGCTGGCACTGATACTTACGGAAGTGGTGACGGAAATGGTGAAACAGCCTTATTTGATGACTTAGGTTTTACTGGCCTTTGGGCCACCTCAGTTTACGATATGACTGATGGTTCAGTTTGGGGCGATTTTTACGATACCAATATTTTAGCTGATTTAAATGCGGCAGGTGTCCCTGGTGCTGGTTATTCTTTGGCACAATGGGCTTCGATAGATCAAAGTTTATTAGTAGCACAAGCTTTAGCACAGGCAGCATATGATCTCGATGATTCAGCTGAGAACCTAGCGGCTTTGCAAGCAGCTGGTTTAGCTGTTATGGATGCTCTCGCTCTTACAGGCGATACAACTGCACTATTGCTACCAACAGATGCTCAAAAAGATATTACGTTAAATCCAATTACCGACACTTCAGTTGGTGCAGATAATGATGATGAAGGTTATGGTTCAACTTGGAGATTGTTTGCCGAGTTTTACGTTGAAGGTGAATTAGTAGAGTCAACTGAACTACCTGATTATACATCTGGTACATTTAAGTTTATGTTCGATGATATTTTAAATGATGCAAACGATAGAGAAGTATTATCTGCTGATTTTGTTAACGATACTGTTACCTCTACTGGAGATATTGCTAACTCAGCGACTATCGAATTACTATTTAACGTAAGAGATGTTGAAGAAGACTTTTGGTTCTTTGTTGATAGTGAAGGTGAAAAAACAGATATGTTTAGTTTACTTCCACAAGAGGATGATGATTTAGGTCCATTTTTCTTCCTTGAATTTAACGTTCAACCTGCGAACCCTACGGCAGGAGAACTAATTTCAATTGGTGATTCAGCTATACGCCAAGCAACTATGGACGGTTCAGGTCAATTTCCTAAGCCTGTTCCAGAACCTCATACAATGGCTCTATTTGGTTTAGGTTTGTTAGGTATGGCTGGCATGGCACGTCGTCGTAAAAGCAAAAGTTAATAACAATATTTTATTATTAAAAACAATAAACCAGCTACTGATGTAGCTGGTTTTTTTATAGAACTACCATACTTCTTTATTTCCCCTCGATTTCATACAGCGACATCTTATTCAACTAGCTGCTTTGAAAGCACTAAAAATAAGCGACGATAGCCTTAGTATCAGCTTTAAAGAATTAAGCAACCTAAATCAAACAATACATAATAAACTATAATTACCATTGGCTGACGAATCAATCGACGTAAAGAACTCAATGTATTGAATCACTATCGTCAACATGCTTTAATCTTCAGTTTGTTTCAATAAAAAAGCCTAAATAATCATATCAAATACTACAAACAGACGCCTTTTGAAGTAAATATCATACCCATGATTTTGAAACCAATGAATAGCATTTATACGCAGCACAATGCCAAGTTAGTTTGTACACATATATATTGCACTTATCTATACGTAGGTCACATTAATACGGACTCTATACCTATAGAAAAGGACATTTCAATGAATATGAATATGCCAGCTAATGATTAAACGATTTGATTGGAAAATGTATTATTCATGAGGAGTGTTTGATAAAAGTATAGTTTCTGTCTTAATATTTGTCGTAATCCCCTTTAAAATCCCTAAAAGAGATACTAGGTTAACTTCACTTTACGGTTATGAACAGCAAAGTGAAGTTAAAGTTCTAAGAATATAAAAGTAAAAATAAAAATTGTTTGTATATTATTTAACTAGTTACTTCTTAATTTATTTGCTTCAGCGGTATTACCTAGTTTGTCTAATATACTTGCGTAAGTATCTGTAAAAGAAGAATTTTCAGGCTCTAGATTGTAAGCCTTTTTTGCATATGGCAAAGCTTTATCAAGTTCATCATTTTGTAACAATAACCAAGCTGCATTATTTAAGATATTGGGATTATCAGGAAGCTCTAAGACAAGTTGCAAATAGTGCTCTAGTGCTACTTCATTCTCGGAGCCAATATAATAATTGGCTAATCTAAATCTATTATTTGAATCTTTATCATTGATGTTTAAATGTTTTATCAAAAAAGATTTAGCCTCATTAATTTTAAGCAGTCGATCAAGTTGGAGTACAACCAATTGAGCGTTTTTGCTTGTCGGATTTAATTGATAAAGTGTTAAGTAAGCTTGATATGCTAATTCATAAGCCTCCATCTTGACGAAAGATTCGCCTTTAATATTTAGTAAAAATTTACTTTTTGAATGCTCAATAGCGTTTATTGCTGCTATAGCCTCATTATTCTTATCTGCTTTATTCAATAAATAAGCTCTAAATGTGGTTAACTTCACCTTTTGAGTATCATCGAGAGTAAGGCTATTAACAACTTTTAAAGCCTGCTCATATTCTTTTAAAGTGGTATGTAAATAAGCAATTCTTAACTTAACATCTTCTGAGTTAGTTGATTCTACTAACCATTGATTGTAGACATCCATTGCTTTTTCATATTTCTGAACTCTAACAAGTGCGTCACCTAAATAGCGCCAATACAAAGGTGATTTTAAAGAGCTGTTATCGAATTTATTTAGAACTACAATAACTTCGTCAAATTTATTATTTTTGGCTAAAACTGACGCGTAGAGTAACTGTACTTTCAATTTTGTAGGGTTAGCTTCAGAGGTTGCTCGAAATACATTAAGCACTTGAGAGATATCACCATGTTCATCATGTATTTTGTAATATTGAATTAATCCAGGAATATAGTCAGCATGATGCTTCATTAATTTTTCTGAGAACGACAAGGCTTCGTCAAACTTATTGGACTCTACCGCTTTATCGGCATAAAAATATAAGGTTAATGCGTTATTTGGTGATAATTCACTAGCTTTAGCTAAATATTTTTCCGCTTCATTTGGCTTATTTAATTTTAGATAAGCCATTCCAGCCAAATTAAAGCCTTTCGTTTCATTTGGGTATTTCTTTATCCATTCTTCAGCAATTTCAAGTGTTTTTGTATAATTTCCACTTTTAATATAAGTCCCCGCTAATAAGGCTTTAGCCATTTCTTGATCAGAGTCTTTATATAATGACTCTTCTAATTCATCAATGCCTGAAGCGTCATTTAGAGCTAACTTTAATGCGCCTTTCTTCATCAAAGCATCAGAAGATAACTCATTATTTTCTTTAGTAAGTTGAAGCATTTTAGTGGCGAGATTTTTATTTCCTTTATTTAAAAAAGATAAACCCGCATTTAAATATAACTCGTCACTTTCATTTTCCATAAGTTCAAAATTAGCGATACTTTCAGAAGCTTCTATATCGTAACCTAGCTGCAATTGAGCAGCGGCCAATAACCGTAAGCCTATATGGTTATTGGGTAAATTTTCAGCAAGAGGAGAAAGGTGTCGATAAGTTTGTTCCATATTATCCAAATAAAAATTTGAAACTCCTGCTAATAATCTAACTCTAGGGGTATCGCTTCCATTTTGTATCGCTCTTTCAAAAAATAATTTTGCGTTTTCAAAGTCCTTCTCATTATACTTTACTATGCCCATCAATTGATTGATCAAACCGTTTCCCGGAGCATAACTGATTAGATTATTTAATAGAGGCAATGCATCACTATACTTTTTAGCATGAACATACACATTCGCTAAAAGCATAGTCAAATTATTATCATTCGGCTTTAATGACATTAATTTTTTATATGAGGAAATAGCTACTGCAAAATCTTTTTTAATATGAGCCAGTTGCCCTTTTAATAAAAGCGCTTGATACATTTCAGGATTATCTTGTAATAATTGATCTGCAATTTTCTCTGCATCAGCAACATTATTACTTTCAGCTAATAAATACCCGCCACCAACTTGACTATAAATAGAATTACTTGCCAGTGTATTCGCCTTTTCAATTGTCATGCTAGCAAGATCATTTTTTTTATTTCGAATATATGATTTAGCTAAATACAACAGTGCAACAGTTTCATTTGTCGCTTCCTCGAAGCGAGTATTATCTACAAGTTCAATTAGCTCTTCATCTTTGTTCAATGAAAAATAAACGGGAGCAAGCTTTATTGCTAATAACTCTTCGTTAAAATCTAGTTCTTGTGCAGTAAGAAATTCTTTTTCAGCTGAGCGATATGAACCAAGGGTAAGATATGAACTACCCAATTGGTATCTTGCTTCGGCATTTTCTGGATCATTTTTAATTGCATTTTTAAACGAAATAATCGCTTCATTGTATTTTTTCTCTGCGACATATTTTTCAGCACTTAATAAGTATTCTTCTGTAGTTTTTGTTGGTGAACATGATAAGACACTAGAAGCTAAAGCAATGACGACTAATAAATTCCTATTTAAAATTTTCATTTATTCCTCTTTAATATATTAAGAATGTAATACTCTTTGATTTCATTCTTTATCCGTTTTAATTTATCTTCAAAACCAAGTAAAATATTTCTTTTAAAGAAAACTGTCATTGATTGTTTGTAGTATTCATTACTGAGAGATTTTTTATATTGTGCATCACCCACCAAGAAATCATAGTGAGTCATTCCCTTTAGACGATAATACTCTATCACTAGGCTATGTAAATACATCCCTAATTTAATTTTTCCAGAAAATTTTTCAGTGAAAGCCGACAAATAAAAATATACTCTTCCTTTATATAAATAGTTAATCAAATACCCGCTCGGTTGAGCGTCTATACTAAGCATAGCTACTTCGCAGCACTCAGCTATTAGTTGTTTTTTAATTACAGAACTAAAAATTGAATTTAAAAATCCGCTAGGCGTGGACGTATTCTGCCATTTTTTAATATGAATATCTTCAATATCTTGCAGTATATCCATCTTTTCATCTATTGAAATCAATACTTTAAAGTCTATATTACCTTTGATTTTGAGCAGTCGTTCTGTTTGATTTATTTTTTGTCGTGTATTTCTTGATAATACATCCGATAGATAAGAATTTTCGATTTCAGTTAACTTAACCTGATAACCATAATCTTCAATTAAGTCCCGTTTATAATTAGACAATTGCTCAAATTGCTGTTGAGTATTGGAGCACGTCATACCAACAACAAACTCTTTCCAGCATTTTTTCTGAGAAAGAAATACTATTAGTGACTTTCTAATCTCTTTTTCATATTTTTTATCGAGTAAAAAGTCATTGTATTCTATCCAACATTGATCAATTCCCTCATTACCCGTTCGGTTTAACCACCACTGTTTTATAGTGTAACAGCCGAATACTTTACGCTTATTTTCTACGATAATCGCTAAAGCGACAATTTTCCCTTCTAGCGATGCACTCAACAGATAAAATGAACGAGTTAATTGTTTTAGCCAAGCGCCAATCCAATCCCAAGTTAAAAAGAAATGACAATTGGAATTTGATTGTAAAGCTAGCCAATCTAGCTCAATTTGCTCAATATCATTAACGTTTAATTTTCTAAGTTCGATATTTAATTTTTTGTTATCTAAAGTCACTAGCTTGATTTCACCTTTAGTAATTGACTTGTAACTCCATTAGCGGCAATATTTGTAACCTAATTGTTAATCAAAATCTATTTCTTTTGGGAAAATCTTGGAAGTTCCACTAAAAATCAATGAGCATGGATTGCCCGCTCAGAAAAATCATTTCATTAGTTTTTCATTTCCTCTATCAATGGGCGAGGTTACCTCTATTGAAGAGCTTCAGCTATTGCATTATGAAGAAGTTCAAATTGCTGAATATCTCATTTTAAGTTATTGGCCAGACTCTTCACTAAAGTGGGTAAAATGTAACTTTGTTGTTGATGGAACATTACCATTAATTCAAGATTATGCCATTAAGAAGAATGAACATTACCTTGATGTAAAGTTTGAGCAAACTATAAAGTGTACTACCAATCAAAATACTCTAAAAATATCCAATGGTATATACAACTTCCATATACATAACGATGAACTACTCATTGATGAAATACCGTGGCAGTTTGCATTAGTAGGAATAAATAAAGAAGTGTTAATACCTATTGTTACACTCTTTAAGCCCGGAAATGATAATGAACAACTTAAGCGCGAAGTTATTTATTATGGAGAATTTCGAAACTCTACCAATGACGTTTTTTTAGAATTTGACTGTAAATTTACATTTAATGCCGCAAATACAAACATTAAAATAGACTTTACTCTACGCAATGCCAAGCCAATGATTCATAACGACGGCAAGTGGGATTTAGGTAACGACAATTCTTTCTTTTTTGAATCTTTAAATATTAATTTCTTAAATATTGATCCGGCCCAGACATCACTAAGCATTACAGATCAAGGAAAACAATCTCAACAAAAGGGTGAATTTAACCTTTATCAAGCCAGCAGTGGTGGGGATAATTGGAACTCTACCAATCATATGAATGCAGATGGTCTAGTTGATCATCCGTTCAAAGGGTTTCAAGTCACGAATAATGCCAATGTTATTGAAAGTGGTAATCGTGCAGAGCCCAAGGTAGATATCAAGCTTGATAATAGTCATTTATCTATTGTCTATAAGAATTTTTGGCAAACATTCCCTAAGTCTATTACGAATAAGGGGAATAAGGTAAGTTTGGGTTTATTTCCTCTAAAGAACACTAAAAGTCATGAACTTCAACCCGGTGAGCAAGTAACACATACTTTTTTCTTACAATATGATACTGACTTTTCAAATACACCCGAAACTGAACAACAAGAGTTCTCTGTCAGTATCTGTCCAGATTATTTAGCAAAGACCAATGCAATACCTTATTTTAGTAACTCTATTGATGAAGAAATAACTGATATTATCAACGAAGGGCTTACCAGTGATCGTAACTTTTTTGTCAAACGTGAAGATATTGACGAATATGGCTGGCGGAATTTTGGTGATATTTTTGCTGATCATGAAACACTGGAGTATCAAGGAGATAAAGAACTTATCTCTCATTATAATAACCAATACGATGCGTTATATGGTTTCATTCGACAGTTTTTAGTCAGTGGGGATACAAAATGGTGGCAACTAGCATCTGACCTCGCCCAGCATATCAAAGATATTGATATTTATCATACAGATAAAGATAAATCGGAATATAACCATGGCCTATTTTGGCATACCGACCATTATTTGCCCGCAGAAACAGCAAGCCATCGAACATATTCCCAAAGGCAGCAAGCGAATGCTTATCAAGATCATGCTGGTGGTGGTGGCCCTGGTGGACAACACTGTTATACAACAGGTTTAATGCTTCACTATTATTTAACAACCGATGAAACATCAAAAACAGCAGTGATCAAGCTAGCTGATTGGATTTCAAATTATTATGAAGGCACAGGTACTGTATTCGAATTTTTATTAGGTGTTAGAAACATACATTTACCTGGCTTAAAGAATAAATTAACTGGCCAATATCCCTTAGATAGAGGGATAGGAAATTATATCATTGCTTTACTCGATGCTTATGAATTAACCAATAAACAGTCTTATTTAGACCGCGTAAGTTTAATTATTAAAAATACGGCTACACCAGAAGAAGACTTAGCCGCTAGAAAGCTAAGTAACATTGAAGATTCATGGTTCTACACGATATTCTTGCAAGCAGTATTACGCTACCTATTAATCAAAAGCCAGGCATGTCAGCATGATGAGTCATGTAATTATGCTCGATGTTTGTTAATCCATTTTGCTAATTGGATGATTGACAACGAAGCGCCTTATTTACATACACCTGAAAAACTTGAATATCCAAATCATACGTGGGCAGCCCAAGATATACGTAAAGCAAATGTGCTATATGGTGCGTACTACTTTGCTGGGAGCGGTGAGAAAAATGTAATGCGATATAAAGCAAAAGCCGATGAGTTTTACACGTATGTATATAGCGCATTAAAAGTAGAGAAAAGTCGAACTTATACTCGTATATTGGCTATTTTAATGCAAAACTCAGGTTTTAAGAGTTTTGTGGAAAACAATAAGCTTAATACTAGCTCAGTTTCCCAAATGGCTATGAATAAAAAAAACAATTCTACATCGTCTATTTCTTCAACATTGGAATTTATGAAAGCATTCATTAAGACCTTAAAAAATACGTCATTAAAGAAAGAACTAACATGGCTATGCTTTCGCTCGAGTAAAGTAGAACAAGTCATTGGGAGGTATGTAAAATGAAAGTAAGTTTTATCATTCCTCACAAAGGCAGATTAGAGATGCTTAAGGATACAATCGTTTCTATCTTGAAGCTTAACTACGATCAAACCCAAATAGAGATTATCGTTGTAAGCCAAAATGAAAGCTTGGCGGTTGATGAACTTATAAATAGTAATATCACCACTCAAGTTAAAGTTATCTTAGCTGACGATAGAGGAACAATTTCTAAGTCTAGAAATATTGGTTCGGCACAGGCTAATGGTGAATATTTGGCATTTTTAGATGCCGATATTGACTTGTCAGTTAATTGGCTAACGGTAATGCTAGACGAGATTATTCAAGTTCCAAATCGAAAAATAGTCAGCGCATATCAAATCTGTAGTGATGATGCTCCTCAATTAGAGAAACTTCGCACCGAATTAAGTAATACGAAGGTTGATGTTAATGTTAACTTTTTACCCGGACGCAACCTATTTTTACACCGCGATACCTTCAAAGCGGTAGGTGGTTTTCCTGAGCACCTGATCACCTGTGAAGATTATTACTTTACTGATAAAGTTGCTGATTTGGGGGATTTGTTTTACACATCAAAAGCAAGTTATGTTCACTTAGGAGAAGATAAAGAATGGGATCAATTATTTCATAAAGAAATATGGCGAGGTCAATCCAATCTAAAGTCATTATCTGGCCGTACTATTCCTCTTCGTGAATACCCAAGTTTACTGACTCCTTTATGGTTTTTCTTTTTCACTATTGTTATGTGTATTTCTTTATTTTTTGGAAACTTAAGCAGCGCAATGTTTTATCTATTATTCATTGTGCTACCAGTCTTACTTTATAGTCAACGCTTAAATAAAATGGCTAATGGGCGAATTAAATTTCGTATTATTGTTAAGTTCTATTTAATTTATTTTTCAGCCAGAGCTATTGGCACAGTAGTTGGTGTAACAAAGTCATTTAATGTAAGGAACTCAGCGTGAGTCAACAAAAAATAAAAGTATTACAATTTATTTGTTCTACTGGATTTTATGGCGCCGAGCGCTGGATTTTGGCATTAGCTAAAAATTTACCAAAAGATAGTATTCCGTGTGACTTAGCAGTTACTTTAGAAAGTAACTCCAAAGATTTGGAGTTAGTTAAGCAATATAAAACCCAGTCTATTGGACAAACCTTTGAAGTGCCTATGCAGCACAAATTTGACTTTTCTGTTGTCAATAAACTCGCAAAACTGATAAAGCTCAATGGTTATGACGTTATTCATACTCACGGTTATAAATCTGATATTTTGGGCGTGTTAGCCGCAAAAAAGGCGGGAATTCGCTGTGTAGTAACACCTCACGGTTTCGAAAATGCTAAAGACTTTAAACTTCGTCTATTTATTTGGATAGGCAATAAAATGATGAAATATGCGAATGTGGTAGTGCCCTTATCCAAAGCACTCTGCGAAGACGTTAAAGGTTTTGGACTTAAAAGTCATAAAATGGAATATGTACAAAATGGTGTTGACCTCTCTGAAGTTGAAGAGCAAAAAGTAAAAAAAAATGACTTAGTTTCAGTCGGAGACGCAAAGCGTATTGGTTTTGTTGGCCAAATGATCAGCCGAAAAAATATTAAAGACATTCTAGATATTTTTGAAACACTCGCTGACAAACACCCAAAGATCACCTTAAGCCTTTTAGGTGATGGTGAATCTCGTGAAGAATTAGAAATACACACCCAATCGTTAACTCATAAAGACCGTATTGAGTTTTTAGGTTATCGAGATGATCGTCTGGAATTATTACAAAGTTTCGATCTATTTGTAATGACTTCAACTTTAGAGGGCATTCCGCGTTGTTTAATGGAAGCAACTGCAATGGGAGTACCCGTTGCTGCGTATGATATTGCTGGTGTTGATCAGTTGATTGAACATAATAAAACAGGTTTATTAGCCCCTTTTGGCGATAAAAAATTACTTACTAGTTATTGGGAAGAATTATTATTTGATTCTGAAAAAGCAAAGCACTTATCCGGTGCAGCATGTGAGTTTGTCAACGAGAATTATGCAGGTAAACGCATGGCAACAGAGTACATTGAAGTATTTAAAAAAGTTGTCAATGGAGCATATGACTAATGTCCATTCATTATCCTGCAAAGGTCTATTTTGTACTTTCAGTAGATACAGAAGAAGAGTGGAATTGGGATGATAGTTTTCCTGAGCAAGATTTTTCTGTCAGTAACGTGTTCGAGATCCCTGCGTTTCAAGCCTTTTGTCAAGAACTTGGAATTAAGCCTACTTATCTTGTAGATTATGCCGTCGCTAATAACCAAGAATGTGCCAATATATTAAGGGGCATTTCAAACGAACATCATGAAATTGGAGCTCATTTACATCCTTGGGCAAACCCTCCATTTTATTCAAAAACTACTGAGTTTTCCTCCCATGTTATTAATCTTCCTATTGAACAAGTTGCAACAAAACTGTCAAAACTGGTAACAGTCATCGAAGAAAATATAGGTGTATCTCCCCGATCATTTCGTACGGGTCGTTGGGGCATCAATGGTGAAGTGTTACAACTGTTGGAAAAATATAACTTTGCTGTGGATAGCAGTATCTATCCTTTATACCGCAATGATTATTTTAGTTGTGAATCAGCCCCTAGCTGTCATTATTGGCCGTCGATTGAAAATACCAATAAGAGTAAAACTGGTGAACACAACATTCTTGAAATCCCAGTAACGTCTGGTTTTAATCGAACAAATTATACTATCGCTCAAAAATTGCATAAGCTATTGGAAAAACGTCCATTTACTTGGTTGAAAGCTAATGGTTTTTTATGGCATACACTCTTGTTGCGTAAATTGTATTTAAGCCCAGAACTTTGCTCAAGTGAAGACATGAGTAGACTTATTAATAATAACATCAAAAAAGGTGATACTTTTTTTCACATGTATCTGCATAGCTCAAGCCTAATTGCCAATGTTACAGGGTTAAGCAATGAACAAAATGCACGTGAAAATATTTGTAAAAGAATAGCCGAAGTGATTGAGACCTTATCAAGTAAAACCGAGATAGAATTTCTTACCCTATCTCAAGCAAGAGAAAAAATGCTCGAAATGGATAATATTAAATGTTGAACATTAGGTTACTGACAACAGAATTAACAGAAAAATGGAATACTTATGTTATACAACACCATGCAGCTTCCCCATATCATTTAAGCGCATGGAAAGATGCCGTAGAGCAAGGTTATGGCCACCAATGTTATTATTGGATAGCAACAAATAAAGAAAATAACATAGTGGGAGTTCTTCCTACTGCTTGGGTAAAACCGCCTTTATTACGAGGTAACCTGTGTGCACTGCCATTTTGTGACATTGGTGGTGTGCTCGCAAATGATGAAACAATTAAAGCCGAGCTACTAGCTACCGCTCAAAATTTTTGTAATGATCATAACATTCCCAAATTTGATCATCGCAGCTGTATTTCAACGGCTATCTCAGCTGATTCAAATAAGTCAAAAGGTGAAAAAGTACGGATGCTGATGGCTCTTCCATCGACCTCTGAAGACTTGTTTGCAGGATTTAAATCAAAGTTACGTAGTCAAATCAGAAAAGCAGAAAAAAACGGTTTAACCGCATCAACAGGAACTGACAAAACACATTTAGACAATTTCTATAAGGCCTTTTCTCGCAACATGCGTGACTTAGGCTCCCCTGTTCATAGTAAAAAATGGTTTGAAGAACTTTTATCGGCTTATGATAAGAATATTATTATTACCAATGTATGGCTTGATAACATTATTGTTGGAGCGGGTATCGTGCTAATAGCAGGAAATAAAGCCTGTATTCCATGGGCGTCTACAAACGCAGACTACAATAAGTTAGCGCCAAATATGTTGCTCTATTGGACCTTGCTGAAATACGTCACCGACCAAGGATGTAAGGTATTTGATTTTGGCCGTTCGACGCTTGATGAAGGCACATTCAAATTCAAAAGCCAATGGGGAGCGACACCGTATACCTTAGAATGGCAACAGTATAATAAGTCAGGTGAAATATTCCTTGAAGCCGCGGGAGATACTAACAAACTAAGAGAAATGGTTGAACAAGTTTGGAAAAAAATCCCTGTTGGTTTAAGTGAGTTTATTGGACCTAAAATACGGAAATATATCAGTTTATAATCATCGAAATGAATTACAATCTATGCAAAAATATATTTATAGATCGTACTTTTGTATGACCAACATATTAATTAAAAGGGAATATTCACAGAATGTGCGGTATAGCAGGTTTTAGCCGATTCAATACTCAGTTAGGTGATATAGAAACCCTAAAAGAAATGGGACAGGCGATATATCATCGTGGTCCTGATGCGGGTTCTGAATATATTGATGAAAATATTGGTCTTTGTCATCGTCGTTTAGCCATTATTGATTTATCTGATGCTGGCGTTCAGCCTATGCATTCTAACGATGAAAGGTACGTTATTGCTTTTAATGGCGAAATATACAATTTCCTTGACGTTCGAGCAGAATTAGCCGCAGAAGGCTACACTTTCAATACCCATACCGACACCGAAGTTATTTTAGCCTTATATACAAAATATGGAGAACAATGTTTAGAAAAGCTCAACGGTATGTTTGCCTTTGCTTTATGGGATAAAAAAGAGCAAACATTATTTGTTGCTAGAGACCGTTTAGGTAAAAAACCTCTTTATTATCACTTTGATGGCCAAAATATTTTTTTTGCTTCTGAATTAAAATCACTACTCGTTTTACCTAAGATACCTAAACATATACGCGAGGATGCGGTTTATGACTTTTTTGCCTATCAATATATCCCCGATCCAAAAACAATCTTTAGCGATGTATATAAATTGGAGCCTGGTCACTATTTAACAATAGACAATAAGGGTTTGAAAAAAACAAAATATTGGGATGTTTCATTCGCCGAAACTAGCCATGATAGTGAAGAAAAAATAAAAATCGACCTCACTCAACTAATGCAGCAATGCACAAAAAGCAGAATGATAAGTGATGTACCTTTAGGTGCGTTTTTAAGTGGTGGTGTAGACTCAAGTGGTGTTGTCGCTATGATGGCAAATAACAGCGAAAAGTCAGTTACCACCTGCTCTATTGGCTTCGATGATAAAAAATACAACGAAGTTGGCTTTGCAAGGGCTGTTGCAGAACAATATGATACAGACCATCACGAATTTACTGTTCATCAAAACGTTAACGACGAGCTAGAAAAAATAGTAGCTTTTTTCGACGAACCTTTTGCCGACCCTTCCCTTGTTCCCACTTATTTTGTATCTGAACTTGCCCGTCAAAAAGTAACCGTCGCTGTGGCTGGTGATGGTGGTGACGAAGTCTTTGCGGGTTACGAAAAATATTCGGCTGATTATCTAGAAAATCAAATAAGAAGTAAATTTCCACTGTTTGTTCGAAAAAATATCTTTCCACCTTTAGCAAAAATAGCAGGTTGCATTAAAGCAACGCCATTTCGACGTGCGAAGTCGTTGTTGACCAGTTTAAGTGTAGATCCTGCGATGGGATTTTATATTTCCAATTCATTTATTAGTGATGATGTCTGGGAGCAATTAGTTAACGACTCAATGAAACAAAAATTGAACGGTTATCATCCGTCCAAAATCACAACAGATGCATATAATAGTGCTGACGGCTCTGATCATTTATCAAAAATACTCTACACCGATATGAAAACATATTTACCGGGTGGGATTTTAGTAAAAGTTGACCGTATGAGTATGGCTAATTCGCTGGAAGTTAGAGCGCCAATCCTCGATTATAAAGTTGTTGAATTTGCAGCTAAAATACCCTCAAAATATAAATTCAATATTGAAAAAACGAAACCGGAAAAGAAATACATTTTAAAAGAAATATTTAAACCACTATTAACTGATGATATTTTGTATCGGAAAAAAATGGGCTTTTCGGTACCTTTAGCTGCGTGGTTACGGGATGAGGTTAAGGAACTAGCGGAAGAGCGATTGTTTAATCGTAATGAAGGGTTAACTCAATACTTTAAACCTGAAGCTATTAAAAAAATGTGGCAAGAACATCAGAATAAAACCATAGATCATTCAGCACCTTTATGGAGCATGTTAATGTTCCAAATGTGGTGGGATAAATACATGAAGGTTGAGCAAGCTTAATATGAGCCAAACTCATGTAATGCACATCACTTACGATATGCGTATTGGTGGTACCGAAATGGTGATTAAAAACATCATTGATGGTCTAGCGCTCTCTGGTCATTCCGATATAACACCCGAACGCAATGCTCAAGGTTCCACCCAACGTCATTCCCAGAATCATTTGATTGGCAGTCCAGAATCGCTTGCTCCCCAACAGAAGCACAACAGGCCTGACGAATTCAAAATGTCAGTGCTATGTATCGAATCACCATTGGGTCCGTTTGCTGAGGAATTACAAAACAACGCTATTGAATTTTTCGAATTTAACCGCCAGCCAGGCTTTGATGCAAACTTAATCAAACAAATTCGAAAAACTATAAAAACCAATAAAGTTGATATCATTCATTGTCATCAATATACCCCTTGGGTATACGGCGTAATAGCCGCGGCATTTACTAATACCAAAGTTATTTTCACCGAACATGGTCGATTCTATCCAGACTCAAGCACATGGAAACGAAAACTAATTAACCCAATTCTCAACTTGTTTACCGATCAAGTAACCGCAATTTCAAAAGCAACAAAACAAGCTTTGATAGAATTTGAAAACATCCCAGCAAAGTCAATTGATGTTGTTTATAACGGTATAGCCCCTTTAATGGTTGATCAAAACCAAGTTAACCAACTTAAAGCTGAACTAGACATTCCAACAGAACATATAATCTTAGGAACCATCGCCCGATTCGATCCGATAAAAAATCATATTATGATGCTCAAAGCCTTTTCTTTAGTATTAAAGCAAATGCCAAATACTACCTTAGTGATAGTTGGCGATGGCGAAGAACGTAACAATATAAAAAGCTGCATTAAGCAATTAAACCTTAACGACAATGGACTTTTAACGGGTTACCAAACAAAACCTCAAAATTATTTAGCACTTATGGATATTTACTTGTTATCATCCTTTAGTGAAGGTACCTCAATGACTTTGTTAGAAGCGATGTCATTATGTAAGCCTTGTGTAGCAACAGATGTTGGTGGTAATCCTGAAATAGTAATTGATGGCAAAAATGGTTATGTAACACCGAATGATAATGCTGACGAATTCTCAAAAGGAATAGCCCTAGCCATTGAATCAATAGCAAGAAATAATGATTTAGGGCTAGCATCCAAAGAACGCTTTGCTGCACTTTTTTCTGAAAGTAATATGAATAAACAATATAATAATTTGTACAAGCAAGTTATTAAATAATATTAAATTTTTACTCCAAGCGAATAATAGCTTACGTAGGTCGGATTTCAATCCAGAAAATACGGATATATAACAATAATGACGAAAAAATCACTACTCATTTCAGAAATATTCCCTCCTCAAAATGGAGGTAGTGGTCGTTGGTTTTGGGAGCTTTATACACGCTTACCACGAGATGAATACATTATCGCCGCTGGTCAAACTGAAAGTGACGACGCTTTTGATGAAACTCATGATTTAAACCTTCAGCGAATGAATTTATCCTCTACCAGTTGGGGCATAAAAAGCATTAGCGGAATAAAATTTTATTGGCGAACATTTAATAATATTAAAAAACTCATTAAACAGCATGAAATAACAACTATTCATTGTGGTCGCTGTTTACCCGAAGGTTTTATCGGTTATTTATTCAATAAGTTTTTTAACATTCCATATATTTGTTATATCCATGGTGAAGACGTAGAAGCAGCAGCCACTAGTCGTGAACTTAGCTGGATTGTCAATAAAGTACTCGCCAATACCACCAGACTCATTTGCAATAGCCAAAATACTGCTAATTTACTTTTAAATAATTGGCAAGTAATACCTGACAAAATAGCAATATTAAATCCTGGATGTGACACCAGTAAATTTATACCAGCAAAACCTGATGAAAATATAAAAAAATCGTTAAACTGGCAAGGAAAAAAAGTAATATTAACCGTTGGTCGTTTACAAGAACGTAAAGGACAAGACATGTTAATAAAAGCCTTACCTGAAATTAAAAAGTCAATTCCGAATATTCTTTACGCAGTTATTGGCGGTGGCGAAGAAAAACAAAAACTTGAAAGTTTAACTGAAGAATTAAGCCTTAAAGACAATGTGTTATTTATGTCTGAAATTAGCGATGAACAAATGATTCAAGCATACCAACAATGTGATGTATTTGCCCTTCCTAATAGAACCGTAGGGCTAGACATTGAAGGTTTTGGAATGGTGCTAGTTGAAGCACAAGCATGTGCTAAACCTGTTATTGCAGGCGACTCAGGTGGCACAGCAGAAACCATGGTCATAGGAAAAACAGGTTACATTGTAGATTGCACTCAACCAGAACCGATAGCTGAGAAACTAATAACCTTACTTCAAGAGCCAGAGCAATGCACAAAGCTCGGTACGGCGGGTAGAATACACGTAGAAAAAACATTAGACTGGCAAGTGCATGTTAAAAATGCTCAAGCCGTATTTCAAAATAACAATTAGCCGAAGACTGAAAGTTGAAATTTATTCCGATAATCTAACTCTCGATACTTCATTCTACAAACATTAAATTTTAATCATTTAACAAGAGAAATATTTTTGGGCGCTATACTAGTTTATTTGATTGCTGCATACATTTTTATCAAAATGTTTAAAAGCCCGTGGGTAGCCGCCGTTACCTATTTAGCGTTTGGTGTAATGCAGCCACAATATATATGGTTTTGGCACTTTGACGGACTACCTTTTTCACCCTCAATGATATTATCTGTATTAACAATACTTGCTTGTGGCTTTGCCGTATTAAATAAAAAAATAGACTTTACGGTTTATAAAAGAAAGCAAAATATTGTCTTATTGATAATGTGGATTATGTTCCACCTTTCACATCAATTCAGCCCTTTTGATTCTTATAGAGCTGGTACAAGAGCTGAGGTAGTATTAGAAACATTAAATACTATTATGATCATGTATTTCGTTACCTTAGGCCTAATCACCTCTGAAATTGCATTAAAAGTCATGTGTGTTTTAATGATCTCACTAACGATTTATTATGTATATTGGTCAAACGACCAATATTTCAGTTGGAATATGAGTCAGTTTAATAACGGTAGATTAATGGGGCCACGAGGTAGTATTTACAAAGACGAAAACGTATTTTCAGCTATTTTTATGATTGGCATGCCCTTTTTATTATTCAGTTTTTTCTATATAAAAAAAATAATTTATAAATACCCGCTGCTAATGGTAGTACCGCTTTTATGGCATAGTCTATTTTTAGTTGGCTCAAGAGGTGCAATGGTAGCGACTGTAGTGGCAACATTCATCGCCTCAAGGTTAATAAAATCAAAAATATTTGACAAAATCCTTATCATTGGCTTTGTCGTGGCGTTGATTACACAGGGTGGTTCTATGCTTAATCGCTCAACAAATACCATTGAAAAAAGCCAAAATGTATCGTCAACGGCACCATTAAATCCTCGATTAGTCTCTTGGCAGCACGGTCTAGGAATAATAAAAGAATATCCATTATTAGGAGTTGGCCCACAAAGATTTCAACATGCAAGCAGACTTTACTTTCCACAAGATACACCTTATGTAGCACATAATGCCTTTCTTAATTTCTCAGCAAATACAGGGCTATTAACGGGATTACTGTATTTATATTTATTCTGGTTGGCATATAAAAATTATAAATATTGTGTAAAAAATAAAATTGAAGAATATCCTTTATTAGATTATATCAATAAGGTATGCATAACATCTCTGGCAGGTTTTTTTATTTGCGCGTTATTTTTAGATCTTATTGTGTTTGAAGCTTTCTATTTTTTACTCTCGCTTAACTTAGCTAAACAGCACGTTTTTGAAAAAAAATTATCAGAAAAGAGCACTCAAAATGAATGATCAAACCTACTCAATTGTTATGTTTGCCTATAACGAAGAGAAAAACATTGAAAAAACGCTCCTCAGCATTAAAGAGCAAATATCAGAGGACTTAGATACCTTTTATCTCATTGCCAATGGCTGTACTGATAATACAATCGTTATTGCTACAGAAGTTAAACAAAGAGAAAAGTTTGAAAAATTAAAGATTATTAAGTTAGATGTAGGAGATAAATGCAACGCATGGAACCATTATCTACACAAATTAGCCAAAGAGGTTGATGTACACTTTTTTGTTGATGCCGATGTAAAATTTTCAAAGCAGTGCTTTGCTCAAATGACACAAAAGCTATGCCAAGCTCCTAAAGAGACAGTTGCGATAGCTGGAATGCCACTCAGCGGCCGTAATAGAGAGTTTTATGAGAGTTTAATTGTCGAGCGATCATGCTTTTTTGGCAACCTTTATGGATTAAGATATTCATTTATTAAGCGAATGCAGAGTTTTCCATTCCGTTTGCCGATAGGATTAAATTGGATTGATTCCTTCCTCACCAAAGCAGTAAATACCGACCTTACCTTTGGACAGGCTAACTTGCCAAAGCGAGTTTGTTATCTTGAAGGGGTTGGCTACAAATTTGATAAGTTGTCTCTTTTTTCGTGGGATTCATTTAAACTATATACCAGTCGAATTGCACGTTATGAATTAGGAAAAATACAGGAGAAGCACTTAGATAGGACGCCTACTAAAGAATGGCCACTTCATATGAAAAATATAAATGAAAAGATTTATAAAAACTTTGCCGCTGAAACCAAAGAACTGTCCTTTGTTAAGAAGCACATGGTTTACAAGCGACTATGCAGACTTCTAAAAGCAAGTAAGGGTTAAAATGAAACTGAAATTACTCTATTGGAAGTTAGAGTCTATTATTTATGAGATCTACGCGAGGTTTTTACTATTTCCAGGGCTTTTACCATCTAAAAAACATAGCTTACCTAATAAGCTTATTGTGTCGTTAACTAGTTATCCACCACGATTTTCTAAACTTCATTTAACAATTAAGTCTCTCTTGGCACAGTCTGTAAAACCAAATAAAGTTATTCTATGGATTGCTCAGGGAGACAAGAATTGCATTCCACGCGTATTAAAGCGATTTGAAAAGAAATATAATTGGTTCGATATAAAATTTTGTGATGATCTTCGATCGTATAAAAAAATTGTTCCTGTCTTAACAGAGTATCCAGATGCATTTATAGTCACTGCTGATGATGACATTTTCTACACCAGAAGTTGGTTAAAAAAACTAAGTACCAGTTGGAAAGGTGATAAGAAAAAAATTGTTGCTCATCGAGCTCATAGGGTAGTATTTAATCATGACGGTTCCTTAGCTCCCTATTCAACTTGGTCACAAAATTTTTCAGATGAAGATAACTCCGCTATTGCTTTCCCTACCAGTGGTGCTGGAGTGTTATATCCTCCCCACTGCCTACACATAGACACTACTAAACAAGAGTTATTTACCGAACTATGTCCTAATGCTGATGATGTTTGGCTCTTTTGGATGGTACGACTTAATCGGTGTTGTATTCAAGTACTTAACGGAAGTTTCAATTTGGTTACATGGTCGGGGACAGACGATAATGGTCTTGCACAAGAAAATGTCGCGAATAATGGTAATGATCAACAAATTGAAAGGCTTCAGAAACACTATGGTACGATCCAAGAGATAAGTAAGTGATGTTAGACATATTTATTTTTACAATCACTGATGATTTCGAAAATTTTCATCGTCGCCCCATTCTGACAAGGTTATCAGAAAAGCTTAAAGAAACCCGAATCACATACTTTACTCGGCCAAAATTGTTTTTTCATTGGTTCTTTAAAAAGCACAAAAAAGATAAGCAAATGGGTGCTATTACCGTCTGTGATCTCTATAGTTTGGCTCCTATTAGTTGGTGCTATTCCAACACCTTGCTGATGTATCTTCTGGTATCTCTCCCTATCCGCTTTCAACTGGCTTTACGCAGCCGAAAGCTAGGAGCTAAAAACAAGTTGCTTTGGTTTTATAAGCCGGATCAATGGCTTTATCTTAAGCCACTCAAGCTACCTCACTTTTTTATTTATTATGACAACTATAGTCTTGATAGAAACTATCCATTTGCTCGGCATTCAAGTTATAATGCTGTGTTAAATGACTGCATTCTGCTAAGTAAGACCAGCTTGATCTGCAGTCACAAGCTATACCAACCCTACAGTGCTTTGCCGCAAGTTTGCCATTTTCCAAATGCTGTTGATGAAAGCTTTATTGAAGAAATCCCACCACCCAAAGAGCATCAACGTAAGATTATAGGTTTTGTAGGGGTGATTAACCATTCAATTAACTTAACGCTAATTGGAAAAATTTGTAAGCAATTACCTGAGTGCGATGTGGTGATGATAGGACCCATTGAAACACCCGTTGCGTGCGATGTGCAGAAGAAACATTCCAATCTCAAGTTGTTAGGTAGTTTTCCTTATCAAGAACTAAGTAAAGAGATAGCCTGTTTTGATGTTGGCATTTGTCCATACAAAGATTCTCGGTTTAATCAATACAGAAATCCGCTTAAAATCTACGAATATAGTAGTAAAGGCGTAGCTACAGTCTCGTCAGAATGTGATTTTCATGGCCCAGAAGGGATAGTAAGTATAGCTCATAATGACCAAGATTTTATCAAGTATGTAAAAATGTTATTAGAAGAACAAACAGACAAAAGCGCCTCACTTAGAATAGAATTTGCGCGCAATAACACTTGGAGTAAACGAGTTGAGTTTATTCAAAACAGATTAGAAGTCGATATATTAACAAGTAGGGAACAACGTGGCTGATATTAAAAAGGGATTTATTGGTAGTCTACTGCTGGTTCTGAAATCTTTGGCTGACAAAGCCATTGGCATGGTCAGTACTTTGATTTTGGCGCGGCTACTGATGCCAGAAGATTTTGGTATTGTCGCTGTAGCAACTTTAGTCACCGGCTTTTTGGATAGTTTTACCTCTTCAGGATGGAGGCAATACTTGATTGTAAAAGATGAAGTTAAAAGCTCAGACCTGAATACGGCATGGACAATTAACCTTTTACTAAAATCGCCTATTAGCCTGCTACTTGTGATTGCTGCACCCTTCATTGGTGATTATTACGATGATGCTAGATTAATGCCCATTTTATGGCTAGCGGCTTTTAATATTCAACTAGCCTCAATTTGGAACCCAGGCACAGTCTTGTTTACCCGTGACCAAATCTATTTACCGAGAGTGAAGTTAACTGTTACTGCAAAAATTATTGCCGCTATTATTACTATTTCTTGTGCATATATCTACGAATCATATTGGGCGTTGATTATTGGTCAGACAGTAAGTATTGCTATCAAGGTGATTGGTAGTTATATCATTCACCCACACAGACCTAAACTTCAATTGGTAAACTACAAAGATCAGCTGAAGTTTTCTGGTTGGTTAATACCTCAATCTTTACTTGGTTATGGTAAATCTCAGATAGATACCATGATAGTAGCTGCGCGTTATGGACCAGAAGTTTTAGGCGGATATCATATAACTAAATATCTGGCAATGATCGCCAGCTCTCACATACTGGGTCCATTAACTCAACCGCTTTTAAGACAACTTTCTAGCATAAAGGAAGATAAATATTATTTCCGAATACAAAGCAATGTATGTGTCATTGTATCTATGTTATTAAGCACTCCAATTGTGATCATCATGATGAATAATCACCTTGAACTCACGCTATTATTTTTAGGAGATCAGTGGGGGGAGTATTCACCGTTATTAGCTATTTTTGCTGTTTCACTGTTTTCTAATATCTTAGGGAAGCAAATATCTCGCTTGTTATACATTGCACAAAATACACGTAGAATTTTTGTATACGATCTGATTCACTTTGCCATAACCCTAACTGCACTATTAATGTGGGATTATGATGATATTTTTGAGCTTGCCGTAGCGAGAACGGCAGTTGAATTTGTTCTTATACTCTGTTTTATTATCGTTACTGTGATTACAGTGACAGGGCGAGAGAATTTCCATAGCCTCTTAATAGGAATTATACCTGCCGTGGCAGCCTATATAGCAAGCTTTACTGCTGTTTTCTATTTTAGTGTGGAGACCGAAGTTCTACCCACACTAATGATGAATACGACAATCGCAATAATATGCACACTGATATCTATAATCACTCTCTATTATCTCTGGTTTTATCGGTATCCAGAGTGGCGCTACTTAATGAACATTTGCAATCGCTTTGCTCAAGGAATCAAAAATAAATTACGACCGACATAAATTTAAGCTGAATCCCCTTTTACCAAACACGGTTATTAGTACTCAGAGATTAAACAGAGATTAAATAGAGATGAATAAGTTAAAAATACCCGCTGTTATTCAACATGTAGTCGACCAGGATTTATGCATAGGCTGTGGTATTTGTGTTAGCGCATGTCCAAATGATGCGTTAAAAATGGAAATTAGCCCCACTGGATTTTGGACTGCTGCGGATGCAGGAGGCTGTGACTCGGATGCATCATGCCTAAAGGTTTGTCCTTTTGCGCCAGCCACAGAGCAAAACCAGGATATGTATGATGAACGAGTAATAGCTGAGACTTGTTTGCCGCCATCTAAGCACAAGAATGATCGTATAGGAAAGTATAACCATCTCTATGCTGGGCACTGGAAAGAAGGACGGCTAAACTCTTCTTCTGGCGGTGTTGCCACCTATCTTACACGCTCTTTACTGAAGCAGGGAATTGTCAGTCATGTACTTTCAGTGAGTGAATCTAAAGGAGAACAACCTTATCAGTATTCGTTAATTTCTTCTGAAGAAGAGACTCGATCCACCCAAAAAACTAAATATTACCCCGTAACAATGGCTGATGCACTCAAACAGGTTGAGCAACTGAATGGGCCCATTGCTGTTGTAGGTGTAGCTTGTTTTATCAAAGCGATTAGACTTCGACAGAATCAAGATGAAAATTTTAAGAAAAAGGTGGTTTTTACCATCGGTATTATATGTGGCGGAGTAAAAAGCGAATTCTTTACGCAATATTTGGCTGGCCGTGTAGGCATTGAAGCTGCTGATATTGTTGAGCCTGAATATCGGATTAAAGTGTTAGATTCTGATGCTGGAGATTATAAGTTTGGCTGTAAGTCGAGTAACGATGACAAGTCAGTTAAAGAAATAAGAATGCGTGAAGTGGGTGATATGTGGGGAAGTGGCTTATTCAAAGCCAGAGCTTGTGATTTTTGTCAGGATGTTACATCAGAATTGGCTGATGTTTCCTTGGGAGATGCCTGGATTCCTCCTTATCGGCAGGAGGGAGAGGGAACAAATATCATTATCTCTCGCTCTGATTTATCTGATCGTTTGTTGAATGAAGGGAAAGAGTCTGGAGAGCTTGTATTAGATCCGATCACCATGGATCAGGTATATGCGTCTCAACAAGGTAGTTTTAATCATCGTCAAGATGCCTATCAAATGCGAGGTTCTGCAGAAAAGCTTTTCAATGGTAGAACGCTTAACCGTAATATACGCTTCCATAGCTTTTCTGCGGATATAATGATATTACAGCTTTTTCGTGCATATATTCGAAACCACAGTTTAAAGTTATGGCAAAAAGTCCGTAATTCAAAAGAGTTTGATCGGGTCATGGGTAAAAAGCTCACTCTACTAAAAGCAATTAATCGACTTGTAAATAAAAGAAAAAAAATCACGAAGTACCTTTGGAGTAAAAAATGAAAGTAGCAATCGTCACATTACCCATGCGTCATAACTATGGTGGAATTTTGCAGGCCTACGCCCTACACACCTACATAAAAAGTTGTGGGCATGAATGCGAAGTTTTAAACTTTCAATTTGAAAAGCACGGCTTTTGGAAACAGTCGATTTTAATTGCTGGGCGCTTTGTGAAAAAGCGGCTTGGCAAACGCAAGGCTTCAATCAGCATGGAGTCTCATTACCCTAGAATATTCGCAGGTATGCTTGGCTTTATTGATAAGAATATTACTTTATCGCCGGCCGTTACAGATGACTTTAATCTAGATAAGTATATTGATGAAAATGAATTCGATTTACTTTTGGTAGGTAGTGATCAGGTTTGGCGAAAAGAGTACATTTCAGATATTGGTCGTTACTTTTTAGACTTTGGCGATCAAATTAAGTGTAAAAAAGCCTCTTATGCCGCTTCTTTTGGCGTTGATAGTTGGGTTTACCACCCCGAGGAAACCGATAAAATCAAACAGCTTATCGATAAATTTGATCATGTTTCTGTCCGAGAGCAAGCAGGTATTAAGCTTTGCCAAGAAAAACTCAATAGAGAAGCTGAGTGGGTTGCTGACCCAACCCTACTGCTTAGTAAAGCCGACTATCAAAAATTTACTGGCCCTACAGATAAGGAATCGGGCATATTTAGCTATGTATTAGATTCAGCTGGTTTTAAACAAGAGGTCATTGATTACTTAGCTAGTAATACAGGCGAAGAAATCCTCACTTGTTATCCTAAAAGAAACCGACTTGATGTAAATGGCAGTAATATCGAAGATTATGTATTTCCGGCTGTTGAAGAATGGCTCAAACGCTTTAATGAATGTAAGTTGGTTATTACAGACTCATACCACGGCGTGATATTCTCTAATATATTTAATAAACCTTATCTTGTATTTATCAATGAAGAACGTGGCGCTTCTAGGTTTGAGTCATTGTTAGCTGTGGTGGATTTTTCAGATCGAATTGTTAGGAACCTAGATGATGCCAAGAAATTAATAAGTGCCGGCAAAGTATTTTCTCCAACAGAAGCGAAAAGCTTGCAAGGTTATGCTTCGAAATCCAAAGATTTTCTACAACGCGTTTTAAAAAATCTCTATTAACTCCAATATAATTATTTAATTAGTAATATCAATAAAAAGAGGCGAGTAAGTTTTGGAATGCCTTTGATAGGTTGGTTGAAACGCCTGCATTTGTTGATGGTGAACAATCTATTACTTAGGAGGAGTTTGGAAATACGTGTAATATATTTGCTGACTTTTTTACTAAAAAGGAAAAAATCTATTAGTACTTAATGACAGTGATAAATTAATAAAGCCCCTTGCTGTATTGTAAGGGACTCTTCGAGCAGGGCATGCCGCACTTAGGTGTTAAAATCAGAACATACTTTAAGGCAAAGACATATAGGTAGCTATTTTCCAAACTATCACTTTAAGAAAGGCGATGAACAATGGAATTTACTTACCATGCATGGTAGCTACCCATTTGGTATAACCCCGTTATAGGTGCGAATCATTCCTAAATCCAGCTATCCTCTGCTTCAATTTCGGAGAAATCCTAAAAATGATTATTCTGAGCTTATCTTCAATTGATAGATGCTTACTAAACAAGCGCTTTTTGTAATTTATTCTGAACAGTTGTTTCAATTCATTTTTTAAATCATCTGAACCATCCAACTCATCACACTTTTTAAATTCCCTCATAATAATGTTCAAATATCCGTTATAAGCGACATCAAGCAAATCAGCTTCATTTGTTCCTGAGTAAAAATCTAATTTTTCGACGCACATAAACAACGCATCTCTACACTTTTGTTCACTGTATTTACTGCGAGTATTCGAGTTAAGAGATTGAACCGAGTAGTATAGTTGTTCTGATGACCTTACGATCGTTTTAGCCGCATACAAAGCTTTAAAAGTGGCAGCACCATCTGCGTAGAATCTACAGTTGTCTTCTGGAAAGCGAACATCTTGCCACAAGCAAGCCTTGAATAGTTTTGCCCAAAGAAGGCTATACACAATTCTCAAATCATCTCGCAGCAACAAATCTTTTGCTTGAATAACGCTGATGTTTCTGTCGCCATTTTCAGTAGCGTCAATTGAAAAGGCCTCATCATCAAGAACTTTCTTTGAGCTCACCCAAGACACATCAGCGTTATTATCCTGCAATAAAAAATGCAACCGCTCTATTAGCTTATGATGTACAAAGTCATCCACATCTATAAACATGATGTAATCTGGGCGATAATCACCAAAAATTCCATCCAGACCTGCATTTTTAGCAACCCCCGACCCCTTATTTATTGGTAGCGCTATCACGTTTATACGTTCATCAATAGCGGCCCACTTTTTACATAGCTGAAGCGACTCATCAGTTGAGCAATCATCTACAAGCCATACGTTGAAATCACGAATGGTCTGATTCAAAACGGATTCCAGACATCGGTCTATATACTTGGCTGCATTAAAAACAGGTATTACTATGCTAATCATGAATTCATCTCTCTGTATGTGACGAAAAATAGGTGGTCAATTCTGAAGAACCCTTCATATTTTTTATTTGGTTCTCCCTAGTTCCTTACGGTAAAGCCTGCTACCTCTGCCATACAAACGGGTACACATCGCTATCATCAGTAAGACTTGACTCCTGAAGATTTTCCATATTCTATATAAATAAGCTGTAACGGTCTAACATATTCGTAAGCACTGAACTGATGTAATGAAACCGCACACTTTTGTGAAGACTAATTAACCCAATCGATATTTTTCAAGACAGTTGTCGCCAAAATTGCCGCACAGATGATTCACTAGCGGCTTGATTTCAACTAAGTTTTTCCAATCATCAAAAGTTATACGTATAATGGCCTCACAACTATAACGGTGGATTAATACCAAATGAGTCATAGAAAAGATATGCTCACGACTAGGTTGGGATCTTTTCAATAGCCAATCATGTTTCAAGCTAACAAAAATATTTCGACAACCGCATTATCCCAACAAGCACTTACATCGCCCATGCTTGCACTGATCTACCTCAGTAAGTTTAGCTTTGTTTAGCGTTTTCTTTTTCTAGATCTTTTTTAGTATTAACGCGAGGAAACTCCTTAACATTCAACGGTCGGTCGAGAAATATAGCAAGAGACTCAAAATCGAATTCCTCCGTTTTCATAATAAGTAACCTATCAGGTTGATCTTTAAAATGCGCCAAGACATCCTTATTATGCTGACGATAGGTGTTTATCCATAATTCTTCATCAACAATCGGATCCGTTTTATATTTACAGTAAACATAATCGAGCATTGGCGTAGGATTTTTATGAAAATGGTTCTGAGCTGATTTAATCCAATTTGACTCTTCTCTAACTGAAAGAACAAACTTTGCGTCAGGATATAATCGGTCGAGCTCCCTAAAGCACATAGGGAATGGATTGTCTGCAGCCGCATCAAATTTACTATCAAATAAACTACGTAATAGGTTTTCACGTGATTTAGGCTTATGCAGATTCTTAATCCACATATACCTATGCCAATACTTCGTGTTTACAACTTTATACCCCAAGATTATTAGTGCTCGCTCTAAGGACGATGTACCTGTTTTTTGGAAACCAATGCAGAAAACTCTGGTTTGGGGTTTGTTTAAAAAGCGTCTAACACTCCAAAAAAAATAGCTCACTTCTTTAGATAATTTTCTACTGACTTTGTTAAATATAGCTCTTGACATAAGTTAACCTCAACTCGAAATAAAAAATAATAAAGCTTAGCACTCACTCCACGATCCGAACTTTCGACCAAGAAAAAACAGAAAGGTAATGAGGATCGGACATGAATAAACTAGTTGGTATTATCTGTGATGTCGATGACACTTGGTAGTTTATTTTCATCTGAATTACCTCAGAACGATTATATGTAATATTAGTCGGCAATAAAATACCTATTAAGTTATATAACACCAATCATGATTCACCTGAAAAATTGGGCGTTGTTCACTTATTTAAAAGTTACATATCTGCTATTGTAATTTTATCGCCTCATATATTTCAGATGATGTAAATATCGCCATTAATTAGCGGCCAAATATTATAGTTCAACATTTAGGATGATTATAACCTCTCACTAATTATAAATTTCAGTATTTATCCGGTCCCTTACAATAAAGGTACAACATAATTTTTAGCTATGAAGCTAAGGTGTATAAGGCCCCCTCCAAAATTTTTATAAAGAGAAAGCTTTGCTATTACTTTAATGTTGTTTTACAGCTAACTTAAACATTGGTGTTAAAAGTTTATTACCATATTCACTCATATGATCACCATCATAATAAATTGGCCGCCCTTCAAATTGCGCCATACATCGCCCGTTGTGGCATAAGTACGGAATAGGATCTAATATTTGGATACTGTGAATAGTTGCTATTTCGTTGAGTAGATTTCTTACCCGCCTATTCCGTTGACTATATAAATTAAAGTCTATTGATAAGTCATAATCCCCATTACCCAATAAAAGATTCTTAGCTAATATTTTCGGCACATTCCTCCTCATTTCAGGAGTCGGGTGAACAATATAAACAGGGTGGCTAACAAGGAGTTTCTCAATTGTTAAACTTAGATTAACCTTTAATTCATCGTATAAGGCATCTTCAGCCTTATTATATGGATTGGTAAAGTAGATTTTCGGTTTAGTATCTTTAATACTTTTTACCCTTTGAGGGTTGGATTGACCATATAAATAAACACCTGTTCTTGCTACCCAAAACACTGGCACATCTTCATAGTTAGATGCTAAATACTCGATCCGCCGAATATTCTCGTTATAACACTTCCTACCTTTTGTAGTCGACATAATATTCAATACAAACGGACAACTCCTCGCTGTTAACGCAATTATTCCTTCTTTGATCAAGCCCACAGAATCTGCGAGAGCTGTCGTTAAAGCATCTGCGTGGCTATCCCCTACAATAATTGCCTTAATATTGCTTTCATTACCTATATAACAAGGGAACTTTTGATCACTCATACATTTATAAGGGTTCCTGTTTAAAGCTTCGTTACTCGCGGCGACTACGGCATCAGAATAGTGGTTTTCAAAGCCGTTTGAGATAAAAACTCCACCGCCAAAGATCCCAACAATCAACATCATATAGACAGGCTTACATTTTAGGTAACTAAATAGGTTACCTAAATCATTCCGAAACTTAAGTTTTTCAATATATTTATTACTGATAAAACCAAGTAACACTGATAAAATAATGCCTAGATAGACGAAACTCTCATCTAATGAAAAGTAGTAAAGAGCAACAACTAGCGGCCAATGCCATAAATAGATTGAATAAGACCAAGCCCCTATTTTTTGGGAAACAATGTTACTTGTGAGAAAACTATTATTTCGTTGTGCTTGGATGATAAAGAATGAACCTAAAACTGGAAATAATGCTAAATAGCCCGGCCAAGGGTTATCTTTTGAGATTACAAAGTAAGAACCAATAATTAATACTAAACCGAACCATTCTAATAATTTTTTTCTTTTATCTTGTAATGCAAAAGGGTAAAGGTAAGCAACTCCCCCAAGCATCATTTCCCATGCCCTGGTAGTTAATAGATAATATGAGGAGTTAGGCCATATATAAGTTGCGATAATACAATAGATAAAACCTAAGAGCATTCCAAGTAGGACCGTTGTTTTCATCGCTTTTACAGGCATAAACTTTCGCATAGTGACAAGTAATAATGGATAAATTATATAGAATTGCCATTCTGCAGATAACGACCAAGTATGTAATAACCACTTTCCGTGCGATGCTACATCAAAA
>Ga0105355_10000723_pt1 | contig 30440 bp, 28 predicted proteins | sample GOMGulsemesocosm_2_FD_83508 | JGI IMG/M metagenome (GOLD analysis project Ga0105355, IMG submission 83508) | Methane-oxidizing microbial communities from mesocosms in the Gulf of Mexico - GOM9C Gulf of Mexico | ecosystem: Environmental > Aquatic > Marine > Cold seeps | place: Gulf of Mexico...
ACAGTAATAACACAAGTTTTAGAACCGGCATCTAATAAAAAAGGCTGACCAATTTTTTTATCTTTGATTCCCTCGTATTGTGAGTAAAAATTATAGTCTTCTTCGTATTCATTTTTTTCTTCTGCAAGTAAGTGATTGTACAAGGTTTGATTGATTTCATCAAAATTTTTATTAGAATATTTTTTTACTATATCATTGGCTTTTTTAATTATTAGAATCTCATTAAGTACAACATGCATAATGTTTTTTAATCGAATACTATCGTGAGTAAAGGTATTTAAAAGTTTTGCTTTATTTATTAAAATCATTTCTTCTTTTATACTAATGATTTCATCTTTTAAACACTGTTTTATTGCATCTTCAAAATATTCATGTTTTTCATAGGCTATTAAATCCAAAGATCTTTGGGTAAGTACTTTATGATGAGAAAGACTTGAATTTTTAATATCTTGAATAATTAAATACAATAAACGTTTGAAATGATTGATATTGATTTCTTTTTTTGCATATAAAAACAAACTTAGAATAAAAATATGATCAAAAGAAATGCATAAGTTTTCATACACTTGTGTCATGAATTGTTGGGTTAAATCATAACGGTATGTATTTATGATTTTATTATGGTTTTTCTCTTTCTCATAAGCATTAAATAAAATATCTTTGGAAGAAATTGGTTTTAGAATCTGTATGGTCATACATGAGTTCAAAATAATATTACTTTCGATTTCAATTTCTTCTTTGAGTGCATCTGTCATTTCTGGCAAAATATTGTCCATCATTCGCATTAAAAAGTTCTCACCTGTTCTTATTTTTGAGTAAGAGATATTAATAGGAACAATCATTGTTTCTTTTTGGCTAATAGAAGAAAGTTCTTTTATAAAGTATTTTCTTTGGAATTTTTTTTGATTTTTAATATCATTCTTCAAATACTTTTCTCTTAATAATTGAGAATACAAAGCAAAAAAAGAAGCGCCTGTATAAACTCTTTTACAAGCCCCATCTACGTTAACACAATAATGAGCTCCTTCTTTTCTAATATCTTTTGCTTTTACCATTAAACCTTCTGGAAAGATCATGCAATCTTGTTTTCCACTTAAAAGATTACCTAACATAATATTGTTTCTTGAAGGGTTTGTTTTCTTTAACGCTCCTATGTTTTTAAGTAAATTCCCAAAAGTAGAATGAAATAAAGAATCATCTGCAATAACGCTTACTTTTTTATTGTTTAAATTGTACATTGCAAAAGGAACTAAAATAGCTTCTGTTCTAGTAAAATGGTTGGCTACAAAGATTCGGGGATGGTCTTTTGGAATATTATTAATGCCTTTTATTTCAATATTAGCATCTAATATTTTTTCTAAGAGATTTAAAACATATCCCGTAGAATCTAATAACAAATCATTTTTTTTCATTTGTTAGCCTTATACTCTCTTACTTTAAAAGAATCAACAGAAATAACTTCTTGCTTAATTTTATAAGCTCTTTTCATTGCTCTTAAGTTTGAAGCATTAATATACTCTTTTTCATGGGCTTCATCCAAAATATTCACCATGGTATCATTTTTCAACTTACCTTCTTTTACGGCTTTTTTGATTTCTTTAAACTCTTTTTCGTGTTTTTTATTTAAAAGAAAAGCTTCTTTCATTAGATGTAAACGATCTTTTTTATCCTCACTAATAAAAACACTATCACATAAAGTACTTAAGTTTTCATCTTTCTCAAGATTTTTAATTATGCTTGCATTCAAGGAGTCTTTTGCTTTAAAAGCAAGAGGATTTAGTCGTAAAAAAGGCAAGAATATTTTTAAAACACCAATATTTAAAAGAATTTCCTCAAAGGCTTTTTGTATTTCACTAAATGCATAAAGACAAAAATAATCAACTAATGCTTTGTTTTCTTCTTTTGGATTTTTTTCAAATTCTCGTAAGGTAGCTGTTATTAAATAACAATAAGAAAGTATATCCCCAAAACGGCCAGATAAATTTTCTTTTTTCTTTAACGCAGGTCCTACAATAATTAAAACAATATTGGTTAATAAAGTATACGTAGCAGATACCCAAAGAAGTTTCTGTTTGTATCGTTTGAAAGGACCTTTTGTTTTTATAAAATAGGCTCTGGTAAAAAAACAAAATACGCTTTTGGCGAAAGCATGAGTAACTAAAGAGATATGTGAAAAAAAAGCTTTATCAAAACCTTCAATATTATCATCTTCAATAGCCTGTATTTCTTTTGTAATAAAAGGGTGAGATTTAATTAAACCTTGGCCAAATTGCATTAGGTTTCTTGTTAAAATATTAGCACCTTCAACGGTAATAGAAATAGGAAGAGCAAAATATGCATGGGCTAAAAGATTATTAGGACCCCTCATAATAGCACTTCCTCCTAAAACATCCATAGCATCATTAATAATTTCTCGAAACTTCTCTGTAGCATGGTATTTCATAATAGAATTAACAACCCCAGGTTTTTGCCCATTATCAATAGCATCTAAGGTATAGTTTCTAGCAGCATTTAACATATAGGTATAAGCTGCAATTTTTGCAATTTTTTCTTCTACGGCCTCAAAACGACTCAAACTTAGTCCAAATTGTTCTCTTAATGAGGTGTAATACGTTATAACGCTTAATGCTAATTTACTTCCACCTAAAGATACCGATGGTAAAGAAATACCTCGTCCAATAGATAAAGACTCAACTAACATTTTCCATCCTTGTCCTATTCCATTTTCTTCTCCAATAATATCTTTAATGTCAATGACTACATCTTTTCCAAGCAAAGGAGAATTAACAAAAGGAATATTTAAGGGGTCATGACGTTTTGAGTTATCAACCCCTTTTGTTTTAGAAGAAATTAAAGCAAAGGTAATACCTAAGTTTTCTTCTTGCCCTAATAAATGATCTGGATCTTTTAATACAAAAGCAAGACCTATTAACGTAGCAATATTGGCTAAAGTAATATAACGTTTATCGAAATTAAGTTTGATTTTAAGTTTATTGTTCTCATCTTTAAAGATGACTCCACTTGAGGTTATAGAAGTGGCATCACTTCCTGCATTGGGTTCTGTTAAAGCAAAACAAGGTACTTCAATTCCAAGAGCAAGTTTATTTAAATACTTCTCTTTTTGTATCTTACTTCCATGTTTTAATATTAACTCAGCAGGGCCTAAAGAATTTGGAACCATAATAGTAATAGCCAATACTTGAGATCTTGATACCAGTTTTTCTATAATATGTGAATGGGCAGTTGCGCTAAAACCGAGACCTCCATACTCTTTTGGAATAATCATACCAAAGAATTTCTTATCTTTAATATACTTCCAAATTTCTGGGCTTAAATCCCTATCTTGAAAAATTTGCCAATCAGAACTCATTTCACAAAGTGTAGAAACTTCATTGTCTAAGAAATCTTGTTCTTCTTTGCTTAGTTTAGTTACTTTTTCTGCGTTAATTGCTTCGTAATCCACTTGGGCTTTAAAAAAATTACTCTCTACCCAATTGCTACCTGCTTCTAATGCTGCTTTTTCAGTATTAGATATTTTAGGCAATAAGGATTTTCTTTTTATAAGAGAAACAAGGTTTTTACTAATAAAACTAAGTCTTAAATCTTTGATAATAAAAAACAAAGAAATAAAAATAAAAACCATAATAAGACTTAATGATACATCCGAAACATAAGCGTATAAAACAATACTTATACACCAAACATATAAGGGGTAAGAAAAATATGCTAACAATAATAAAATGATTATAAAAATTAAACTTTCCATAACTCTTCTCCTGTATTAAAGTTTAGATTGTTTTTTTCTAAGCTTAATAATAATTTACTTGGCTTAAAACGCAAACCTTCTTCTGCTTGAAACTCTTTTAATTTTTTTACAATATACTCTAATCCCAAATCATTGGCATAAGAAAGAAGCCCACCTTTATATGGAGGAAAACCTGTACCTGTAATCATTGCAAAGTTTATAGTATTCGCATCTTGCACGATATTTTCTTCTAAACATCGTGCCGCTTCATTAATCATAATTAATAAACACCGATCCAGTATTTCTTTATTTGAAATTTCTTTTCTCTTTTCATTAATTATGCTTTCAAGGCTTTTGTTCTCATGTATGTTCTTGCCCTCATAGGTATAAAAACCTTCTTGTGTTTTTTTACCAAAGAGTTTTAAGTTATGTAGTTTTATTAAAATATCACTTATTGGCATTCGTTTGCCGTAAGCTTTATTTAAAATCTTACTTACTTCATATCCAACATCAATACCAACAGTATCTGCTAAAATAAAAGGTCCCATAGGCATACCAAAGTCTTTTAATACTTTATCTATTTGTGTAATATTGGAGCTGTCTTTTAAAATAAAAGCAGCCTCATTAAGATAAGGAAGTAAAATTCTATTGACTACAAAACCTGCACAATCTCCCACCAGAATTGGTGTTTTCCCACAAGAAATCAATAATTCCATAACCCTGTTAATCGTTTTTTTAGAAGTATGTGAGCTAGGTATTACTTCAACTAAAGGCATTAAATTTGCAGGATTGAAAAAATGAACGCCTAAAAAGTTTTTTTTGTTTTTTATGTTTTGGCTCAAGGTCTCAATGGAGATAGAAGAAGTGTTACTTGCAATTATTGCATCGCTGTTTAATACTTCTTCTAATTCTTTATATGCCTCTTTTTTAACTTCTTCATTTTCAAAAATAACTTCAATGGCAAATTCTATATCATTCATTCCTCTTAAATCTTTAGTATAAGAAATTTTATTCATATTAAAATCTACTTGAGATTTACTAAGGCTTCTGCTTTTTAAAGCAAAATCATAAAGTTTGGCTATTTTTTGTAAGGCACCTTGTATATAGTCTAAAGAAATATCTTTGATTCTTACTTCTTTCAGATATTTTGAGAAAAGCCATATAATTCCTTGTCCCATTACCCCACAACCTAAGATACTAACTTTTGAAATTGGCTCTTTTGTTTTTGTGAAATTTTTATTGTATTTTTCAAACATAAAAAACAGCTCTATCATATATTTTGCTTCTTTTGTTATTGCGAGTTTTGCAAACTCTTTGGCTTCTAATTTTAAACCTTTTTGAAAATCTTTTTTATAGGTTTTTTTTATAATGTCAAGCGCAAGATAGGGACCTTTAAAATCCTTATTTACTTTATGTTCAAGGGTTTTAAGTGCTTTTTTAAAAATCACTTCTCTAAGCGGCCAGCTTTCAAGCAGAGAAAAACCTTTTCTTTTTTGTATTTTGTGCTCTAAAACATCTTTTATAAACGCTTTTAATTTAAACTCTTTTTGTCCATCATCAAAAATGACATCGGCTAATTGAATGCGATAGGCTTTTTTTGCATCAATGGTTTTACCACTTAAAATTAAATCTAAGGCATTAATTAAGCCCATAACTTTAGGGGCTCTTTGTGTTCCTCCTAGGCCTGGGAAAAACCCTAGTTTTACTTCTGGAAAAGCAAGTTTACTTTGTGTGCTTATTACTCTGTAGGTACAAGCTAAAGCAAGTTCTAATCCTCCTCCCATACAAGCACCATTAATATAAACAACAGATGGTATGTTTAGGTTTTCAAGTTTATTAAAAATGCTGTGACCTTTTTCTAAAAGCCCTAGTACTTCTTTTTCATCTTTAAATTCTTGAATTTCTTTTATATTTGCCCCTGCTATAAAAGTGCTTTTTTTACCACTTTTTATAAGTAAAAGTTTAATACTTTTATTTTGAATGATTTGATTAAGCTTTTCATCTAATTCGTCAAGTACTTCTAAACTTAAGATGTTAACTTTCTCATTTTTACAATCAATCTCTAAGTTTGCAATATTGTTTTGTATACTTAAAAGTATATTATTCATCATAAGCCTCCAATAAAAATGCTGCACCTTGACCACCACCTACACATAAGGTTGCTAAAGCTGTTTTTTTATTTGTTCTTTTTAATTGTTTAAGTGCAGTTAATACAATACGTGCGCCACTCATTCCAACAGGATGACCTAAAGCAATAGAGCCCCCATTGACATTTAAAATATCAGGATTTATTTCTCCAAGGGCAGCAGAATTAAAGGTCTTTTTACAAAAACTATTAGAAGCAAAAGCTTTGAGATTGGCAAGACTTTGGGCTGAAAAAGCTTCATTTAGTTCAATAATATCTATGTCTTTTAAAGAAGTATTTGTTTTATCAAAGAGTTTTTTTGTAGCGTAAATGGGACCTAACCCCATTCTCTTAGCTTCCAGTCCAACATAAGCATAATCTTTAATAACACCAAGGATTTTAAGTCCTAATTCTTTTGCTTTTTTTTCAGTACTTAGTATTAACATACACGCACCATCTGATATTTGAGAAGAATTTCCAGCACTTACTGTTCCTGCATTTTTATCAAATATGGGTTTTAGTTTTTCTAAGGCTTTCATATTTTGATTAAAACGTATTCCATTGTCTTTAAAAAAAGAGGTTTCTTTCGTAATTATAGGGTGTATTTCATCTTGTAATATATTTTTTTCTTGTGCCGCTTGCGCTTTCAAATGAGATTGCAGGGCATATTCATCTTGTTCTTCTCTTGAGATGAAAAATTCATTGGCAAGATTTTCAGCGGTTAAACCCATTATTTGTCCAGAAATAGGGTCATTTAGTCCTAAGAGTAAAGCAATAACAGGTTTGAAATGACTTAGTTTAAAAGTACTTAAAATTTGTAATTTTTGAGCAAGACTTTTACTATAGCTTATTTTTGTAATAAAATCCTTATACGCATCTTGGTAAAGCAGAGGAATATTACTCATTGATTCAACTCCCCCTACCAAATACAAAGACCCTTGATTACTGTGAATTTTTTCTATTGCAGAAGATATGGCTTGCATTCCAGAAGCACAATTGCGATGAACCGTATATGCAGGCGTTTTTTGAGAAAAACCTGCTTTGATTGCAATGATTCTTGCAATATTTGAGGCATGTGCTGGTTGGGCTACATTTCCAAGTATTATTTCATCAAATGCATCATAGTTAATACCTGCTCTTAAAACCAGTTCTTTTGTTATGATAGCTCCCAAAGTATCTGCTTGAACATTTTTTAATTCAAAACCAGCTTTTGATATTGGGCTTCTTAAACCATCAATTATTACAATTTTTTCTTTCATAAAATCTCCTAATACATTGTGCTTATTTGGTCTTCATATAATTCCTCTATTTTATTTCTACATATTTTCATGGAAGGGGTTAATTCTCCTGTTTCAATTGAAATATCATTTAATATAAGAGTATATTTAACAATACATTCCCATGAGTTTAGATTTTTATTGATTTTTTTAATATGTTTATCTATCTCATTTATGATACTCCTATTTGCATAATAATCTTCAATACTTAAGTTCGTATTCTTTTGTTTTTCTAAAAGATATTTGTCTTTGTCAACAAAAAGCAAAGCGCTCACATATTTTTTGTTATTAGCAATAATAACGCTAAATTCAATGTATTTGTTTTTTGAAAGTGCTTGCTCCAAAAAAACTGCATTGACATATTCACCTGTGGAGCTTTTAAATATTTCTTTTTTTCTACTGCTTACATATAAATAACCTTCTTTATCAATATGTCCAATATCTCCCGTATGCAACCAACCTTCTGGGTCAATTGTATTTTGTGTTAATTCTTTTTGATTAAGATACTCCCTCATTAAAGAAGGGCCTTTTACCAAAATTTCATTGTCTAGAAATTTAATTTCCGCACTTTTAAGTAGTTTTCCACAAGAACCTACTTTTTGAGCATCGGGAGCATTTGTAGAAATAACAGGAGAAAATTCACTTAAGCCATAGCCTTGGTAGATATTAATACCAATATTTACAAAAAAATTACAGATATCTTTATTTAAAGGTGCGCCTCCTGAAACGAGTTTACTTAGGCGTGAGCCAAAGATTTCTCTAAATTTGATATATACTATTTTGTCAAAAATTTTATATATCAAAGCTTTTTTATTAAGATCGTATTGCATGGCATAAGAAAATGCGAGGGATGCAATGATTTTACTTATTAGTGGTTTTGAGCTTATATTTGTTTTAATCTTATTGAATATTTTTTCCAATAATCTTGGTACTGCTGTCATCATTGTAGGTTTTACTATTTTAAGTAAGTTGCCCACATTTGTTATTTCATCTACAAAATAAACACTAACACTTTTACTTAAATAATAAGACATTACGGTTCTCTCAAAAATATGCGCCAAAGGAAGTAAGGATAAAATTATTTCATCCTTTTTTAAATGAATTATTAAATCAATATCATTGATTTGTGAAATAATATTTTTATTACTTAATACAACCCCTTTTGGTGTTCCTGTATTTCCACTAGTATAAATGATAGAAAAAATATCATTTTCATTTGCAATGTAACTATCCTCTTCATGTATTTCTTCATGTAAAGCATTAGAATAAAACAAATCATCAAAACAATAAAAGTTTTTTTCTGAATGCTTGAAAGTATGAGTAATAAAAACAAGATCTTTTTTGATATTTTTAATTGTATTTTTATCATCAATGAATATATAAGAAATATTTGCATCGCTAAGCTCAAAATTCAGGTTTTTTATAGAAATATTTGCGAATATTGGAACAGATACTGCACCAATTTGATGCAAAGCAAAATCAAAAATAAGCCAAAAAGGGCTTGATTTGGCACAAATGGCCACAGTATCTTTTTCTTTTATTCCAATGTTTTTTAATTCTTTTGCAAGACTTAAAACTTTATTTTTAAATAAAGCCGTTGAAATATTTTTATATTCCCCTTTTGAAAGGTAATTCAAAAAATATTTATTTTCACTTCTTGTAAAAGATTTAAATAACTCTTGATAGGTGCTAAAAGGTAAAGTTTTCATGCTTACTCCTTTATGTACTCTAAGTATAGAATAAATAATTTAAAAATAAAAAAAATAATATTTTATATTTTTATATTAAGTTATTTTTAAATTATCTAAAATTTATCTTACATTAAATCATAAATATATTGATTATTATTTTAAAAATATATGTACAGTAATTGTACATGTTAAAACAAAAATCATACAATGGACTATTTTTGCCAATATTAATCGCTTTATTTCAATAAACTGAATGCAAACTGAAAGCCAAATAAGCCAATTATGCTTCAAAACAGAGCATTTAGTGTAATAAGTGATTTATTTGTAACTTTTATTTACACAATAAAAACTTGTACAAGTCATTACAATAATTGTACATATCAATGAAGGAAGATATGATATACTCTTCTATATAAAAATATAGGAGACATATATGAGTTTAATCGCTGCTTACAAAAAGCATACAGAAGAAAGACTTCAAGAGGGCTCTTTGCCACCATTAGCACTAACTGCTGATGAAACTGCACAATTAGTTGAATTATTAAAAGCAAATACAGTAGAAGATGCTGCTTATGCTGTAGAATTATTTAAAAATAACATTAATCCAGGTGTTGATGATGCTGCTTATGTAAAAGCTGCTTTTTTGAATGACATCGTTCAAGGTCAAGTAGCCTGTACCGTTATTTCTAAAGTAGAAGCTATAAATATATTAGGAACAATGATGGGTGGGTTTAACGTAACTCCTCTAGTTGATGCACTTAAGATTGATGAAGTAGCACAAGTTGCAGCTACGCAATTAAAAAATACTATTTTAGTATATGATTCTTTTAATGATGTAAAAGAATTAGCTGATAATGGGAATACTGAAGCTGCTTCTATTATTCAATCATGGGCTGATGCAGAATGGTTTACAAATAAACCAGCATTAGAAGATGAAATTACTGTAACGGTTTACAAGATTCCTGGTGAAACGAATACGGATGATTTATCACCTGCAACAGTAGCTTTTACAAGAGCTGATATTCCTTTACATGCAACATCAATGTTGCAATCACGTATGGAAGACCCATTAAATAAAATGATTGAACTAAAAGAAAAAGGTCATCCTTTAGCTTACGTTGGTGATGTTGTTGGAACTGGATCTTCTCGAAAATCTGGAATTAACTCTGTTCAATGGCATATGGGAAGAGACATTAATGGTGTTCCTAATAAAAGAACAGGTGGAGTTGTTATTGGTTCTATTATTGCACCAATCTTCTTTAATACTGCAGAAGATTCAGGATGTTTACCTATTCAAGCTCCTGTTGATAATTTAGAAACAGGTGATGTAATTACTGTTAAACCAAGTGAGGGTGTAATTACTAAAGATGGAAATGTTGTTTCTACTTTTAAAATTGAACCAAATACTTTACCTGATGAAATGAGAGCTGGGGGACGAATTCCTTTAATTATTGGAAAAGGTCTAACTGCAAAAGCAAGAGAAGCATTAAACCTTCCTGCAAGTGATTTATTTATTGTTCCAACTCAACCTCAAGATGATGGAAAAGGTTTTACTCAAGGTCAAAAAATGGTTGGTAAAGCTTGTGGTATGGAAGGTGTTAAACCAGGTATGTATGTAGAACCTATTTGTACAACAGTAGGATCTCAAGATACAACGGGTCCAATGACTAGAGATGAGATTAAAGAACTTGCAGCACTTTCTTTTGGTGCGGATATGGTTATGCAATCATTTTGTCATACAGCAGCTTACCCAAAACCAGCAGATGTTAAATTACAACATACACTTCCAGAATTTATTACTTCAAGAAGCGGTGTTACGTTAAGACCAGGTGATGGTGTTATTCACTCTTGGTTAAACAGATTGTGTTTACCTGATACTATTGGTACTGGTGGAGATAGCCATACTAGATTCCCTATTGGAATGAGTTTTCCTGCTGGATCTGGGCTTATTGCTTTTGCATCTGTAACAGGAGCAATGCCTTTAACTATGCCAGAATCTGTTTTGGTTAAGTTTGTTGGTGAAATGCAACCTGGAATTACTTTAAGAGATATGGTTAACGCTATTCCTTACCAAGCTATTCAAGATGGTTTATTAACGGTTGAGAAAAAAGGTAAAAAGAATGTTTTTGCTGGAAAAATGATTGAAATTACAGGTCTTCCTGATTTAAAAGTTGAACAAGCTTTTGAATTATCAGATGCAGCAGCAGAACGTTCAGCAGCAGCTTGTTGTATTCAATTAGATAAAGAACCAATTATCGAATACTTATCTTCAAATATCGCTTTGATTGAGAAAATGATTGAAGAAGGTTATGATGATGCTAGAACGCTTCAAAGACGTGCCGATAAAATGAAAGCTTGGATTGCAAATCCTGAGTTACTTACTCCTGATGAGGATGCTGCTTATTCAGATACTATTATTATTGATATGAGTACAATTACTGAACCATTATTATGTTGTCCAAATGATCCGGATGATGTTGATACTTTAACAAATATCTTAGCTGATCCTAAAAGATTAACGGATAAAATCGAAGAAGTATTTGTTGGTTCTTGTATGACAAATATAGGACTATTTAGAGCTTTAGGAGAAATTCTTAAAGGTGAGGGGCCAGTTCCTACTAAATTATGGATTGCACCTCCAACTAAAATGGATAAACAACAATTAACTGAAGAAGGGTATTATTCAATTTTTGGAGCAGCAGGAGCAAGATTAGAAATTCCTGGATGTTCTTTGTGTATGGGTAATCAAGCACATGTTAAACAAGGTGCAGTAGTATTCTCAACATCTACACGAAACTTTGATAACAGACTTGGAAAAGATTCTCAAGTTTACTTAGGTTCTGCAGAAGTTGCAGCGCTTGCTGCTTTATTAGGAAGACTTCCTACTAAAGCTGAATACTTAGATATGGTACCTAAAAAAATTACTCATGAAAAAAGAGCGGATATTTATAAATACTTAAATTTCCACGAAGTTTCATCATCAGAATTAACGAACCTAGTTCATTCTTAGAATACTTAATAAAACAAAGAGCTTTGCTCTTTGTTTTATCGTTCTTCCTTTTATACACTTCTTTTAATCAATTAATATTCTAATAAAATTTATTATCACAAAACATTCTTCTACTAAATCAATTTTTTAAGTACTAGTTTTCCAAACGTTGTAAGAGTTCATTCCACTTGTATGTTACTAAATGAGTGATTTTTTTATTTTTATATTCTTTTAAATCCAAAGATTGAATTTCGTATAAAGAGTTGAAGTCATTTCTTGCTTTTAGGTTTATAATATTTTTATTAATATTATCTAAAACCATTTTTTCTTTATTGTGTTTATAGGTTAGGACTAAATGCAATTGTTTTTTATACTCAACTTGGAGCAGAGAAAAATCTTTTGTTTTAAATCCCAGTTCAATGAGTGTAAAGTATTTTGCAATAACATAATCTTCACAATCTCCTTTTCCTCTAATTAAAAACTCTTTTCTGCTTGCCCAATAATCCATTTTTTTATAGTTTTTAAAGTCGGCTAAGCCTTCAATTTTATTAAAAAAATTATTTACGCGAGTGAGAATTATTTCCTTATTTTTTTCTTCTTTTAGTTCAAATTTTAGACGTTTAAAAGCCAGAAGTCTCTTGAAAATATATTTCTTATTTTTAGCAGTTTTAATATCTTTGATATCACTGTTTGTTAGTCCCAAAGACTTGATAAACGATGCATGAGTAAGTGAAACAAGGAAAAAAAGTATAATTAATATTTTTATCATGGAGCATAATAACATATTAAATTATTATTTTTACTGAAAATAAACTTAAATATAATGAATAAAATTATTTTATTTGTGCTTGTTTTTTTAAGTTTAAATATAACAGAAAGAAGGGCTGTATAGTTGAAATTAAAAAATAAATAACTTTTATTTTTAGAATTATTTAAAAATGTATTAGTTTGATAATAAGTTTACGATTAATAAGCGTTACTAATATACAAGATAAAGTAATATTTAGGAGAAAAAATTGATTTTAAATCACAAGTAAAAGAATCTTATTGTACTTTTGTTATACAAATATAAATGGAGAAATATGGAACTACTTTATAAACTTGAATTTAATACTACCAATTCTTATTATATAACGATTATAAAAGATACTATAAAGAACTTTAAAATTAATGCACAATGCGAACAATATTTAGGATATATATTAATACGTTTTGAAGAAGAACAAAAAAAAGTGAATGATTTTTTTATTTATGCAAAAGATAAAATGCAAGGTTCAATTTTTGCAAGAAAATGGGTAAAAATCGAATCTCATGACAAAAACAGTGAATCTCTTAATAATTTTGATGTTAAATTAAACCTCTCTTTGTTTACAGATGAAGACATTGCTTTACTTGTAGAAAACAATAATATTGACTTTTCTAATGATCTAAATAAAATAAAACAAGGTGGAATTTCACGTTTTGAAACCAGAAATGGCTTAAAAAATATTTTTTTACCTTCTATCAAACATAAAAGAGACTTTGAAGTAAGAGGTCATGAAGTACGTCTTTTAATTACTAATATTTATAAAGTAAGCGAGATACTAGAACTTCAACCAAAAGAAACGGCTTTGTTATGCACCATTGAGCGGCCTTTTGTAAAAGTAAAATTAAGACATGAGGCAAATTTAAATGAACTGTATTCAAATACAGATTTTATTTATGCAAAAATTGCTGACGATAAAGAATCTATACTTTTTTCAAATGCTTTAAAAAAAGAAGGAATTGATTATTTAATGTTTGTTTCTGATGATATTCATCAAAATGCATTATGTGTTATGCCTTTTAAAGATCAAACAATTATTGTTCATGGGGATAAAGGTTTGTTTCCCAAGATAGATTATTTTACAAAAGAAAAGTACTATTCAGCTAAAAACTATTTTGATGAGAATAAGGGCGTTTTTAATGCGATTTTACAAAAACATGAAGAAAAAGAAAAAACTTTTTTAGGTGTATATTTTTCAATGGAGTCCAAAGAATCTGCTTTTAAAATTAAACATAAGAGTGATATTGTAGATCTAATAAAAATTCCTAATATAAAAAACAATTTTTTGCATTACTTGGACAAAGTAGCACAAACAAGTACTGAGAGTAAAGATCTTATTGATCTTTATAAAAAAAACTATACCTTGTATTTTGAGCACTTAGAATTTGATAATACTTCAAATTCATTTACCACTTTATTAAATCATATTGCATTAATCTTAGGGCTTAGAAATCACGCAGAAATAAACGACTTGTCTTTAATTTGTAGCAGTGAAAACTTAGAGTATTTTGATATTAAAACACTTGAAATTAACAATAAAATTTATTTGGATTTTAGAGAAGTTTTATTAGATATTATGAAACTTAAATTAGCTTCATATAACAACAGTGATATTTCGTATGTCTTTTTTAAATCCTTGGCATATTTTATCAGTAAAAGCATAAGAGCTGAAAAAAATATTACTAGCATTATTTTATGTGGAAATCTATTTGCGAATAAGGTTTTATTAAAATATACCTATGAATATCTTGAAAATGAATATGAAATCGTTATGCCAAAAGCCTATCCTTTAGATTATTAAGTAGTTTCTTTTTATAATATTTTTACTTATTAAACATTTGTTATAATATTTGATAGAATAATTTTTTTCGATTACTCTATGGAGTTTATAATGAATGATATAACTAATGATAAAAACTGGCAGGAAGCACGTTATTTTAAGGATAAAAACTTAATATCTTTATTAGAAAATCGTGCTAAAACTCTAGAGCCGATGTTAAAATTCAAATTATCAAATTGTAATTTTTCAAGTATTAATCTTGTGAATAATTCTAGTAAAGAAGGCTATATACTTAAAGACAGTGATTTATATAAAAGTGATTTTAAAAAAGCACATTGTTATAAAATGGATTTTTCTGGATCTAATTTAATGAAAGCAGATTTTTCATTTGCTAATTTAAACAGTGCAAACTTAAGGGATTGTAATTTATTGGGAACCAATTTTAAACATGCAAAACTTGAAAATATAGAGTGGGGAAAAAAAATCCTCCAAGAAAAAGAAGCAAAATCCACTAAGAATAAAGAGGAAGCAAAAGTTTTATACCAAGAAGCAGAAGAAATATACAGGTATTTACGCAAAATTACAGAGGATGATGGTTTAGTAGATACTGCTGGTTTCTTTTTTCAAAAAGAGATGCAAATGAGGCGGAAAAAAATGCCTTTATTCTCTTTGCAAAGAATTATTTCAAAATTGGTTGATATCTCCTGTGGTTATGGCGAAAAACCTACACGTATAATACTGGTTAGTTTATTCATTATTATTTGTTTTTCCAGCGTTTTCTTTTTTACAGGGCTTGTTTCAAATGATGCTCATATTGGCTACGTTTTTGAATCAAGCTTATCCTCTAATATTGATATGTATTTACAATCTTTGTATTTTTCAGTAGTCACTTTTACCACTCTTGGTTATGGGGATATTATACCTCTTGGAATATCACGCTTATTTGCTGGAATTGAAGCCTTATTGGGTGGTTTTATTTTAGCTATTTTTGTCGTAGTTTTTGTTAAGAAAATGACGCGCTAATTTATTTATAAAACAAATAAAAGGAGATAAAAAAACAACCCACTTAAAGAAGTAAGACAAATCCACATAAATAACGATCGTCCCTTTCTTTTATGCTCAAAATCTAAGTCTTCTCTTTTATGTGCTTTATAAGATGAAAAAGCAAAATAAGTCCAATATATTAAAGTAATAACGGATAAAACAATATGAGCAAATAAATAAAGCAATAATGGTATATAAGAAAAGTTTGATTCTTTTACATAGGTTTCAAAACCACCATCAATTCTTAATCCTGTTTCAAATAATACTACTACAAGTAAAGTAAGCCCTAGAATAAAAAATTGCGATACAAAATGTGTTTTATATTGTTTTTTAATTACGAAAGATACGGAGTACAAGATAAAAAAGGGTAAGAGTGCAAAGTATATACTTACTAAATCTAAATAAAAAGGGGCAGAAGTTCCAAAGAACCCAGGGGCAAAAAACATGTATTTCCTAATAGTTTATTGATATTTTAACATTGATTAATAATTATAGCTCTTTAATTTTCTTTTCAATTAAAAAAGAACCAAAAGGTATAAGTGAAAGTATAAAAATGGTACTTGAAAATTTTAAGCTCCAAGAATGTTTTCTCATTGTTTCTAATAAAAAAATTACAAAAATTATAAATAAAACTCCATGAGACATTCCTACAATTTTTACAAAATAAGGATTATCTAAAATATATTTAATGGGCATAGCAATAAAAAGTAAAATTAAATAAGAGATACCTTCTATATATGAAATAAGTCTGAATCTATTGATGGCTAGTTTTAACATTGTTTTCCTTTAAAAAATGATAGTAGCATATTAAAGTTAATGATTCTTTAATATCACTGTTTTAAATAGGTATTTAAAATAATATTTAATTTTATTATAAGTTTTTTTTCATATAATAACAAATTATATTATTAAAGGCTTCTTTATGTTTGTTAAATTTTTCTTGTTCTGTTCTTTATTTGCTGTGTGTTTTTCAAAAGAAATGAAAGTAATCAGCACAAAAGAAAGTTTAATTAAATTAATGGTTTTAGAAATGGAAAATGAAAAAAAACAAAAACGCTTGATTGCTAAAAAAAGAACTATATTATATGAAGTTATTACTAACAAATAAAATGTAATAATATGTTTTATAAAAATAGAATTAGGACGTATTATGAAAGACAGATTACATGAAGTTATTGCCCAAATTGGTGTTATTCACAATGAATTAATAAATAACAATACCATTTTTGATTTAGAAGAGGTCTATGAAAAACTAAATACATGTGAAGAAGATGTTAAAGAGCATTATTTGGGTTTATTAATGCAGTATTACTTCCAAAACAATTCCCTTGATAATCTACAAACACTTCTTTTAGAAGGTTTCAAATTTGATTTGCGTTTTGAAGATATTAAAGAAGCCTTTGTACATATTACAAACAATGAAAGTGTTATTGATTTTTTTAATGATCAAGTTGTATTATTAAAAGACACAGTAGTAGATGAGTATCTAATTGAAATGTATGATTATTATATGAAAAATGAAAAACTGCAAGAACATTTAAACCCTTCTTTACTTCTACTACAAAACAATCGTTATATTTGTGCTTTTTGTTATAAACATAAAGATGAAAACTACAGCTCATTATTTTTGAATGAGGACCTATTAGAAAGCTTAAAGAGGGACTTACCTTATCTTCTAAAATAATAAAAAAAGCTTTATTCTTTCATATTCTTTAGATTGTTTAATGGTATTAAATTTAAGGATAATATTTTAATCTTACTTTATATATTTTTTATGTAGAATTATTGTCAAATTACAATTCATTCATTTTTTTGAGTAAATTGTTTTATATATCTTAAGGAGTATATATGAGAAAAGTATTAAGTATTGCACTTGCTGCTGCATTAACAACAGTTGTTTTAAATGCAAAAGAAATTAAAGTAGGGGCTATTATGCCAATGTCAGGTCCACTTGCGGCTTATGGTCAAGTTACAAATTTGGGGATTACTTTGGCTAATAAGTTACAACCAAAACTTGCAAATGGTGATACTATTAAATTAGTTTTATTAGATAATAAAGGTGATAAAGTTGAAACGGCTAATGCAACTACACGTTTAATCGCATCTGATAAAGTTGTTGCTATCTTAGGAGCATTGACGTCTACTAATACTGCACAAGTAATTGCAATTGCAGACAAAAAGAAAATACCAGTTATTGCTTCTGTGGCTACAAATGACAAACTAACTTCTAGAAGAACGTTTGCAAATAGAGTTTGTTTTACAGATTCTTTTCAAGGGGAAGTAGTTGCAAATTATGCATTTAATACTTTAGGATTAAAAACAGCGGTTGTTGTTATTGATCAAGCTCAAGTTTATTCTTTAGGTTTATCTAAAGCTTTTCAAAAAGCATTTAAAAAAGCCGGTGGAAAAATTGTTAAAAAAATCAAAGTTACTTCAGGTGATAAAGATTTTAAAGCTGTAGTTTCTCAAATTAAAAAAATCAATCCTGATTTTATGTTTTTACCATTGTATCACCCAGAAGCTTCTATGATTGCAAGACAGTCTAAGCAGTTAGGTTTAAGTAAACCAATGTTTTCAGGAGATGGTGTTGCAAATCAAACATTTATTGATTTAGGTGGAAAATCTGTAGAAGGTTATATGTTTACTGACTTTTTTGATTATTCAAATCCTCCATCAAAAACTTCTGCTGATTTCGTAGCTTTTCATGAAAAAGAAACAGGTAAAAAAGAATTAAATTCTTTTACTGCTTTAGGTGCAGATACTTATAATATCTTACTTGCAGCTATGAACAGATGTGAAGATCCAACAAATTCTGTTTGTGTGAACAAAGAAATTAAAAAAACAGTTAACTTTGATGGTGCATCTGGAAGTATTTCAATTGATAAAAATGGAAATGCAACTAGATCTGCTGTAATTAAAGTTATTAAAGATGGTGTAGCTTCTTTTAAAGCAACAGTTAACCCATAATTATTATTAAGTATTATAAAGAACGAAACTAAGCCCACTTAATCGTGGGCTTTTCTTGTTATAATCAAAATAATGCACAGGCATATTTTGATTATTACAATATATATTGTAACTGACTTAAGCTCAGTATTTTAGGAGAACGAATGGATTTATTAACGTTTATGCAGCAAATGGTAAACGGTTTTAGTTTGGGTAGCATGTATGCCCTTATTGCAATTGGATATACAATGGTGTACGGAGTTTTAAGATTAATTAACTTTGCACATGGAGATATTATGATGGTAGGTGCTTTTTTAGGCTATACCTTTATGGCAGTGTTTGATCTGTCTTTTCCTGTAACAGTACTTTTATCAGTAACCTTATCTGCACTTTTAGGTATGTTTATGGATAAAATTGCTTACAAACCCTTAAGAGAAGCTCCAAAAATTTCACTTTTAATTACTGCTATTGGTATTTCATTTTTTTTAGAAAATGCTTTTACTGTATTTGCAGGTGGAACTCCTAGACCTTTCCCAGTTCCTGAGTATATGGAACAAATTTTTGATGTTTCTGGTGTTATTTTCTCAGTAGCTTCAATAGCTGTACCTGCTGTTACTTTACTTTTATTATTGGGAATTCTATTTGTTTTATACAGAACAAAATATGGAATGGCAATTAGAGCTTTATCTTTTGATATTAAAACAGTAAATTTAATGGGAATTGATGCCAATAGAATTATTGCCTTAGTATTTGGACTTGGTTCTGGACTTGCAGCAGTTGGAGGAATTTTTTGGGCTGTTAATTATCCTTCAGTTGAACCTATGATGGGTGTTCTTGTCGGATTAAAAGCTTTTGCTGCTGCTGTTGTTGGTGGTATTGGTTCTGTTACTGGGGCTGTTATTGGTGGTTTTATTATTGGGTTTACAGAAGTAGTTGTTATTGCTTTTTGGCCAGAAATGGGTGGTTATAAAGATGCGTTTGCTTTTATCTTTTTGATTTTAGTATTGTTATTTAAACCTACTGGAATTATGGGACAAGACTTAGAAAAGAGTAGGTTCTAGTATGCAAGAAAAAATATTTACGCGAGAAAGGCTTATTAGTCTTGCTATAATTATTACTGCTATTTGGTTTATTAATTTTGCACAAACAAATTTTGATGAATATACGATTCGAATTTTAAACAATGTTGCTATTTTTATTATCTTAGCTGTTTCATATAATCTAATTAATGGTATTACAGGACAGTTTTCGCTGGAACCCAATGGTTTTATTGCAATTGGAGCTTATGTTACGGCTATTTTAACCGTAGATGCTGATGGTATGTTGTATCAATATGATATTGAAGACCCTTATCCTTGGATTTTGGCTTTACAAAGTGATTTTGGTTTTGCTTTATTTTGCTCAGGAACTATATCTGCTATCTTAGCTTTATCTTTATCTTTTCCTGTATTTAGAGTAAGAGGTGATTATTTAGCGATTGTTACTTTAGGTTTTGGTTTTATTATTAGAATTTTAGCTATTAACTCCCCTGAAATAACCAATGGTTCTTTAGGTATTAATGATATTCCTGAAGCTTCAAACCTTTATTGGACGGGTGGTTTAGCAATTGCATCTGTTCTTGGAATCACTAATATTATTTATTCTAAATTTGGTCGTGCTATGAAAGCTGTACGTGATGATGAAGATGCAGCAACTGCTATGGGAATTAATACGTTTAAGATTAAAACAATGGCTTTTACAACCTCTGCATTTTTTGAAGGTGTTGGTGGTGGATTATTAGCAGCGTTATTAACCTCAATTTCACCAGATTTATTCTCATTTTTCTTAACATTCCAACTATTGATTATTATAGTTTTAGGTGGATTAGGAAGTACAACAGGTGCTATTATTGGTACTATTTTTGTTATGGCAGGATTAGAGTATGCAAGGTTCTTAGATGAACCTATGAATATTCTTGGCTTTGAAACTGATGCAATGCCAGGTATGCGAATGGTTGTTTTCTCTCTGGTTCTTATTTTTGTAATGTTATTTGCAAGAGAAGGATTTATGGGTAAAAAAGAACTTACGGATTTATTCAAAAAGAAAAAGGCTAAAAAATGATATTAGAAGTATCAAATGTAACGAAAAAATTTGGTGGAGTTACTGCCATTAAAGATACTTCTTTTACTGTTAATTCAAAAGAAATATTTGGTCTTATTGGTCCTAATGGGGCTGGTAAAACAACAATGTTTAATATTATTACTGGTAATTATGAACCAACAGAAGGTAGTATTAAATTTCATGGACAAATCATTAATGGTATAAAACCTTATAAAATTGTTCACAGAGGAATAGCTAGAACTTTCCAGAATATTCGTTTGTTTAATTCAATGACTGTTTTAGATAATATATTAATTGGTTTCGATTATCAAGCGACATATACGTATATTGAATCAATTTTTAGATTGCCACGATTTTTTAAAGAAGAGAAAAGAATCAAACAAAGAGCTATTGAGATTATGGAAATTTTGGACATTGCTCAATATGCTGATGAATTGTCTACTTCTTTATCTTATGGACAGCAAAGAAAAGTAGAAATAGCACGTGCATTGGCTGCGAATCCACAGCTTTTATTATTGGACGAACCAGCTGCTGGTATGAATCCTAAGGAAACGCATGAATTGGCTGAATTGTTTTTTAAAATAAGAGATGAGTTTGATATTACTATTTTATTAATTGAACATGATATGAAGTTTGTAAATAAATTATGTGATAGAGTTATGGTACTTGATTATGGTAAAACAATTTTTACAGGACATATCAAAGATGCTATTAAAGATGAAGAAGTAATTAAAGCCTATCTTGGAGATTTTAAACATGCTTAAGGTAAAAAATTTAGAAGTATTTTATGGGCTGATTAAAGCTGTAAAAAGTATTAACTTTGAAGTAAAAAAAGGACAAATCGTTTCTTTAATTGGTTCAAATGGAGCAGGAAAAACATCAACCCTACAAGCTATTGTAAATGATGTTAAACGAAAAGGTGAATTAACATACGATGGAAATAATATTTCTAAAATGTTAACGCATAATATCATTCAAGGGGGAATTGCCCTTGTTCCTGAAGGAAGAAGAGTTTTCATTAATCTAACGATTGAAGAAAACTTACGTATGGGTGCTTTTAATAATGGCGAAAAATTTGAAGAATTAAAAGAAAAAATGTATAAAATGTTTACACGCTTGGATCAAAAAAGACATGATTTAGCAGGTACTATGAGTGGAGGGGAGCAGCAAATGCTTGCCATCGCACGTGCTTTAATGTCAAGTCCAAGACTTCTTATGTTGGATGAACCTTCTTTGGGGCTTGCACCTAAAATTATTGGAGAGTTATTTGAAATAATTCAAGTATTAAGAGATGAAGGCATTACCATTTTATTAGTAGAACAAAATGCTTTTGCTGCTTTAGAAATATCAGATTATGCTTATGTTCTTGAAAATGGTGAAATTGCCTTAGAAGATCTTGCTTCTAATTTGATTTCTTCGGATGAAATTAGAAAAAAATACCTAGGCGCATAAGAAAACTATAAAAAGGAATAAAGTATTCCTTTTTATAAAAAAAGATTTCAAAATGATTACACATTATTAGCTCTACTTAAAGTAAAAAATAGTTACTATTTCAAAACCTAAGGAGCTAATATGTTACCCCTAAATGAATATGTTCAAATTGCCATTGGTATTATGACCATTTTCTCACCCCTAGCAGCTATTCCTATTTTTGTAACCCTTACCTCAAATCACAGCAAAGAAGAAAAAAAACAAACAGCTAAAACGGCGGCTATTGCCGCTGGAATTGCAGGTTTAGTATCGGTATTTATTGGCCAGTATATTTTATTGTTTTTTGGAATTTCAATATCATCTTTTAAAATAGCTGGAGGAATTTTATTATTATTAATGGCAATTAATATGTTAAATGCTAAAGTCCCTAAAGCAAAAAGTACTAAACCTGAACGAAAAGAAGCTAAAAAAAAGAGTGTTAATATTAGTGAAATTGCTGTTGTTCCTTTAGCAATTCCATTAATAGCGGGACCTGGAGCAATATCAACAATTATTATTTATTCGCAAAAAGTAAATTCTTTCTCTCATTTATTAATGATGGCACTTATTATTGTATTAATATCTGTTTATATATTTATGATGCTTAAAATGGCTACATTTATTAGTAAAAAACTTGGAATTACAGGAATAAATATTATATCAAGGGTTATGGGGCTTATTCTAGCTTCTATTTCAATAGAATTTATTACTTCTGGTTTATTAAGTGTTTTTCCTGTTTTAGGATTAAATTCTTTATAGTTACACTGTTTTTTCCTTTTATTTAATATTGATTAACTAATATTCTTTATACTTGCAGGTATAAAGGATTCCTAAATGTTATTGATGAAATTAGAAAGTTCACAAAAATTTGCTTTTTTGCAGCTAGCTCATTACCTTGCACGTGCAGATGGTTTTTATGTAGAAGCAGAAGAACATATTATCTTAGAATATTGTGTAGAAATGGGTATTGAAAATTCAGAGATATTTGATTTAAATGATTTTGATTTCGAATATACTTTGGGTAAATTTAAAAGCAAAAAATCACAAAAAATTGTAGTTTTGGAACTAATGATTTTGGTACACAGTGATAATCGTTTTGATATTAAAGAAGTTGATTTACTTGCTAAAATCATGGATGCCTTTAAAATGGACTACGATGAAATCAAACATTTTTCATCTTGGGGAAAAGCTGTTTCTGCCTTGCATGAACAAGCATTAAATTTAATCGATTAATATTTCCACTTATTTTACTCAAATAAGAAAAAAATATATTATTTATTGCTTTCCAAAGAATTATTTAGCTAAAATTTGCATATGAATATAGTTGAGCAAATTCAAAAACAAATTAATAAACTTAAATACGATTATTCAAAGCTCCAAGGAGAGAATGAAGTATTGAGAAAACGTCTTGAAAACCTTGAAAATAAAAACGATGAATTTTTAAGACACAATCAAGACATGCTTCTAAAAATTGATAGTACATTAACACTTACAAAAGGTAAATAATGCAAAAAGAGCTTATTTTTCATATTGATAACTTATCTTATTCTTTTAATGTTGAGCCAAATTTAGAAACAAATCTTGTTAAATTTGTAAATACAGATACTAATATCTCTACGAAAGATCTTTTATTGGCATATATAAGATTGGCAAATGAACACACTGCTTTACAGCAAGATTTAGAAGAAATATCGTCTTTACTTCCTAAATTGTAATGAAAGACAGTTTTACTCTTTTAGAATTAGTCTTTGTATTAATTATTGTTATAATTTTATCTACGCTTCTTTTAAAAACTGTTTTTTATAAAAGTATTGATAAAAGTAATATTGCCAAAATAAGAAGCGAAGTTTTTCTAATTAGAACAGTAATCAATCTAAATTATCATAAACAAGTATTATCAAATCAAGTTGCTAAATACGTTGATATCTTAGATATGAGTGCTAATAATAAAGAAAAACAATACTTGTTTACAGGAACAAAAAAAGATCCATTATTAGATAGTATTATTCTTTCTTCAAAAAATAGTGATAAAAAAGATGCTTCATGGATTAAAACAGCAAAAAATACATACAAGGTATTTGTAAAAGACGTATGGGTTGTTTTTAAATACAACAATAATACAGGAATATTTTCTTGTAATTATGATGAAAAATTATGCAAAGAGCTTAGTGAATGAATTATTATGAAGTAGCCTTATTAAAATCTCCCTTAGCCCCACTTACCTACCAGTGTGAAGAAGAATTACGATTAGGTGCAAAAGTAGAAGTAAAACTTCGCAATAGAAAAATACTTAGTCCGGCTGTTATTGTTAAAGTTGTTGCAAAACCCTCTTTTAAATGCGTTGATATCAAAGAAATCACATCGTTTTATTACGATGAACAGATGTTAGAAATTGCTTCTTTTATTTCTATGTATTATGTATCTTCTTTAGGAGAAGCGCTTTCTTTATACAATCCTTTTGATGAAGAAATCTCGTTTTTTGATAATAACAATGTTTTTGATTCAAAGATCACTTTATCAAATGAGCAAGAAAAAGCCTATACATTTTGCCAAGAAAAACAACAAGCCTTATTATTTGCAAATACAGGTTCTGGTAAAACAGAGATATATATTAAAAGTATTGAAAAACATTTAAACAATAATAAACAAGCCGTTTTATTAATGCCAGAAATCTCTCTAACCCCTCAAATGCAAAAACGCCTTGAGAATGCCTTTGGGGAAGCTGTTGCTATTTGGCATTCCAAGGTAAGTAAAAAAAGAAAAGCGCAGATTATTCATGGATTATTGAGTGGTAGTATTAAATTAATAGCAGGAGCTAGGTCTTCTTTATTTTTACCTTTTTCAAAACTTGCATGTATAATTGTAGATGAAGAACACGATGAATCCTACAAAGCAGATTCCAAACCACGATATAATTTAAAAGATTTATGTATTTATATAGCTAAGAAACACAACATTCAAGCCATTTTTGGCTCAGCTACTCCTTCTTTATCTTCTTTTCATAAATTGCCTTTTATAAGACTTACAAAAACATTTTATGAAAGCCGTAAAAACTATTATTTTGATGAAGAAGAGGGTTTATCTCCTAATATTATTAATAAAATTCATGCTACTTTGGAGCAAAAAAATCAAGTAATCGTTTTTTTACCTACACGTGCTAATTATAAATATCAAGTATGTATGACGTGTGGAAAAGGCGTTGAGTGTCCTTTTTGTTCTGTTTCTATGTCTTTGCATAAATTTGATAAAGCTTTAAAATGCCATTATTGTGGATATGCTCAAAAGATTCCTGATACTTGCCCCTCTTGTGAAAATGGAATTATTACAAATTTAAGAGTGGGTACGGCACAAATAGAAGAAGAGTTAAAAGAAATATTTCCAAATAAGATCATAAAACGTTTTGATAGAGATGTTATAAAAACAGATAAAAAACTAAGAGCCGTTTTGGATGAGTTTAATAAAGAAGAAATTGATATTTTAGTGGGAACGCAAATGTTATCAAAAGGCCATGATTACCATAATGTAAAACTGGCTGTTATTTTTGGTATTGATTCTGTTTTGAATATGAATTCTTATAAAGCACGTGAGCGGGCTTTGTCTTTATTAATACAAATAGCAGGAAGAAGTGGAAGAAAAGGGCAGGGTGAAATTATTGTGCAAAGTAAAAATGCCAATTTTTTCCAACACCATTTAGAAGATATAGATTATGAAGATTTTTTAAAAGAAGAATTAGAAGTAAGAGAAGACTTTTATCCTCCTTTTTTAAAAATGGCAAAAGTGATTTTTGCATCGAGTAATGGTTTAAAAGCACAAGATGAAATGCATGCAAATGTCACTTTTTTTAAAAATATGCAAGACTTAGAAGTCGTTGGTTTTGGGCCTTGCATAATTGAGCGAATTGCAAATAAATATCGTTTTGAAATAATTCTGCGCTCAAAAAAAGTAAAAATACTTTTAAATGCTTTGCACAGTATAAACTCAAATATTGTTAGTATTGATATGGATACAATCTCATAAGACATTTATGCAAAATTAGATATAATCGCGCAAATTAAAAGAATATTATAGGAGAATAAATGATTTATACACAAAAAGAATTTAAAGAATTAGTTATAAGTATTAAAGAGCAGTCTTGGTATAAAGACCCAATTGGTTTTGGAATTACAAGAATTGACAGAGGTCAATTAAACCCTGATAAAATCTTACAAGCAACGTACCCTGTGGTTAACTGGAATGAAAATCAAGGAAGTGCTGCAATATTTTTAAAAGCGCTTAAAGATTCTGGTATTGAGGTTAATACAAGTGAATCTGAATTGGTTTGTTCTTTAAACGATGATTTTTTAACTTCTTGTATTGAAGCATTTAGACCATATATTCCAGAAGCTAAAGGTGATGCTCACAAAAATGTACAAGTTATTTCTCAATTGGCTTCTTTACCAATTGATGCTGGTATGACACCTGATGATTATAAAGTGGTATTTATTTTTGAAGACACTGCTGTTAAAAGTGTAGAAAGTGCTTACTTAAAATTGTATGCATTATCAAGTGGAAAAGCACCTTTACGATCATTAAACCTTGATGGTGTTTTTGGTCAATTACACAATTGTGCATGGGTTGGAAATGAGCCTGTAGAATTAGATTGGTTAAGAGAAAATGAAATTTCATTAAAATTAACGGGGAAATATCCAGAAATTTCTTTTGTTGATAAATTCCCCCGATTGCTATCTCACGTAATTTTAGCAGATAATACAAGAATCTTAGAAACATCAAAAGTTAGATTTGGAGCACAAGTTGCAGCAGGAACTACTGTAATGCCTGGAGCTTCTTATATTAACTTTAATGCAGGGACCGAAGGTTCTGTAATGGTTGAAGGAAGAATTTCTTCATCTGCTATTGTTGGAGCTGGTTCTGATGTTGGAGGAGGAGCTTCTATTTTAGGTGTTCTTTCTGGTACTGATGGTATTCCTGTTTCAATTGGTGAAAATACACTATTAGGTGCTAATTCTTGTACCGGTACAGCTATTGGTGATTCTTGTATCTTAGATGCAGGTATTACAATCTTACCAGGTACTAAAATTACTTTAAGCGCAAAAGCAGTTGCTGCAATTACAGAAATTAATCCAGGTAAAGAGATTAAAGAAGTAATGAAAGGAATGGACTTTTTAGGTGTTAATGGAGTACATTTCAGAGTTAATTCAAGTACAGGGCAAACTGTTGCTATGAGATCTACTAGAGAAGTTAAACTAAACGCAGACCTACACTAAAAAAAGAGGAGTAAAGCATCATCTTTGTGCTTTACTCTGCGTTGGATATTTAAATTAAATGCTCATTGACTAAGTGTCAACTCCGCTTTAATTTAAATCTTCGCCTTGATTAAAACAAAAAGCTAATACTTTCCTCCACTTTTCCCAATAGTAATTTAAACTAGTATCCTAAATTCTACAAAAATCTTAATTTACACGTCATAATGCAGTTTACCAAAGAACCACACAAGTTTAGATATAATTTATTAACATAAATATAAAGAGATAATATGCCTAAAATATTTGAATATCTTGGAATTATTATAATGTTTTATAGTAATGAACATGAACCAATACATGTCCATGGCAAATACCAAGCTTTTGAATCAAAAGCAGAGTTTATTATTGTTGATGGGAAAATCATTGATATAAAAATAAAAAGCGTTAAAGGGAAACGACCCTTACCCAAAAAAGAACTAAAAGATTTTAAAAACTTTGTGAATAAATTCAAAGACGATATTGTACAAAAATGGGTAGATTATTTTGTTTATCACAAATCAGTACAATGTATTAAAATTGAAGGAAAGGTAAAATAAATTATGAGTAAATTAATTTCAATTAAAGAAGCAAAATATATTGATAATTATAAAATAGCTTTATTGTTCAATGATGGTAAAGAAAATATTTTAGATTTTAAAAGCTTTATTACAAAATCTCAACATCCAGATATTAAAAAATACGAAGATTTGAAATTATTCAAAAAATTCAATATAGATTATGGTGAATTGGAATGGAATGATTATGATTTAGCTTTCCCTGTATATGATTTATACAAAGGTAAAATCTAAATTTCAAATGTACGTACCTATCCCATTAGTCAATTTGGTATCGTGTCCCCGGAATTTTAATAAAAATGTAATTAAATGGCCATACTATTATATAGATAAACTAAATAGAGTTAGCACTAGAATATATGAAAAAGGCACATTTTACGAATTAAAACATAAGCATCCTTATTTTATTTCAGGAAGTAGTCATAAAGGTCAAATGGGGTTTCAATATAGATTAGATTTTACTAAGGCAAAATTTATCAAATAGTAAAATACATAACAAAACCTAGGAGAGAAACGAGGTAATACTTGAGGTTTTTAAAGTTTTAAAATTTCGTATAAAGTGAAATGAAAAGTGAATAAACAAACCATTAACTTACCTCGTCCCTCAAGTCAAACGTTGTGTCTTAAGTTTTTACTCAAAGATGCTAGAATACAAAATAAATAAATAAATTTTAGGTGAAATCATGAAAAAATCAAACTTATTAGCAACTACTGATCCTTCATTCAACGATATAATTGGAAATGGCAAAATATATAAAGTTCCAGAATTTCAAAGAGATTATTCATGGACACAAGATAATTGGGAAGATCTGTGGAGTGATATATTAACAATAATAGATAATGAAGATTCCCATTATATGGGATCTATAGTATTATTAAATAAAGGTGACTCTGTTTACCAAATTATTGATGGACAACAACGATTTACTACATTAAGTATATTAAGTCTAGCTGTAATATCTAAATTGAAAGAACTAGCTTCAAATAATATAGAAAAAGATGATAACACAGAACGAGTCGAAAATCTTATGAAAGATTATATTGGTAAAAAAGATTCGGCATCTCTAACATACTCAAGTAAATTATTTTTAAATGAAAATAATGATAGTTTTTATCAAAGACTGCTAGCATTTAAAAAACCAATCAATGTCAATAAATTACTTAGTTCAGAAAAATTACTTTGGGGTGCTTACGAATTTTTTAAAGCTAAAGTAGATGAACTATATATAGATATTAATAATGGTAAAGATTTAGCTTTGTTTTTAACTAAAATCATTGGCGAAAGGCTATTATTTATTCAAATTACAGTTGAAGATGAATTAAATGCATATACTGTATTTGAAACTTTAAACTCAAGAGGAGTTGAATTAACTTCAACTGATTTATTAAAAAATTACCTTTTTTCATTAGTTGCAAAAAGTTCATCAGATTTAGAACATGTAAAAAAACAATGGAAAAAGATTATTAATACAATAGGATTAAAGAATTTCCCAACTTTTTTAAGACACTTCTTAAATAGTAAAATGAAGCTAATTAATAAAGGGTATTTATTTAAAGCAATTAAATCAACGGTACAAAAGGATGAAGATGTTTTTGAATTATTAGACAGCTTAGAAGAATCTGCATATATTTATGTAGCACTGGGAAATCCAACTGATGAATACTGGAAAGAAGATAAAGACTTGGCTGATTCAATTGATGCTTTAAAATTATTTGGAGTAACCCAACATAAACCTTTATTAATGATCTCACATAAATATTTAGTAATAAAAGATTTTAAGAAATTATTAAAAGCTATAGTTACAATATCTTACAGATATAGTGTAATTGGTAGAAATCAAACAAATATAATGGATAAAATATATAATAAAGCTGCTGTTTCAGTACATAATAATCATAATAAAATTGGTATTAGTGAGATTATAAATTTAATTAAAGAATTGTATGTTTCTGATGATGATTTTAAAAATTCTTTTGAAGGAAAAACTTTTAATACAAATAATAGCAATCATAAAAAACAAGCAAGATATACTCTATATAAAATTGAAGGACAAATTCAAGATGGTAACAAATATGATTATGCTTCAGATGCAGGAACAATAGAACATATCTTGCCAGAAAATTTAACAGAAAAATGGGAAGAAATTTTTTCAGAAGATGAACATATAAGAAATGTATATAAAGTAGGTAATTTTACATTACTTGAATCAAATAAGAATAGAGATATTGCAGATGACATTTTTAGCATTAAAGAAAAAGTATATCATACAAGTAAATATGAAATTACAAAAATTATTGAAGCTTCTGAGTGGAATGTTAATGCATTAAAGAGCAGACAATCAAAATTAGCTAATATCGCTTGTGGTGTGTGGAATATTCAATTTAACTGAAATTCTAGTGACAGTAGAAAAGGTGTCAGGCACCAAATAGTAACTTTTCTTAGTAAAAACTTAAATAAAAGTGTTTATGAAGTAAGACAATCTTCCTCACGGCTCTTCCCCTGACTTTGATAAAGCTAAATCTTTTTATTTTTTAACGGAAAAAGGCGAGGACTGATCGAGCGTGAAGAAATGTGCTCTTTAGCACATTTTCTCACAGAGAGTGCAAGCAC
>Ga0105355_10000724_pt1 | contig 30438 bp, 25 predicted proteins | sample GOMGulsemesocosm_2_FD_83508 | JGI IMG/M metagenome (GOLD analysis project Ga0105355, IMG submission 83508) | Methane-oxidizing microbial communities from mesocosms in the Gulf of Mexico - GOM9C Gulf of Mexico | ecosystem: Environmental > Aquatic > Marine > Cold seeps | place: Gulf of Mexico...
CGGTTAAAAACTTTCGGCGTCATTATGGAAACTTTGCAGGTGATGAGCACCGTCTGCGACAATACGCTCATTCTCACGGCCAAAGCTGGTATAAGGGCGTTGGCTGACGACTGCAAACGCTAAAAATTCAACAATGCTAGCGAGGTAGGCATCGTTGTGCCTAAATTGTTCGATTAAGCCCAAACTAAGTAATCAGCACCCCAATTAAAATTGTCAAAGTAGCCATGTGTGGCTATGTTTAGTTAAGAAAAATAGAATTAATAGGAAGATGCAGATTATTTTGAATGGTATTTCAAGTATAAATCTTTGCCTGTCCAAATCTCTATTTCCAAATATCTTCTATCTTCCTTGAAGTATCTTCTCAAATATCTGTTATTCACGCGATGCGTTTATCACTTTATTTTAATGTTAAATTATTGATGAGATTGTATTCTTCGCTTAGCTGTTGCCAATCACTGGACCTACTAGCTGCTAGTTTTTTGACATCTTTGGGATGCGCCTTGCTGTGTTTCTCATACGTAATAATTTCTTTGCGGAACTCTTCGAATAACATATCCACTTGACTTTGATTAAGGGTAGGAATGGCATCGAGCACATTTCTTTTGCCGTCTAAGTCGAGTGAGTAAGAGCCCTTAATTAAATTAAGAAATCGCACGATATTATTATTAATGTTCAGGTCAAAATTAACATTTTTTTTGTAAGTGTTCATAATGTTCACCTTACGCTTATTTCACCGTTGTCTTTAGTGGTTTTCAACACTGTTAGCTAATTTAAAATAGACCATTTCGCTTGGTTTTGCACAAAAATCAAGCGGCCACCAAAATAATTAAATTTATTTTTTCCTCATATTTACGCCGTTTTGTCTAATTATTCGCCAATTTTCCTGTTGATATTTTTAGTTAGCACCAAACTAGTCGCTGATTATTGATCGTTTAAATTATTAGCAAATAGCGACGATTTAATAACCAATAACGTCGCGCGCTGCAAAAACAAACAGAATTCGACGGTTTTTTCAGCGCTTTTAGTTGGTTTGCGATAGGGGATAGTTAGAGTTCGAACTGTTTTTTCAGTCGTTTACGACTCGTGAAGAAGTTTTTCTCCACGTTTAATGGCGATAACAACGGGATTTCACAATTAATTAACAAACTTGACAGTTCGATTTCAAATCTTTATGTTTGTTATTAATTGAGCGTTCAATTAAAAAAGAAGAGGGTATATGCCAAAAGTTGGGATCAAACCATTACGACGACAACAGCTAATTGATGCGACGTTAGCATCGGTATCTGAGCATGGTTTGCAAAATACCACCATCATCACGATAAGTCGGATAGCCGGTATGTCATCTGGCATTATTAGCCACTATTTCGGCGGTAAACGGGAACTTATTGAAGCTACCGTCAACTATTTGCTCGAGCAATTGCAGCAAGCCTTCTTAGAACGTATTACCCAAGACAATCCGCCTGCAGCGATTAGACTAGCGCTAATTGTTGAAGCAAATTTTACCGAGTTCCAACGCTCTAGTTTAGCCACCAAGACTTGGCTCAGTTTTTGGACCCAGTCGATGCACGAGCCCGCGTTAGCAAGACTGCAATTAATCAATAGTCGCAGGCTCTACAGCAATTTACGTTTTTCATTCCGGCAATTACTCGATGATCAACAAGCGACTTTTGCCGCAAAGCAGACCGCGGCGATGATCGACGGTTTCTGGTTACGCAGCGCACTTAGTCCTCAATCGGCAGAAGAATTCGAGATGGCCGAATTCCTCTGTAAGAAATTTATCAATGATCTCATTAAACAGGGAGACTCTTAATGTCACTTACCCAGTATAAAAATTATATCGATGGCAACTATGTTGCCAATCAAAGCGGCGAAACCTTCGACGTAATCAACCCGGCCACCGGCCAAGTTATTTACTGTGTTGAGGTTGCCGACCAACATATTCAGCAGTTAGCGATCGCCAGCGCAAAGCAGGGTTTTGCACTATGGTCGGCTATGACGGCTATGGAGCGTAGTCGCATTCTACTTAAAGCCGTAGAGTTATTGCGCGCTCGTAACGATGAGCTGGCAAAAATTGAAGTGTTAGACACCGGCAAACCGTGGCAAGAAGCCAGCGTGGTTGATGTTCTATCGGGTGCCGATTCGATCGAGTTCTTTGCCGGGTTAGCCCCTGGGATCGAAGGTAATCAACAGCAAGTCGGTGGCGATTTTTATTATACCCGTCGTGAAGCATTAGGGATTTGCGCTGGCATTGGTGCGTGGAATTACCCGTTACAGATTGCTTGTTGGAAGGCAGCTCCCGCATTGGCGTGCGGTAATGTGATGATTTTTAAACCGTCTGAAGAGACGCCATTAGGTGCCTTAAAACTGGCGGAAATATTCACCGAAGCAGGCATGCCCCACGGCGTATTTAACGTGGTGCAAGGGGCAGGCGAGGTTGGCGCGTGGCTCAGCCATCACCCCGATATTGCAAAAGTATCCTTTACTGGCGAAGTGGGCACGGGCAAGAAGGTAATGGCCGGCGCCGCGACCACACTCAAAGGTGTCACGATGGAGCTGGGCGGAAAGTCACCGCTGATTATCTTTAATGATAGTGATATCGATAATGCCGTTTCCGCTGCTATGCTAGGAAACTTTTATACTCAAGGTGAAATTTGTACCAACGGTACCCGCGTGTTTGTGCAAAGAGAAATTTATACGACCTTTATTGAGAAATTAGTAGCACGTACCGAAAAGAATATCATCGTAGGCGATCCTATGAACGAAGAAACTAATTTCGGCGCATTAATTTCTGCTAAGCACCAACAGTTAGTGCTTGATTATATAGAGATCGGTAAGCGTGAAGGAGCGACGTTATTAACCGGCGGCATTAAATTAACGCCACCTAATTGTGACGCTGGATATTTCGTCGCTCCGACTATATTTAGCGATTGCACCGACGACATGACCATTTGCCGAGAAGAGATTTTTGGTCCGGTAATGTCAATTCTGCCATTTGACGATGAAGATGAAGTGATTAAGCGCGCCAACGGCACAGAATTTGGCCTTGCGGCAGGGGTGTTTACGCAAGATATCACCCGCGCACATCGCGTGATACATCAGATGCAAGCAGGGATCTGTTGGATCAACAGCTATGGTGCATCGCCAGCTGAAATGCCTGTCGGGGGCTATAAGCAATCGGGCATTGGACGTGAGAATGGCCTCGCTACGCTCAACCACTACACTCAGATAAAAGCGGTATATGTGGGACTAGAGCCATTGGACAGTCCTTTTTAAGCGCAGCACAACAGCGTAAAAACCGATTCCACCTAATTATTGTTGAGTTAGGCTCTACCAAGTAGAGCCGCTACTAATTGGTAACACATTATGAATACAGACACCTTTGATTATATTATTGTTGGCGCAGGCTCCGCTGGTTGCGTGCTGGCAAACCGATTATCCGAAGACGGTAACAGTACGGTTCTACTTTTAGAGACTGGCGGTAGCGATAGGAGCATTTTTATTCAGATGCCTACCGCACTTTCGATTCCCATGAACACGAAAAAATACGCCTGGCAGTTTGAAACCCAACCTGAGCCATTTATCGATGATCGCCGTATGCATTGTCCACGCGGCAAAGTGTTAGGCGGTTCGTCATCAATCAACGGCATGGTCTATGTGCGTGGTCATGCGCGTGATTTTGATGAGTGGCAACAAAACGGCGCGCTTGACTGGGATTATGCTCATTGCTTACCTTACTTTAAGAAGGCTGAAACATGGGCTTTCGGTGCCGACAGCTATCGTGGTGACAAGGGCCCTTTAGGCGTAAACAATGGTAATGAAATGGCTAATCCGCTGTATCAAGCCTTTGTTGACGCTGGCGTCGATGCGGGATATTTCCCCACTGCGGATTACAACGGCAAGCAGCAAGAGGGTTTTGGCCCAATGCATATGACGGTTAAAGATGGCGTGCGCTGCTCTAGTTCAAATGCCTATTTACGGCCAGCGATGAAGCGTAATAACTTGACTGTTATCACCCATGCACTAGTGCATAAGGTGTTGCTGGAAGATAAAACTGCCGTTGGTATTACTTATGAGCGCAAGGGTAAAGTGGTTGAAGTTCGTGTTAACAAGGAAGTAATTCTGTCGGCAGGTTCGATCGGGTCTCCTCACTTATTGCAACTTTCGGGCATCGGCGATAAAGACATATTAAGCGCTGCTGGCATCGAGACGTCACATCACTTGCCTGGCGTTGGTCAGAACTTACAAGATCATCTCGAATTCTATTTTCAGTTTAAGTGTAAGGAGCCTATTTCCCTTAACGGCAAATTGGGCTTGTGGGACAAATTCTTAATTGGCGCGCGCTGGATTTTAACCAAAGATGGTTTGGGCGCCACCAATCACTTTGAGTCTTGTGGTTTTATCCGCTCTAAAGCGAACGTCGAATGGCCTGACTTACAATATCATTTCTTGCCTGCAGCGATGCGTTATGACGGCAAGGAAGCCTTTGCTGGTCATGGTTTTCAGGTTCATATTGGCCACAACAAGCCTAAGAGTCGGGGCAGTGTGACCGTTGTGTCTAACGATCCAAAGGCACACCCACACATTTCGTTTAACTACCTCGAGCATGAGGATGATCGCGCTGGTTTTAGGGCGTGTGTTCGCCTAACCCGTGAAATTATTCATCAGCCTGCGTTAGATGCCTACCGCGGCAAAGAGATCCAACCGGGTGATCATATTCAAACCGATGAAGAGATAGATGCCTTTGTGCGTTCATCGGTTGAGAGTGCATATCATCCGTCATGCTCTTGCAAGATGGGCACCGATGAACTTGCGGTGGTTGACCCACAAACTCGTGTTCATGGCATTAATGGTTTGCGCGTAGTCGACTCATCGATATTCCCAACCATTCCAAATGGTAACTTAAACGCGCCAACTATTATGGTGGCCGAACGTGCCGCCGACCTTATTAGAGGGTTAACGCCATTAGCGCCATCAGATGCCGATGTTGAAATAACTGCCAACTGGCAACAAGCGCAGCGCCCTAATGAAGCGAAGCGTCAAGTAGACTAACAACCCAAGCGCCAATGGGGCATAACGCCTTGTTGGCCGCACACAAAACAACCTAAGGAGGCGAAAGCGCAGAAAAATAAACAAAACAACATTTTAAACCTATAAATAAAACAAGAATCAAAGAATTATTAAGGAGACAAGTATGACTTTTTTAAATCAACAACCTAGTAGGGGCCTATTATGATGACCACATGGCTTTCCGCAGGATTAATCTTTACCTTCGTTGCCATCGCCCTTATTTTAGTGCGTTGGGGCAACGTAAAATGTGTTGGTGTGACACCAGTACGAACCTTTACTTTTATCGCTATTTTGTTCACATCAGGCCTTGATGTTGGACTTATCATGTTTCCGCTGACCGAATTTCCCGGTTATGCCGATCTAGTCGCCAGTCCAGAATATAGCTTCACCAATCCACTGGCAATTGAGTTTGGCTTTTGGGCGTTTCTGATTTGGGGCTTCTATTTCCTAACCTGTTTCTATTTTTGTGTTATCGAACCGCGGGTTAAGTTCTTCGAAATAGGTATCATTAAATTCATCAACAACATCGTGATTATCGGCACTTGTGCATTTACGGCCTATCTGTTGCTTACCAATTTGCCTTGGTATATGCCGCAAATCGGTGATGGTACATCTGTTGTTGCTGCCTTCTATCTCATTGTCTTTGCGGTTATCTGCGCTGCAGTTTATTCTAGCACCAGCATTCGTTATGTACGGATCTTAAGCTTAGCCACTACCTGGGCATTTTTAGGCCTTATCGTGGTAATGTGGGCCGGCGCGTTCTTGGGCGAAGGTTCAAGCATCGGTGAATTCGCTACTACCCTTGGTTTGATCGGCGGCTATTTTGGTAATATCGAACAGTTTGCTCTGCCACTGAACGATTATCATGAATTTTATCTCTACTGGTGGTTTGCTTGGAGCATCATGATTGGCCAATTTACCTCACGTTTTGTGGGCGGATTGCGCACCTACCAAGTACTTGCTGCAATGCTTGTGATTCCGTCACTACCGATTGCCGCATGGTTTGCCGTACTTTATTATTATAGTGCAAATGAAATAAGCACCGTAGGTTTCTATAACCTTGCGATGGTGATTGTTGGTATTACCTTTGTTATTAACTCACTTGACTCGCTAGTACGATTATACACCGATAACTTAGGTGTAACCGTTGCTAAAGTTGGCAAGATAAAATACCTCGCGGGCAACATTATTGCGCTGAGCCTGTTAACCTTGCTATTCAAACTTGATTTCCTACAGATACAGTGGGTTGGCGCCGTGGTTATTGGCATATTCTTCACTTGTTTCGGCTATATTGTGTTTAAGAAATTTAGTGAAGTTAGAGCGATTAATGGCTCACCAAGCGAAAACGAGATTGACTTTAATAAGATAGACCTAGCTAACTAGGCCGTTGGGGCGGGGCAGTCGCAGCATAACTGCGATACAGCCCCCGTCCCTTTAACAATAAAACAACAAGGAATAAACCATGAAAAAAACATTAATCGCTATCGCAGCAACCAGTCTACTACTAACCAGCGCAGCTCAGGCAGATTTATCATCAACCGTTAAGCTTACGTCTGACTATACCTTTAACGGTGTTAGCCAAACAGACAACGGCCCAGCATTACAGGCGAGCCTAGATTACACAAAAGGTGATTTCTACGCGGGTACTTGGGCTAGTAACCTCGATTTTGGTAGCACTGATGATACTAACCTTGAGTGGGACGCTTATGTTGGTAACTATTGGCAACTAAACAAAGTAGTTGGCCTAGACGCTGGTGTTGCTTACTACACTTACCATGGTGATGATGCATCAAGCGGCTATAAGTACGGTGAAGCTTACACAAAATTTAATTTTGCTACTGATTTAGGTAAGTCTGAACTTAACCTTTGGTACGCATGGGATTATTTTGGTACAGATGCAGGTCATTACATCGTCATGGCGGCGCATACGTTCACCGTTAGCGAAGGTCATGACGTGCGCGTCAGTGTTGATCGCTCAACGTCAAACGATACGGTGAAATGGTCATGGGGTAACGGCGATAAATCTTACAATCATTACCGTATCGAGTACATGACAAGCTGGAAAGGTTTGGACATCAACTTAGCTGCCGAAGATACATCAATGGATTGGGACACAGCCGATAGCCGCGTTGTATTATCAATTAGCAAAACGTTCTCACTATAATTTAGTGGGTCATGGTCCTTGAATTATTCAGGGGCCATTTATCTATTTTTTGGAATATTTGGATGGAATCATACGAGCAACTATTAGTCGCTTTACGTCAAGTGAATCAGGCTATCGCATTGCACTCACGCCAACTAAGCAAGCAATCGGGTCTAACCGGACCGCAACTATTGGTGATGAAGAAGATTGTTGAACTCGACGGGCCAATGGCTAAAAAAGTGGGACAGCAAGTTAATTTAACGCCAGCGACAGTCACCAATATTATCGACCGGTTGGAAGCAAAGGATTTAGTGCAACGTCAACGCAGTCCTATTGATAAACGCCGGGTAGAGCTTTATCTCACCGAATCAGGTAAAGCGTTGCTGGAACAAGGACCGCAATCACTTCAATCACATTTTATTAGTCGTTTTGAAGAGCTTGCACAGTGGGAGCAAAACCAACTTTTATCTTCGGTGCAGCGCATCTCTGCGATGATGGCATTAGATGGAGTTATAGAGGAGAAAGGCTCGCGACAGGAAACTGGACTAAGCGATTGGCCTAATCCAGTATATTAGTATTGGCTGTTTAGAAATAGTAGCCAATGTTAATGTTCAAGCGTTTGTTGGTATCGCCTGAATCACCCGCCATGGTACCGCCAATGAAAGGTTGGTTTTTAGCCATGATGTAGTCAACATAAGCATAAATACCACCAGCACTAATTGCAACGCCAGTCACATTCATTGTTGTATCATTATTAAAACTACCAGACTTATCCGTCATCACGTTGTAATCGTTATAAAACGTTAGATTGGTGATAGCACCAAACTTTACGTTGTGGGAATAAGACAAGTTTAGATTATACAATTTTGCAGCCGCAGGAATAGAATCATGGAAGCTATATGCGCCAACCGCGACAAGGTCACTGCCATTGTCTAGATCATATTCGTAATCTGTGTATTGCGCCATGATACCAAAGTTACCGACTTTACTTTTAACATGCACGGCAAATGCGTCATGATCGCCAACCGAGCCAGCGCTTCCTTCAAGATCGCCAGATAATAGTGAAACACCCACTTCGGTTTTATCGAAGGTATATGCGTAACGCAAGTTTAAGGTGTTGCTCTCTGCCATTGCTGTTGCGGGTTGATCCCAAATCCCCTCGTCAGCGCCGCGAATACCAACGACATCATAAGAATAACGGTCGGTGCGGTTATCAACATAACCATCAATGCCGCCTAGCTCATCATTTTTGAAGAAGGCGATACGAATGTCGTGCTGATCGTATTTACCAATAAACGACAGCCCAGTGTCGTAGTCATCCTCCAATCCCGCATAATAACCAGAGCTAAAGAAAAAACTGTTAGAGTTGTAGTTTAGGATACCGAATGGCACTTGGGTGATACCCACTTGGCCTTCCCAGTTTTTGGTGAAGTCATAAGCAACGTAGGCGTGATGAACCACGTTCATGTATTGATACCAACGGTATTGCGCCGAGAGTTTAACATCGCCAATACTGCCATTAACATCAAGACGGAAGGTGTCGAAGTCGAAATCGCCGCCGCGATCGGTATTATTATCATTGTAATCTTCATAGCTGTATTGAAAACGCACCGCACCACCGATTTTGATCTTTGGCGTTAGCGAGCTACTGGCTTTTTTGTTTTCGGTGATCTGCTTCTTAAGCGTTTGGATTTGCTGTTCTAGTTGCTCCAGTCGTTTAATTTCAGACTCGCTTGGGCTAGCCCATGCAGTTGTTGAGCTTGCTAATAATAAACCAAGCAATGGTGTAGTTACTTTCATTTGTTATTCTCCAGTGGATGATTCGCTATCACTCTTATTGGGTTTTTGTAGCGAATGATTTATAACCGTTTAAGTGTAGAACGTTAGCTAGTGGTGCAACTAAGCTATTTACGACGCTAAACTGGCAACAAACGGCGTGAAAAAAGGGCCTTAGTGGCCCCAAATTTTTCTGATTCTAGTCTATAGGCTATTTTTTCGAAAGCTTTTTCTCAACACGCCCGAATAGACTGAGTACGTTATCACCCGGACGTTTAGTCGCGACACTCACCACAACGATAGCGACAGAGGCAAAGATAAAGCCAGGGACAATTTCGAAAATATCAAATAGGCCGCCACTTAATTGTTTCCAAATTACCACCGTGATCCCGCCAACTAAAATACCGGCTAACGCGCCATTGCGGTTCATGCGTGGCCAATAGAGCGAAAGAATTGACGCCGGGCCAAATGCCGCGCCAACCCAGCCCACGCGTATGAGACGAGTCCGAGCACGGTGCTATCTGGATTAAAGGCTAAGATTAGCGCAATAATGGACAAACCAATCACGCCAAGGGCAGATGATTAGACTATTAACTGCGAATCGGCGGTGCTCATGACAGCCGCAAGAATTACCGCCAGCAATATCCTGGCAACAATGGGGTGGAATAGGGCATTAACCAATAACATAAAAATCGTGTCGCTGTCGGCAATCTTCCCGCCGAGCGCGCCATCAACATACAACAGACCGACTAAGCTAACTAAAATTGCGCCAAACAACGATAACGTGGTCCATGTTACTGCGTTGCGACGTGCGGTGGTAAGATCATTATTTGAACGACAGGCATTAAAACGTGCCAGGATATGGGGCTGACCGAAATAACCTAAGCCCCATGCTACTAGCGATATAATCGCGATGGCCCCCATGGGTTCTCCTGAAACGTTGGTCCACATATCGAGCAATTCTGGATTTTTCGCCTCGAGCGCGCTGCTCATGTCGGAAAAAACTTCCTTCCATGGTGGCCAATGGCACAATGACTAAGGCTGCTGCCATTAATAGCCATGTTGTTATCTATCATGACTCAACTCCATCAAATAGGGTATTAGGCCAGAGTATAGCAGCTGACTCGCAATGTTTTACATTTCAAAACGAAAAAACGGCGCTAGATAGCGCCGTTTATTTGTTACCTATTGCCAGTTACGCAACCATGCCGTGTGGATCGATAACAAATTTCTTCGCGGCGCCATGGTCAAATGCATCATAGCCATCTGGCGCGCCATCGAGAGAGATAACTTGAACATTAACCGCTTTGGCGATGTCGATCTTATCCCACAAGATTGCTTGCATTAGGTTACGATGATATTTCATTACCGGACACTGGCCAGTGACCATGTAATGTGACTTAGCCCAGCCCAAACCAAAGTTCATGCTTAGCTGGCCTGTTTTGGCCGCTTCGGTTTGTGCCCCTGGATCGCCCGTAACATAAAGACCAGGGATGCCGATACCGCCACCAGCACGGGTTACTTCCATCATGGTGTTTAGCACGATTGCTGGCTGCTCTTTGTGGTGGCTACAACCGTGGCTATGGGCTTCAAAACCAACACAGTCAACGCCGCAATCGACTTCCGGTGTACCAAGAATTTGTTCAATCATCTCGTGCACTGGCGTATCTTGGCGTAAATCGATGGTTTCACAGCCAAAGCTACGTGCTTGGGCAAGGCGATCTGGATTCATGTCGCCGACGATGACACAAGCGGCGCCTAGTAACTTGGCCGATGCTGCCGATGCAAGACCAACAGGACCCGCGCCAGCAATATAAACTGTCGAGCCAGGCTTAACGCCAGCGGTTACTGCGCCGTGATAGCCCGTTGGGAATATGTCTGAGAGCATGGTGAGATCTTTGATCTTTTCTAATGCCTGATCTTTATCTGGGAATTTAAGCAGATTAAAGTCGGCATAAGGCACCATTACATATTCCGATTGTCCACCAACCCAACCGCCCATATCGACATAACCGTATGCCGCGCCAGCGCGACCAGGGTTGACATTTAGACAGATACCAGTGTGACCTTCTTTACAGTTACGACAACGGCCGCACGCAATATTAAAGGGCACCGACACAATATCGCCCAGTTCTAAGAATTCGACATCACGTCCTTTTTCGATAACCATACCGGTAATTTCGTGACCCAATACCAAACCCGGTTCTGCGGTGGTGCGGCCACGCACCATATGCTGGTCACTACCACAAATATTGGTGGTAACCACTTTTAGAATAACGCCGTGTTCACACTTGCGATTGCCGATGGCAAGTTTTGGGTAGGCGATATTTTGAATCTCAACGCTGCCAGGACCAGTGTACACTACGCCGCGATTTCCATGATTTGAACACATATAAAGCTCTCTTGTTAGGTCAATGGTGATCCGTTGGACAACCATTAACAGTTGCTAAAAAGCCAAGTTCCTATTTGTAGTTGTGTGAGGCTTTGGCTTGATGTAAATACATATTGAGATTAGCGTTTAGTGGCTTGTTAGGGCAGTTCCAAAAAAGACATCTGCATGCCTGATATAACCATACGGTTGTTTGAATGTTTGAAGGGGTACAAAAAGAAGAGTCAACGGCATTGCTGGTATACGCCGTTGACTTTTTTGGTGAACCTACTTAGCAAAGACCACGGTTTTTTGACCGTGCAAGAAGATGCGATGTTCGATGTGACAACGCACAGCACGCGACAGGGTCTGACATTCGATGTCGCGTCCCTTGGCGGCTAAATCTTGTGGGTAGTAGCAGTGATCAACGGTTTCGACCCCTTGGCTAATGATCGGCCCTTCATCCAGATCGTCACTGACGTAATGTGCGGTTGCGCCGACGAGTTTAATCCCTCGATCATAAGCTTGGTAATAAGGTCTTGCGCCTTTAAAACCTGGTAATAAGGAATGGTGAATATTAATCGCCTTACCGGAAAGTTTCTTACACATATCACTCGAGAGTACCTGCATATAACGAGCGAGTACGACTAAATCGGCCTCACTGTCTTGGATGATCTGCCATACTTTAGCTTCTTGCTGCGGCTTGGTTTCTTTGGTGATAGGGAGATGATAGTAAGGAATACCATGCCATTTGGCCAACTCTTCTAAGTCAGGATGATTAGAAATAATCGCTGGAATTTCGATGTCCAGATCGCCAATGCGGTAGCGATAGAGCAGGTCGTTTAAACAATGATCGTGCTTGGATACCATGATCACTACTTTTGATTTGTAGGGACTCGACGCGAGCTGCCATTGCATATCAAACTTGCTGGCGCGTTGTTCAAATTCATCGACAAAGGCTTGGCGATCGAAGTCTTTATTGGTCTCTGGACGAAATTCGATGCGGATAAAAAATTGTTTCTTATCAGTATCGTCAAAGGAATGAATTTCATTAATGTAAAATTCCTGTTCAAACAGGAAACGGGTCACCACATCGACAGTGCCGGGCTGGCTTGGGCATGATGCCGTAATAATATGGGTTTGAGGTGTAGGTTGCTCGGACATATGCGCCCCTTAATTTGAAAACCGCCGAGTCTGATCCTGAGACTTGGCGGTTTTAATGATTATGACTCTAGCTCAAGAGAGATAGATTAAACGATATTTAACCCATACTCTTTGCTGCTGTCTTGGATCCATAGCCAAATATAGTCTGAAAAGCTGCGGCGAACAACTAGTTCGAACTTATCATCGCTAATGCGCAAGATATGTGCGCCTGCTTGGGCGAACGTGGTACCAATAACTTTGCCTATTGGAAAGCTGTCGAGGTGCATATCGTAGCCGGTTGATTTCATCATCAACTCGAGGACATTAGCGCCGCTAAGCTCAAGCAAGGTCTGTGCACCACTGACGTCGCTGACCGCAAAATGGCCTTTCAACACGCTACGCAGTTGCTGTTCAGTATCATGCTCTTGGCCCGAACCGACGATAACTAACCATTCATCCGGCGCAAGCCACCAGATGCTGGCACTTTCGCCTTTAACGCTACTACAAGGTGCTAACGGCAAATCAACCCCTAACACTTCTTTGATCCCTGCCAAAAACTCAGTGTCTTGTGCGTTGCCACGCAAGTTAAGGTGCCCGAGTAACTTCTCCTCGTGCAGATTAATGCCGCCCACCTGAGATATGCCAACTAATTCGTCTAGTTGAGCGTGGTGCAGTGGTGATTCGATATTGATTGAACTAGACATTTTGACGGTCTCCCTTAGGATCATAAAATACTGGACTGCAAATTTCAGCTTCGACGGTGGTGCCATCGCTTAGCGGCAAGAATACACTTTGTCCCTTGCGCGAAATACCGCCTTTAACCACGGCGAGTGCGAATGAGTAACCTAGACAAGCGCTGTAATAACTCGATGTCACATGTCCCACCATCGTCATTGGGATAGGCTGATCCTTCTCAAGCACTATTTGTGCGCCTTCCGGTAGCACAAAATTAGGATCTTTAGGCTTAAGGCCAACCATTTGTTTGCGGTCATCACGGACGTTGTCATGGCGAGTCCAAGAGCGTTTACCGATGAAGCTAAACTCCTTCTTCTTACCAACAACCCAATCCATGTCGAGATCTTGCGGGGTTACCGAGCCATCGGTGTCTTGACCGACGATAATAAAGCCCTTTTCCGCGCGCAGAATATGCATTGTTTCGGTGCCATACGGGGTAATATTAAACTCCGCACCCGCTTCCATCACCGCTTTCCAAGCGTGCATGCCGTAGTTGGCCTGAACGTTAATTTCAAAGGACAACTCACCGGTAAATGAAATACGGAAGATCCGCGCCTTAACGCCGGCGACAGTCGCTTCGATCCAATCCATGTATTTGAAGTTGTCATTGCTGACATCAACATCACAGATTTTTTGTAAGACTTTACGGCTATTAGGTCCCGAGATAGTCATTGTTGACCAATGATCGGTCACGGTAGAGAAGTAAACTTCCAACTCTGGCCATTCGGTTTGATGCCACAATTCTAGCCATTGCAATACGCCAGCAGCGCCGCCAGTGGTGGTGGTCATGATGAAACGATTGTCATCGAGACACGCGGTAACACCATCATCAAAGACCATACCGTCTTCTTTACACATCACGCCATAGCGACATTTACCAACCGCTAGTTTGCTCCACGGGTTCGTATAAACACGGTTTAAAAATTCACGTGCATCTTTACCCTGAATATCAATTTTACCCAGCGTCGAGGCATCCAATATACCAACACTATTACGGGTCGCTAAACATTCACGCTCAAGTGATTGTTGCATGGTTTCGCCCGCTTGTGGGAAATACCAAGGACGCTTCCATTGACCAACATCCTCAAACTCTGCGCCGTTTTCAACATGCCATTTGTGCATCGCACTAAAACGCGCTGGATCAAATAGGTGTTTCGTGTCAGCACCCGCCAACGCACCAAAGGTGGTTGGCGTATACATTGGACGGAAAATGGTGGTGCCAGTCTCAGGAATGGTTTTACCCAATGACTTGGCGGTAATGGCCATGCCGTTGATATTACCTAATTTACCCTGATCGGTACCAAAACCAAGCGCGGTATAGCGCTTAACGTGCTCAATTGATTCAAACCCTTCACGGTTAGCCAGCTCAATACCTGCTGCCGTAACATCATTTTGATAATCGACAAATTGCTTAGGCGCACGACTGGTTTTCTTGCTATGTGGAATATGAAACAGGGCCATTGATGGCGCTTCACTCGGATCGCTAGTCTGTGGTTGTGCGCCAGAGAAGCTACCATCGCCTTTACCTGCGGCTTGCGCGGCTAGTGCGCCAGTATTGAAACCATTGCTAAGCACTTTAGACAACGCATAAACACCCTCTAAACCGCCACAGCTGTGTTGCTGTTGCACTGTATCACCGGGGACAAATCCAGCAACATCATCATTCCACACAGGGCGAGAGCCAGTATGAGAAGATAAATGAATAACCGGGCTCCAGCCGCCAGAACTGGCTACCGTATCACAAGCCAAATGGGTAATAGAGCCAGTCACACTATGGTTTTGTGCATTAATAGGCGCAATATCCACGCCTTTAACACGCTTGGAGCCTTTCACTTCAATAACCGCGTTACCGAAGGTCACTTTAATACCGAGCTGTTGTGCCTGCTTGACTAAATCGCCATCGGAGTCGCTACGGGTGTCAATAATTGCCACCACTTCACGACCTGCATTATGCCAATCGATCGCCGCTTTATAGGCGTTATCATTGGTGGTCATTAAGACGAGTGCATTACCTGGAACGACATCGTAACGGTTGATATAGGTCGATACCGCATTAGCGAGCATACAGCCCGGAACATCATTGTTGCCGTAGACTAATGGACGTTCGTGGGCACCGGTCGCCAAAATAACTTGCTTGGCACGTACCTTGTGAACGCGCTGACGAGAACATTGTGTCTGGTGCTCACCTAAGTGATCGGTACGACGCTCGTTGATACCAACAAGGTTATGATCGTAATAACCAAACACGGTGCTGCGCGGCAGTAATAAGACGTTGTCCATCGCGCTTAATTGCGCCACCACATCGGTAACCCACTTTGAAGGCAGCTGGCCGTCAATGAGCTGAGTGCTACATAACAGGTGACCACCAAATTCATTTTGCTCATCACTAATGATGACGCGCGCGCCAGTTTGTGCCGCCGCTAATGCGGCAGACAGGCCAGCAGCACCCGCACCAACAATCATCACATCACAGTGATGATGAAGTTTATCGTAGGTATCTGGATCGTTTTCACTCGGGCTCTTGCCTAGGCCTGCGCCTTTGCGAATGAGGTGCTCGTATGACATCCATAACGATTGTGGAAACATAAAGGTCTTGTAATAAAAACCCGGTGGCATTGCACAGCCGCCAATTTTTCCGACCGTTGACATCAAATCGAAATCGACGTTTGGCCAGCCATTGGTTGAACTAGCAACTAAGCCTTGGTAAAGGTCTGTTTGAGTCGCTCGTGGATTTGGAATCGACGTAGCTTGGCTCGATCCGACTTGAAAAATCGCATTGGGCTCTTGTGAGTCACTGGTAATGATGCCGCGCGGTCGAGAATATTTAAAACTACGACCGACAACGTCAACGCCATTGGCGAGTAGCGCAGAGGCAACAGTATCACCCTCAAACCCTTGATACTCTTTGTTATTAAAAGTAAAGGTCAGTACGCGCCCACGATTAAGATGTTTGCTGCTGGCAGCGATTCGATTAACTTGTTTCATGACTAGCCCTCTTCTTTCGCTGTAACGCTGGGCTGTTGCCCCATCTTGTAGGTTTCCATGATCTGATACGTCGCGGTATTACGGGTCATATTAAAATATTTGCGACAACCGGTGGCGTGTAGCCACAGTTCGTGGTGCAGACCACGTGGATTCTTACGGAAAAATAAATAGTGTGCCCATTGTTCATCGCTTAATTCTTCTGGATTAAGCGGACGCACAATGTGTGCTTGACCCGCCGGGCTAAACTCTTCTTCTTCGCGCGACTCGTCACAATAAGGACAGTGGATAAGTAACATAATAAATTCCTCTAGTGAGCTACGCCGGCTGCGCCGTGCTCGTCGATCAGTTCGCCGGATGTAAAGCGGTCGATGCTAAATGGTTTAGCTAACTCGTGTGGCTCATCGTGGGCGATAGTGTGGGCAAAAACATGTCCCGCGCCCGGTGTTGCTTTAAAGCCACCTGTTCCCCAACCACAGTTAAAGTAAAGTCCCTTGATATGAGTCTTAGAGATAATTGGGCAGGCATCTGGACAAGTATCGACGATACCGCCCCAAGCGCGGTTTAGGCGCACGCGTGAGAAAATTGGGAACATTTCAACGATGGCAGCAATAGTGTGCTCAACCACGTTGAACGAACCACGCTGACCATAACCAACGTAGCCATCGATACCCGCGCCGATAACCAAATCACCTTTGTCTGATTGGCTAACATAGCCATGAACGTGATTAGACATCACCACGGTATCGAGAATCGGTTTTAGTGGCTCCGATACCATCGCTTGTAGTGGATGTGATTCAAGCGGAAGCTCCATGCCAACCATCTTGGCAATGACACTCGAATTACCGGCGGCAACACAAGCAACCTTGCCCGCAGAAATAAAGCCACGAGTCGTTTCGACACCGACAACCGCGCCGTCTTTACGACGAATACCAGTCACTTCCGTTTGCTGTAGTAAATCAACGCCCATTGAATCGGCGGCACGGGCATAACCCCAAGCCACAGCATCATGACGCGCTGTACCTGCACGAGCCTGCCAAGAAGCGCCAAGCACTGGATAACGTGCGCCCTTAGAGCAATCGAGAATTGGCACCTTCTCTTGTACTTGAGCGGTGGTTAATACTTCGCCATCGATACCGTTAAGGCGGTTGGCGTTAACACGGCGTTCGATGTCGCGCATGTCTTGTAATGTATGACCAAGGTTAAGCACGCCGCGCTGACTAAACATTAGGTTGTAGTTTAGTTCTTGGGCAAGCCCTTCCCATAGTTTTAATGAGTGTTCATACAGATGAGACGCTTCGTCCCATAGGTAGTTTGAACGCACAATGGTGGTATTACGTGCGGTATTACCGCCACCGAGATACCCTTTTTCGATCACCGCGATGTTTTTTAAACCGTGCTCTTTCGCGAGATAGTAGGCAGTTGCTAGACCATGTCCGCCACCACCGATGATGACCACATCGTAGTGTTTTTTAGGTGTTGGATTACTCCAAACACGTTGCCAGTTTTCGTGGTAGGTTAACGAATGTTTTAACAAACCAAAGCCAGAATATTGTTGCATGGTCTTACCTTTTTTATGTTCTTATTATTAAAGTTGGCGCTTAAAAGCGCCAAACTAATCCATCATCAATTAGCGATAAACAGGGTTTGCGTCACACAGACCCAAGACTTTATTTTTCACATCTTCAATGACTTGTTCGTTGTTAATGTCATCGAGCACATCACAAATCCAACCGGTTAGTGTTGCCACGTCATCGCTGTTAAAGCCGCGACTGGTGATCGCTGGGGTACCGATGCGCAGTCCACTGGTCACAAATGGAGATTGTGGATCGTTAGGTACCGAGTTTTTATTGACCGTGATATTCGCACGACCTAGTGCCGCATCAGCGTCTTTACCAGTGATGCCTTTATCGATTAAATCGAGTAGGAATAGATGATTGTCGGTGCCGCCTGAAACAACGTTATAGCCGCGCTCCTGAAATACTGATGCCATGGTTTGTGCGTTAACGATCACCTGTTTTTGGTAACTAACATAGTCATCACTCATCGCTTCCTTGAATGAAATTGCTTTGGCTGCAATCACATGCATTAACGGGCCGCCTTGGCCAGCAGGGAATACTGCTGAATTGAGTTTCTTCGCTAGATCTGCATTTTCTTTAGCTAGGATGAGGCCGCCGCGAGGGCCACGTAATGTTTTGTGAGTCGTGGTGGTGACGACATCGGCAATCGGAACTGGGTTTGGATATAGTCCCGCGGCAACAAGACCCGCAACATGCGCCATATCGACGAATAACCATGCGCCAATGCTATCGGCGATGTCACGAAAACGCTGCCAATCGACGATGCGAGAGTAAGCAGAGAAACCCGCGATAATCATCTTAGGCTTGTGCTCTTGCGCCAGACGATCCACTTGATCGTAATCGATTTCGCCAGTCGTTTCGTTAAGGCCGTATTGTACGGCGTTATAAATCTTGCCAGAGAAGCTTACTTTTGAACCATGAGTCAGGTGACCACCATGAGCAAGGCTCATGCCTAGCACGGTTTCGCCGGGCTTTAACAGGGCCATAAAGACAGCTGCATTGGCTTGTGAGCCAGAATGTGGCTGCACATTGGCATAATCTGCGCCGAATAATTCTTTAGCACGGTCGATGGCTAACTGCTCGATAACATCAACATGCTCACAACCACCGTAGTAACGTTTGCCAGGATAACCTTCCGCATACTTATTGGTTAGCTGAGTCCCCTGAGCTTGCATGACGCGCATGCTGGCATAGTTTTCAGAGGCGATCAGTTCAACGTGATCTTGCTGGCGTTTGTCTTCTGCTGCAATCGCCTGCCAAATGCTGTCATCAAAGCCTTCGATTTTGTCATTCTTGTAAAACATGGTTGTTTCTCCGCGGCGATACACGCCGTCGTAATGTTATTTAGGATTGTTTTCGATACTAGCTTGAGGCTAGCCTAGTAATAGTTCCGTTAACGCCACTCTTGCTCTGAATTACGACATAGGTTTTTACTCGAAATGTCGTAAATGACTGGAGTGGCACACTTAATCTAGCGGTTAAGTTTGGTTGGGGCGTAAGCTAGGTTCAGCCTGTTGTACCACATGTTCTTCTGACGTTAGATCCTCATTTTCACGTTGGTATTGGGCGAGTTCCTGTGCGCCCATTTTTGGCGCGAAGCGACCTAGTGCGGAATAGCACAAGCCGATCACTGGTGACAACCAACAAGCGAACGCTAAGGGAATGTAAAGCAGATTCTCAAAGTTACCATCGCTGATGCCAAGTCCTAGTGCAGTAATAACGAAAGCACCGCCGGCGTTCCATGGCACTAATGGTGAGATTAGCGTGCCACCTTCTTCAATAGAGCGAGACAGGTTAAGCTTGGAGTAGCCTTGTTTTACATAAGCTGGGGCAAACATCCGACCCGGTAACGCGATAGAAAGGTAAGGGTCGCCCGCGACAAGATTCGTTGCGATAGCGGTGCTGGTGGCAGCTACTTGTAAACCAAAGAACGAACGGACACGGCGTAATAATGCTTCGACAATGGTATCTAGACAGTGGGTGCGTTCGAGTGCGCCGCCAAAGCCAAGGGCAATAATAACTAGCGTAATAACCCAGGTCATTGATTGAATACCACCGCGATTTAATAAGCCGTCGATTTCAGCAACACCGGTGTCAATTTTGTATCCTGACTGCATGAAACCGAATACTTCCTGCAATGATGCGCCTTGCACGAATATCGCTAGCACTGCGCCAAAGAATACGCCTGCAAATAATGACGGTAGCGCCGGCATTTTCTTAAGGGCGAAAACAATAACCAGCATCGGCGGAAGTAGCATTAACAAGGAGAGGTTGAAATTGCTTTCTAGGCCGCTGGTAATTGCCTCTATCTTGGTAAAGTCGACTGCGGTTGAATCAATAAGGTTGAAACCAACAAATAAATAGATAACCAATGCGATAAGCATCGCTGGCACCGTAGTTGGCATCATATTGCGAATGTGATCAAATAGATTCACGCCTGTTACCGCCGGTGCTAAATTGGTTGTATCCGACAGCGGCGATATTTTATCGCCAAAGAACGCGCCAGAAACCACCGCGCCCGCGGTCCAGTACATTGGTATGTCAAAACCAGACCCAATGCCCATCAGCGCAAGGCCGACTGTGCCTGTCGTTCCCCATGATGTCCCTAAAGACACCGAGACCACGGCACATAACAACATCCCTGCGGCTAAAAACACCTCAGGGGTTAACACCTTGAGTCCGTAGAATATCAGTACGGGAACCGTACCACTGGCAATCCATACGCCGACAATCATGCCAACGGTCATTAGGATTGCGATTGAAGGAAGGCCGACGCGTACCACATGCATCACGCCACTTTCGATATCATCCCAGCGGTAGCCACGAAACCAGGCAAATGTGCCGGTGATCGCGATGCCAATCGCTAGTGGAATGTGGGGCGTAAAGTCGCCAAAGTAAAATAGTTGGATGGCCAGTATCGCGAGCGTCAATACGATCGGTAGCATGGCCATGGTTAAACTGGGTTTTAATTTGTTATTGTCAGTCATTTCTTACTCCTGTTGAGTTATCAGGTATCGAAAAGGCATCGATGTTTCATGCCTTTCCCACCACGGCGATAACCCTAAAGGGTAGATGTAAACTCAGAATGAATGTTATGTAAAAAGATGTAAACAGATATAACAATTGTTTTACAAGAATGGTGATTAATCGATGTGTTGTGAAATGAGCAGCGCGGGCGCATAAATCATTCGTAAGGCTTTAAGTCGTGAGGTCTACTATCGGATTGTCAGTGTTCGCGTTATTTTATTTTTGGCGGTAAAATCAATGGTCAAGCCATTTTGTTGATAGGATTGTCGATGGGTGGTTATACGCTATACTCAAACTGTTTAAGTCCATTGAAAAGGATAGAATGATGAGTAAGTTTGTTATTGGCATTGTGATATGTCTTTCATTTTTTGTCAGTCGCTCGGTGTCGGCGTTATGGCTCGATTGTAACAACTGTGATAACGCAGCGATGGAGAAATTAGTTAAATCCGAAGGGCGGTCCTTCGGCGTAGGGCGGCATGAAGTCTCCGTTATTAACTTCGACCAATCGATTTATCAAATATTTCAAGTTGATGTGGCTAAAGTGTCGGGTGATGACAGAAAGGGCAACCGCGATGAGTGGCGCATTGATGTCTCCGTGATAGATAATCCAATGAAGCATAAAATCGAGAGTGATTTACGCCAGACCGTAAAAGCGATTGATGATTTGCTCGAGACTATCGGTGGTAAAGTAACCATACCTAAAAATAGGCCCCATCAGAACAATTATTACTTACGTCAGCGCGCTAAAGCGATTGATGAATTTCTCGCGACCATCGGTGGTAAAATAACGTTACCTAAAGATGGGCCTTATAAGACCGTCGGGCATGCGTTGATCGATGGGCCAGCATTTGATGCCTACTTGGCTCATTATATTAATAACGAGCAAAATGATTTATCCCGTCAACTAAAATCTATTAATCTAGCATTTAGCGAACGGCTAAGTGCTAGAGCGAGTAAGATGACGGCGCAGAGTTATGCTGGGCTAGTGGCGAGTCTGCCAACGCAACGGATGATGATTCTGTCTGCTCCTGTTGAATTTCCAGATAGCTCTTTGCTTAGGGTGATCATCAACTCAGATCATCACACGGTTGAAGGTATTACCATTATACCTAAAACAACACAGCAAGCTGAGACCGCTGATAATCAACGCGTTCCGCTTTCGGGGCGTACAGCGAATGGTTTTTCAACCACGGCACAGCACGAAGGTGCAGATTTGACGGGTATCGTCGAATGGTTTAATAGTATAGGTATCAATACCGCCTTGGGCTCTCGAACAGGAGAAGGAACCTCCTGCCGTACCGTTAAAATTGACTGTGATGAATATAACTGGTGCGCTTATAAATTGGCGTGCGTTCAGTGACATTGTCATTAAGTCGTTAATGAGCCCTTTGGACTGTGCTACAAAGCGTTAAATTAACAATCCGCGCACAGGAAAATATTTCAATTGGCCAATATGATATGCATTGGCCCGTGGTATATCTCATATTATTTTATTGCTCGCGTTATTTTGAAATTAATAATAAAATCAACACCAAACACCAAACACCAAACACCAAAGCTGTATACTAAGTGAGCTTGACGAAGGGCGGTTATGCGCTATATTGATAGTGATGAAAGCAATTTAAAAGGGTGTAATGATGAACAATTTTCTCCTAGGGCTATTGGTGTGTATTGCGTTTGTTTTTAGTAACTCAGTGCAAGCGTTATGGCTCGATTGTAACAACTGTGATAACGCAGCGATGGAAAAATTAGTTAAATCCAAAGGGCGGTTCTTCGGCGTAGGGCGGCATGAAGTCTCCGTAATTAACTTCGACCAATCGATCTATCAAATATTTCAAGTCGATGTTGTTAAGTTATCTGGTGGCCGTAAAAAGGGCACCCGCGATGAGTGGCGCATTGTTGTCTCCGTGATAGATAATCCAATGAAGCGTTATATAGAGAGTGATCTACGCCGGAGCGTAAAAGCGATTGATGATTTTCTCGCTATTGTGGGTGGTAAAATTATCCTACCCAAAGATGGACCCTTTCGGACTGTTGGTGATGCATTACTCGTCCCTAGTGATTTTGATAGCTATCTAAATCATTATATTAATAACGAGCAAAATGATATATCCCATAAACTAAGAGCCATTAATCTCGCACTTAGTGAGGCGATCACTAACATGACTGCACAAGTCTCTGCCGGTCAATTAGCTAGTCTGTCAACACAATTGATGAGTTTTAGCTCTACTCATGTCGAGTTTCCGGATGGTTCTTTGCTTAGAGTGGAGATGAATTTTGGTCATGACGCATTCAAAGGTACGATTATCTTGGCAAAATCAACACAGCAAGCTGAGACCGCTGATAATCAACGCGTTCCGCTTTCGGGGCGTACAGCGAATGGTTTTTCAACCAATGCACAGCACGAAGGTGCAGATTTGACGGGTATCGTCGAATGGTTTAATAGTATAGGTATCAATACTGCCTCGGGCTCTCAAACGGGAGAAGGAGGAGGAACTTGCCGCACGGTTCACATCGACTGTAATGAACATAGCCGATGCACGTTTGTATTACGTTGCAGAGAGTGACAGACCACCAACTCGGTTTGAGTTGTGAGATGTTGGTCGCGTTAGTTAACACTGTGTGTTGAGAGGACGTTATCAATGATAGCGTTGCTCATGTATCGATGTTGCGCACAAGAGTCTGATCATTTTTAACGGCCGAAATAGATGATTAAGCTACCGTCTTGCTAGCACCTCTTAGCGACGTTCCATAGGCTGCGGCGTTATTTGTTGTCTCTGGATTAGCACATGGATGTGACATATTAGGATAACGTATTCGCTCATAGATGAGCGGCATTAGAACAGTGTAGGACACTGTCGAGGAGCCGTTATCGAGAATAACGACATGGCTAAAGAAATGTCTCACCTACACAGACGTAGCTACTTATGTTTATATGTGTCCTAACCAATTTATTCTCGTATAAAGTAGACCATTTACTTACCTAGACTGATATTAATTTTCATCACGACAGTATGTTTCTGCTTTTGCTAACGTCTGAGTCATTATCGGTGATAACTGGTTAATTCGCTGTGATGGCTGTGTAATTTCACCAGCGTTGGCGTCGAGCTCCAGTTGACGCAATAGCGCGCTCGCTTGGGCGAACCCCATCATGTCGCAGGTGCCAGCGAGTTTGTGTGCTTGGTGCGCGACTTCGTAATGATCGTTACTGACAAGGCTTTGTTGCAAGTCCGTCCACAGTTGTTGCTGATTGATACAGAAACTGTGCATTAATTTTGCTAATTTATCAGCTCCCAAAATTTGCAGGTGCGTGTCGATAATGGATTGATCCATTAATGGCTTAATTGCATTGCTGGTGGTTGGTATCGTTATTGACGGCGAGGTATGGCGTGGATCTATTGCATTGGCTATCGCGTCGAATAACAGATGTTGCTTGACGGGTTTAGCCACCACATCTTGTAAGCCTGCCGCCAAGTACTCATGAATATCATCGGGGCGTACGCTCGCGGTTAAGGCAATTATTGGTGTTTTTTGGTTACAGCAGTCTGGATTTTGTTTGATCTGCGCACTAATATCTAAGCCGCTTAACTCCGGTAAATGCATATCCATTAAGATGATATCGAACGGCTGACGGTTCGCTATTTCGATGGCGATGTGACCATCTTCAGCGAGTGTCACTTGGTGTTGCTCTAATAAGCCTAATACCACCTGTTGGTTAATCTCAACATCTTCAACTAATAATATCTGCAATGGGGGTAGGCTGAGCATTTCTTCTACAACGCTACATTGCTTGGCATCGGCTGGGGTTAGCGGCACATCAACCCAGAACGTACTCCCGTGACCCAGTGTGCTGTCGACCCCGATCTGTCCGCCCATTTCTTGGCTTAATTGGCGACAAATTGAGAGTCCAAGACCGGTACCACCAAAACGACGGGTGATCGATTCATCGGCTTGGGCAAAGCGCTCAAAGATATGTTGTTGCAGCGCCGGTTCAATGCCGATGCCGTTGTCTTGAATCGACAAACGGAGACGGTGTTGTTTATCTAATTGCTGAAGATGAGTAACGCGCAGCGTGATGTCACCGCTATCGGTAAATTTTATCGCGTTGGCGAGTAAGTTGGTTAAGATTTGGCGCAGGCTACCCGCCGCGCCATGATAGCAATAACCGCTGACAGGGAGCTCGAGCCGTAATCGTAGTTTTTTCTCGAGTGCTTTGGGTTGCATCAGGCTGACAATGCTATCGAGCAATTCGTCGAGCGCGAAAAATGACTCTGCACCAACATAGGCTCCCGCTTCTAGTTGAGCGTATTGGAGGACATGGTCAAAGGTTTCGAGCAGCGCCTCGGTTGAATCGTGCAGTACCTTAGTGCGGTGGCGTTGTTGGTCACAAAGTTCATTGTTTTGTAATAGCTGGATCATGCCGAGCATGCCGTTCATCGGGGTACGAATTTCATGACTCATGGTGGCTAAAAACTGTGATTTTGCGTTGTTCGCTTGCTCAGCCGCTTCTTTGGCTTGCTGTAAACTCCGTGTGCGACGCTCGACCATTTCTTGTAGCTGATCGCGATTATAGCGCAGCGCTTGTTGTTCTTCGTCACGTCGATTTATATCTTGGCGTATCGCCAGGCGCATATCGTTTAGCGCAGTGGCCAATTGGTTGAGCTCGTCAGGAGAACGCGGCTGGCGGCGGCTTAATGTCAGTGGCGCTTCGAGCTCACCATCACCGATCGCTTGACTGTAGTGCGCCATACTCTCTAAATGGCGGGTGATTAGCCGTTGTAAGATGAACATAATCACTAACATGATTAACGCGACCAGTAATGTTTGGTTGAGTAAAATACTAAAACCAGTTCGCCATAATCGAGCATGCACCGCGGCCATATCGGTGGCAATAATTAGCGTGCCAAGATGACGTTTAGTGATTTTCTGATTGGCGATGCGATTATTAGGGATGCTCAGTTCAAAGCTTGATTTTAAAACACTTTTCTCGATGCTCGTCACTTGAGCGGGTAGGTGGAGTAGTGTGTTAGCGTTATGATCGTTCAGCTCGAGGTAGGCGATATCTGGCAATGCCTTGATGCCTTTAAGCTGTAGTTCGATCTGCGCCTGATCGAAATCCCATATGCTGCGAGCAAGGCTCGCAATATAGCTCGTACGAATGAGTTGGATCCGCTGTTCGATGTTGCGCATTTCTCGCGCGTAATCAAATGAAATCTGCAGTGTGGTGGACAGTGCAATAAACACTAAGCTACACAATGTGATATAGACCATGGTCCGGTAACTTAACGGGTGTTTTTTCGCGTAGTCGATGAGATGGCGCCAGCCTAGAAAATTAGGGAGATTCATTATCGATATCCACCTTGTTCGAGGACTCGAGGTAAATCTTGCTATACTTGGTTTGTAATTTTTGAATTTCTCCGCCGCTATTTAACTCGCTTAAACGTCGGTTAATATAGGGCATATGCGCGGCGAGTTTGCTATGGCGCCCTAGCGCTAAATAATAATACTCGGTTGCTAGTTTTAGCGGAGCGACGATGATTTGTGCACTATAACCAAATTTTTTCGTTTGTAATTGCCCGCTCACGATACCCAACGGCATAAAATCAATTCTTTGGTCGGCCAGCTTGGCTAAATTCTGCTGCCCTTGGGATACATATTGAATGTTGGTATGAGCGGCCAGATAACTATCTAAACGATCACCGAAACTATCACCGAATAAAAGCCCGACGGTTTTTCCTTTGAGATCATTAAGCGAGTGGTAGTTTGATTGCTGATTCGGATTGACAAAAAGGCCGATAGGATCGGCGACGATGTGTTGTTCACTAAAGCTAAAATCAGGCTCGCGGCTAGCGATTCTATACGCCGCAACGACGATATCCGCATGACCATCTTTGACTTCTCGTAAACATCGTTTCCAATTACCCACGGGATCAAATCTGACCAGATAGCCTAATTCCCCAAATATCTGCTTAACAACCGTTGGCGCAATACCAATCAGTTGCTGCTCTTGGACCCAGGAAACGGGCGGATAATAAGGATGGCCGCAAGCGATTAATTCACGCGCTTGGCTTGAGGAAGCGTGAAGCGCGCTTGCCCAGCAGCTGATGTTCAACAAAAAGCGTGCCAAGCCTAATACGCTCATACGGCATCAACAAGCTTTGGTGTAAATAAATAGCCTGCACCGTGAACGGTTAATATTAAACGCGGATCGGCAGAATCATCACCTAACTTACGACGCAGTCTGCCAATTAACACATCAACAGTGCGGTCGGTTGGCACCCATTCGCGATTACGAATTTGGTCAAGGATCTGATCCCGACTCATGATATGCCCCGCATGATCCATTAAACATTTGAGTAATTGATACTCACCCTCGGTGAGCTTGACGGTATCTTGTGCCTCATCGATAAGTTGACGTCGAACGGGGTTTAGCTTCCAGCGGTCAAAGGCTTTTAGCACATTATCATCGCTGTCAGCGGACTTTGCTTGCTGGCACAACTGCACTCGGCGGATAAGGTTTTTGACGCGCGCGAGAATTTCGCGTGGGTTAAAGGGTTTGGTGACATATTCATCGGCGCCGCATTCGAGTCCGATCAGGCGATCAACGTCATCTTGACTACCGGTGACTAAGATGATGCCAATTTCGTTATTAACCCGCAGCTCTCGGGTTAAGGTTAGGCCGTCTTTTCCGGGCATCCTGATATCGAGCAAAATAACATCGATGGTGTCATGCGCTAATATATCCTCTGCTTCTTCAGCAGTCGTCGCGCATAAAACGGTGTAGCCTTCATTTTCAAAATAGCTACTTAAGACCTGACGCGTGAGCTCGTCATCATCTACCACTAAAATTTTGGCCTCTGTCAGCATTATAAGTGTCCCCTCATTTTTTTGCTGCTGCAATCTTGCCCATACTAACTAACTATTCACTTGCGTCAACCTACAACCTAGTTGTAAATGAATTGTGGTGCTGTGTTTACAACTTATTACAAGCTATTAATCCTGGGTTTACATCGAGTGGTTACTGTTTTGCGGTCGGTAAAAAATCACCACGTGAATTAATGGCTAGCCAAGTGTTTACTAAGCCGCTTAACGATAGCTACCGAGAATAAAAACAACAATTGAAAAGTATAGATGAGGAAATAGCATGAACAATCTAAGATTAAAATCGGTATTACTTCCCTTAACACTCTCTTTGCCTATGTTCGCCGCACAAGCTGGTGACGATGTTTCACGAGCTGCATTGCAAGGTCAGCTCAATGATGTGCAGATGCGTTTGGCCCAATTGGAACAAGGTAAGGCTGCAACCTCAGCTACCACGATTAACTTTTACGGCTCGTTACGGCCGACGTTCGGTGTCACTAGTACTGATGCGGTAGACAGTTGGGACGTCGGCGATGCATTGTCTCGGATTGGTGTGGCTGCACAGCACAAACTGAGTAATGGCATGACTGGATTTGTTAAAGGCGAGTTTAAGGTACAAATTCAAGGAGACGCACATTTTGGTGATACGCGTAAGGCCTATGTTGGTATTAAAGGGGACTTTGGTCGTGTCGCCATCGGTAAGCAAGATACCACGCACTTTGCGACCATTGCTGGGCCAGTGGACATCTTTAATCGCGCTAATACGCCGCTCGCATACGATGATGTTAGCTTGTTTCGCCAGCAAGAAATGATCTCGTACCGCAAGTCATTCGGTAAGCTTGAGTTTAGAGCCGAAGCACAGTTTAAGGGGGATGCTTCGCCCAATGAGGGCAGTGATTTAGTCAATGCGGGGATTAACTATCGAGGGGATGATTTTAGCGTGGCAATTGCTTATTTGACCCGCGACTTTGAGGGCGCCGACGAAAACACATTCGGACTTTCTGCCAGTAAAAATGTCGGGGATTGGTACTTTGGTGCGGCATACCTCGATCTTACGCGAGATATTGCTGATGGCGATGTTAGCACATTGGATGTCGTGGCGACCTATGCCCTAAATGAGCAGTATAAATTGTTATTCGGGGCGTCAAAACTCGACGACGGGTTAACTGCTAATATCTCAAATGATGTCACTCGTATTAATAGCACGTTGGAATGGCAGGGCAGTAAAGGTTTCCGTTTGTTTGTTGAATATCAAAATAATAACTACTCACATCAACACCAAAAAGATAGTGATCAGCTGATGGTCGGCATGCGCTATAACTTCGACTATAAGTTTTAATTATGATTAGTGTTTTTGACATGTTTAGTATCGGTATCGGACCATCTAGCTCTCATACAGTTGGACCGATGCGCGCCGCTTTCCGTTTTTGTAAGCAGTTAGAGCAGCAAGGTATTTTGCAACAGGTGAGTCATGTTGATACCCAATTGTATGGGTCATTAGGGCAAACTGGGATCGGACACGGCAGTGGTAAGGCGGTTATTCTTGGCCTAGCAGGCTTCGAACCGGAAACGATTGATCCTGAGATGATTGATTCGTTTTTGGCAAGCGTCGAGGAAACTGAATGTTTGTCTTTGCTTGGAACACAAGAGAGTCGTTTTGCGAAACGAAATGCGATCACCTTTCATCGTCGAAAAACACTGTCTGCTCATGCCAATGCGATGGAGCTAACAGCCTATTGCGGCGATGAACTCTTACTGAGCAAAATTTACTATTCGATTGGTGGTGGTTTCATCGTTGATGAGCACGAAATGGGATCGCTAGCGGCATCTATTGAGGATAATTCGACGTATCCATTTTCGAGCGGAGGCGAACTACTTCGACTATGTAAAGCCAATGGCTTTAGTATTTCGGCGCTGATGATGGAAAATGAAAAGCAGTTACGATCGGAGCAGCAAATATCCAGTCAGCTGGCTAACATTTGGCATGCAATGAAACGCAGCGTCGAGCGCGGTTGTCGACGCGAGGGCTTGTTACCCGGAGGCTTAAAGTTACGTCGCCGGGCGCCATCTCTACATCGGCGTCTCAATGCCGCGGATAACAATTGCTCAGATCCCTTAGTTGCAATTGATTGGGTCAATTTGTTTGCTATCGCTGTTAATGAAGAGAATGCGGCTGGTGGACAGGTGGTGACCGCACCGACCAACGGTGCGGCAGGCATTATTCCTGCTGTTTTATGTTACTACGATAAGTTTGTCGAGCCAGTCAGTGATGCTATTGCGGTGCGGTATCTGCTAACCGCCGCCGCTATTGGTATTTTGTATAAGAAGAATGCCTCTATCTCTGGGGCGGAAGTTGGCTGTCAGGGGGAAGTAGGTGTTGCTTGCTCGATGGCGGCCGCAGCGTTAACAGACATTATGGGAGGCACGGTCGACCATGTCGAAAATGCGGCAGAGATTGGCATGGAGCACAATCTTGGCCTCACGTGCGATCCTGTTGGTGGACTAGTTCAGGTACCGTGTATCGAGCGTAATGCCATGGGAGCCGTTAAAGCCATTAATGCGTCGAGATTGGCGCTGCGTGGCGACGGCAATCAAAAGGTGTCGTTAGATAAGGTAATAAAAACGATGTGGGAAACCGGTAGTGATATGAAGAGTAAGTACAAAGAAACGGCTCGCGGTGGTCTTGCGGTTAATATCATCGAGTGCTAGAAAGAGCGGGGCTCGATTCGAGCTCCGCACCTTCTTTATCCTAAAAC
>Ga0105355_10000732_pt1 | contig 30281 bp, 25 predicted proteins | sample GOMGulsemesocosm_2_FD_83508 | JGI IMG/M metagenome (GOLD analysis project Ga0105355, IMG submission 83508) | Methane-oxidizing microbial communities from mesocosms in the Gulf of Mexico - GOM9C Gulf of Mexico | ecosystem: Environmental > Aquatic > Marine > Cold seeps | place: Gulf of Mexico...
ATGTCAGAAAAAACATTTGAAACTATCGAACAACGCGTAAGTTACGGTGTAGGTCGTCAATTAGGTGATCAATTACGTAACAATCCTTTTAAAGAATTTGACGTATCTGCTGTACAAGCAGGTCTTGCTGATGCAATTGCTAACACAGCTAGCCAAGTATCAGATGAAGCATTAAATGAAGCTTTTGCTGTTGTATCTAAAAAAATGCAAGAACTTGAGCAAGCTGCAGCTAAAGAAAAATCAGCTGAAGGCGAAGCTTACTTAGCTGAAAATGCTAAGCGTGATGAAGTTACTGTTACTGAATCTGGTCTTCAATACGAAGTATTAGCAACAGGTGAGGGTGAAAAACCAACCGCAGCTAGTACAGTACGTACGCATTACCACGGCAGCTTCATCAACGGTGACGTTTTTGATAGCTCAGTAGATCGTGGCCAACCTGCTGAATTTCCAGTAGGTGGCGTTATCGCTGGTTGGACTGAAGCATTACAAATGATGACTGAAGGCTCAAAATGGCGTTTATATGTACCTTACAACCTAGCTTATGGTGAGCAAGGTTCGCAAGGTGCAATACCTCCTTATTCAACATTGGTATTTGATGTTGAATTATTAGCCATCGTTAGCTAATAAAATTAAAGCCCTCAGTTGAGGGCTTTTTTCTACCTACTAAAAAATACAGGTACTCCAGTTATTTCGATAGTTCATAACTTGAACGCCGAAAAATAGTTAAAGCAAAAAGATATGATTGAACAACAATTAAAAAAATTATTTAAAGAATATATTGTAGGTTTTAAAGATTACAATTATACGGCGGTACAGGCTTGTTATCATTTGCCTTGTACATTACATACGCCAGATAAAATAGCTCATTTAGCAAATAGTGAAATTTTTGCTCAAGAATTTAAAGATATTTTTACCGTTCTTCAGCATGCAAATATTCAAGAAATACTTGCTACTAATGCTAGCTATAGTTTAAGCATGAATAATGCTATGGATGTTTGTATTGATTGGGAATTTATTAATGATAAAGGTGAAGCCTTTGCTGTTTTCACTGCTTTTTACCATGTTGTTGAAATAGAGAAAAAACTTAAAATAATAAATGTGGTATCCCATGAATTATCTAACAGCGTCGCTTTATTGCATAATTTAGCATTAACAAGTAAATAAGAAATCGATTTATAGACGAGAAGTAAAAAATGAATATGAAAACAAACGTAGCCATTTTAGGATGCAGTGGTCGTATGGGACGTAACTTAATTCAAGCAGCTATTGAGCACGAGTCTATAGAGCTTGAGGGTGGTAGTGTTCGTCAATCTTCATCTTTTGTTAATTTTGATTTGGGTGAGTTGGCTGGTATAGGTGCAATTGGTAAAAAAACATCTACAGATCTTAATGAGTTAATCAATGCTGATGTTTTCATTGATTTTACGTCAATTGAAACCTCACTCGAGAATATTAAATGGTGCCAAAAGAACAATAAAGCATTGGTAATTGGGACAACAGGCTTTAGTGATGAGCAAGTTGAAACCATAAAACAAGCAGGCAAAGATATTGCCATCATTTTAGCGCCCAATACCAGTGTTGGCGTTAATTTAATGTTTAAGTTGTTAGAAATTACAGCAAAAGCAATTGGCGACTATACTGATATAGAAATATTTGAAGCACACCATAGATTCAAAAAAGATGCACCATCTGGTACCGCTGTAAAAATGGGGCAAGTAATCGCAGATATTTTAGATAGAGACTTAAATAAAGTTGCTGTTTACGGTCGAGAAGGTATCACTGAAGAGCGGAAAAAAGAAACCATAGGTTTCGCAACGGTTCGTGCTGGCGATATTGTTGGTGAACATACGGCATTCTTTGCCGATATTGGTGAAAGGTTAGAAATCACCCATCGTGCAAGTTCTAGAATGACTTTTGCTCTAGGTGCAATGAGAGCGGCGTTTTGGTTGAGTGAAGCCGAGAATGGTTATTATGATATGCAAGATGTATTAGGATTAAAAGAGTTATAGGTGAGGATTTATCCTTACAATAGTGTCCATGAGAAAAAGTGAAACTATTACTTTTGGGCTTTTGGTGGTAAATGCACTAAAAAGTCTTTATTTTTACATTTTTAACTAGACGAAAGTCTATTCCAAGCGTAAAATAAGTGGATTTTGTCAAAAATTTAGTCATTCGTTGAGAGTTCACGAAATTTTTGGCATTTTTTGTGGCTGTTTTCTAGGGTGTAAATAGAGAGCAGGCAACGCATAATTTATACTTAATGATGTTTCTTTAGTTGTGCATTGTTAAGTTTCTTTCTTCTTTACGGAGGTTAAATTGACTAAATCTGCCATTTTAGTGCTTGAAGACGGCACTGTATTTAAAGGCACCGCTATCGGTGCAGACGGAGCGGCTGTTGGTGAAGTAGTATTCAATACTTCAATGACCGGTTACCAAGAAATTCTTACCGACCCTTCATATGCAGAGCAAATTATTACGCTAACTTATCCTCATATTGGTAACACAGGCACTAATAGTGAAGATGAAGAATCTAGCACTATTTGGGCAAAAGGTTTAGTGATTCGTGATTTACCGCTATTAGCGAGTAATTTTCGAAATGAACAGAATTTAAGCGATTACTTAAAGTCGAATAATATTTTAGGTATTGCGGATATTGATACACGTAAATTAACACGACTATTACGTGAAAAGGGTGCACAAAACGGTTGCATCATGACCGTTGATTGTATTGACGAAAGCATAGAAACAGAGGCTTTAGCGCAAGCAAAAGAATTTCCTGGTCTGAAAGGCATGGATTTAGCGAAAGTTGTTTCTACTAAAGAACAATACCAGTGGACAGAAGGAAGCTGGGAACTAGGCAAAGGACACGTCATCCCATCAAACAGTCAGTTTCATGTGGTTGCTTACGATTTTGGTGCTAAACGTAATATTTTACGTATGTTAGTAGACCGTGGTTGTAAGGTGACAGTGGTACCAGCACAAACTTCTGCGGCTGATGTATTAGCGATGAACCCTGATGGCATATTCTTATCAAACGGCCCTGGTGATCCTGAGCCTTGTGATTACGCCATTTCAGCCATTCAATCATTTTTAGAAACAGATACACCAATTTTTGGTATTTGTTTAGGGCACCAATTACTTGGTTTAGCAAGTGGCGCGGGAACAATAAAAATGAAATTTGGTCATCACGGTGGTAATCATCCCGTTAAAGACTTTGGCCGTAATGTGGTAATGATCACCGCACAGAATCACGGTTTTGCAATTAATGAAAACAATATGCCTGAAAACTTAAAAGTAACGCACGTATCGTTATTTGATCAATCGATTCAAGGCATACATCGTACTGACAAACCAGCATTTAGTTTCCAAGGTCATCCTGAAGCAAGCCCTGGACCTGCTGATGCAGCGCCATTATTTGATCATTTTATCGATTTGATGAACGCTTCTACACAGAATAAACAAGCTTAGCCCTTAAACAAGATATAAGAGAGATTTGAAAAATGGCAAAACGTGACGATTTAAAAACTATCTTGATTTTAGGCGCAGGTCCAATTGTTATTGGTCAAGCCTGTGAATTTGACTACTCTGGCGCACAAGCTTGTAAGGCACTTCGCGAAGAAGGCTACCGAGTTATTCTAGTTAACTCAAACCCTGCCACGATTATGACTGATCCTGACATGGCTGATGCAACTTACATCGAACCTATTCATTGGGAAGTTGTACGTAAAATTATTGAAAAAGAGCGTCCTTGTGCTGTACTACCTACAATGGGTGGTCAAACGGCATTGAACTGTGCTTTAGAGCTAGAAGCAAAGGGTGTATTAAAAGAATTTAATGTTGAAATGATCGGCGCAACTGCTGATGCTATTGATAAAGCGGAAGATAGATCTCGTTTTGACAAAGCAATGAAAGCAATTGGTTTAGAAACACCTCGAGCTGAAATTGTTCATACTATTGAAGAAGCACATACTGCTATTAAACATTTAGGTTTTCCTTGTATTATTCGTCCGTCATTTACTATGGGTGGTACAGGTGGTGGTATTGCATACAACATTGAAGAATTTACGGAAATATGTACTCGTGGCTTAGATCTTTCACCAACCACTGAACTATTGATTGATGAATCTTTAATTGGTTGGAAAGAGTATGAAATGGAAGTGGTTCGCGACAAAAATGATAACTGTATCATTATTTGTTCAATCGAAAACTTTGACCCAATGGGCATTCACACTGGTGACTCAATTACCGTTGCACCAGCGCAAACCTTAACCGACAAAGAGTACCAAATCATGCGAAATGCATCGATTGCGGTATTACGTGAGATTGGCGTAGAAACAGGTGGTTCAAACGTACAGTTTGGTATCTGCCCTGATACCGGTCGTATGGTTATTATTGAGATGAATCCACGTGTATCACGTTCTTCAGCTTTAGCATCAAAAGCAACAGGTTTCCCTATTGCAAAAATTGCCGCAAAGTTAGCAATAGGCTACACGCTTGATGAATTAACTAACGATATCACTGGCGGCGCAACTCCTGCATCATTTGAACCAACAATTGATTACGTGGTAACTAAAATTCCACGCTTTAACTTTGAAAAGTTTGCTGGTTGTGAAGATAGATTAACCACGCAAATGAAATCCGTTGGTGAAGTCATGTCAATTGGTCGCAATCAACAAGAGTCAATGCAAAAAGCACTGCGTGGCTTAGAAGTTGGCGTAAATGGTTTTGATTCTATGGTTGATGTAACGCAACCAGGTGCTAAAACTAAAATCATGCATGAACTACAAGAAGCAGGCTCTGACCGTATTTGGTATGTTGCAGATGCATTCCGTCTAGGCTTAACTGTTGATGATGTATTCCGCTTAACTAAAATTGATCGTTGGTTCTTAATTCAAATTGAAGATATTGTTTTAGAAGAAGCTAAAGTTCGTGAAGGTGGTTTAAAAATACTAACGTCTGAATATTTACGTCAACTTAAACGTAAAGGTTTTGCAGATGCACGTTTAGCCGATGTTATTGGTGTGAACGAGTCAGAAATTCGCAAGAAACGTCACAATGCGGACATTTTCCCAGTATACAAACGTGTTGATACTTGTGCGGCTGAGTTTAGTTCAGATACTGCTTACATGTATTCAACATACGATGAAGAATGTGAAGCGAATCCTACTGATAAAGATTCAATTATGATCTTAGGTGGCGGTCCAAATCGCATTGGTCAAGGTATTGAATTTGATTACTGTTGTGTTCATGCGGCATTAGCTTTACGTGAAGACGGCTTTGAAACCATTATGGTTAATTGTAACCCTGAAACTGTTTCAACCGATTACGATACTTCAGATCGTTTATATTTCGAGTCCATTACATTTGAAGATGTGCTTGAAATTGTTCGTATTGAAAAACCAAAAGGTGTAATTGTTCAATACGGCGGTCAAACACCACTTAAGTTAGCCCGTGCTTTAGAGGCGGCTGGTGTACCTATTATTGGTACTTCGCCAGATGCTATTGACCGTGCAGAAGACAGAGAGCGCTTTCAGCAAGCTGTTGACCGCTTAGGTTTATTACAACCTGAAAATGCGACAGTAACTTCACTAGACGAAGCAATGGCAAAAGCTGAAACAATTGGCTTCCCACTTGTTGTTCGTCCGTCTTATGTTTTAGGTGGCCGTGCAATGGAAATTGTTTACGACCTAGATGACTTACGTCGTTACATGACTGAAGCAGTAAGTGTTTCAAATGACTCTCCAGTTTTACTTGACCACTTCCTTGATGATGCGATTGAAGTCGATATTGACGTAATTTGTGACGGAACCGATGTTGTTGTTGGCGGCATTATGCAACATATTGAACAAGCAGGTGTTCACTCGGGTGATTCAGCTTGTTCATTACCTGCGTATAGTTTAAGCCAAGAAGTACAAGATGTAATGCGTAAGCAAGTTACAGATCTGGCCTTTGAGTTAGGTGTTATTGGGTTGATGAATACCCAAATGGCAGTCAAAGACGGTGAAGTTTATTTAATTGAAGTGAACCCTCGTGCCGCACGTACAGTGCCATTTGTTTCAAAAGCGACGTCAATACCATTAGCTAAAGTAGGTGCTCGTGTTATGGCGGGTAAATCACTGAGAGAGCAGGGGATTACTGAGGAAGTTATTCCATCATATTTCTCTGTGAAAGAAGTGGTGATTCCGTTTAATAAATTCCACGGTAGTGATCCATTAGTTGGGCCAGAAATGCGCTCTACGGGTGAAGTGATGGGTGTAGGTCAAACATTTGAAGAAGCCTATGCTAAAGCTAACTTAGGTGCGGGTGTTTCTGTACCTAAGTCAGGCCGTGCTTTAATTTCTGTACGTAATAGTGATAAAGAGCGTGTAGTAGAGCTCGCGCGACAAATGGTTGCTTTAGGTTACGAAATTGATGCTACTCATGGCACGGCAATTATCTTAGGTGAAGCTAATATTCCGGCACGCTTGGTTAATAAAGTACATGAAGGTCGTCCTCATATCCTTGATAGAATTAAAAACAGTGAGTATAGCTATATCATTAATACTACTGAAGGTCGTAAAGCGATTGAAGATTCTAAGGTATTGCGCGGCGGAGCATTGCGTTATAAAGTAGCTTATACAACTACATTGAACGCGGCATTTGCTGCTTGTCAGGCTCATGCTGCTGACGATAGAAACACAGTAACGTCAATACAAGAGTTACATAAACAATGTAACTAGTAGATGTAAGACATTTATTTTAATAAATGTCTTTTTAAAAATAATTTTATAAGGGTGGTTATACTTTGAAAGTAAACCACCTTTATCATTAGAAAAAGAAGAGAAAAATGACAAAATATCCAATGACACTTCTTGGTGCTGAGCAACTAAAAGAAGAGCTAAAGATTTTAAAAACAGAAAAACGCCCTCGTATTGTTAAAGATATTGCCACTGCTCGTGAACATGGTGATTTAAAAGAAAATGCAGAATATCATGCTGCCAAAGAAGAGCAGGGCTTTTGTGAAGGACGTATTCAAGATATTGAAGGGCGACTTTGTAATGCGCAAGTTATTGACGTTACAGCAATACCCAATCGCGGCAAAGTGATTTTTGGTGTGACAGTTACCTTGTTAAATATTGAAACTGAAGTTGAAGTGACTTATAAAATTGTTGGTGATGATGAAGCTGACTTCAAAACTGGCCGAATATCTCTTAATTCCCCCCTTGCTCGTGGTTTGATAGGTAAAGAAGTTGATTCTGAGGTAGAAATTAAAACCCCAGGTGGCGTGGTTGAATATGAAATTATTTCAGTTGAGCATATTTAACAGCACTAGAACTAATTATATTTATAATAAAAAATCCCGCTAAATGCGGGATTTTTAATCATTCAGTATTATTAAATATTTACAACTTTGGAATACGAATTTTCTTTTCTTCAGATTGACGATAAATAACTAAGGTTTTACCAATCAATTGTACTTTTGTTGCATTAGTTTCACGACAAATCGCATCAACAATTAATCCTTTAGTTTCACGATCATCCGTTGGTATTTTTACTTTGATCAATTCATGATGATTAAGTGAGTAGTCAATTTCTGCAATAACCGCTTCAGTTAAGCCATTGTTACCTAACATTACGACTGGTTTGAGAGGGTGAGCAACACCTTTTAAATATTGAATTTGTTTTTTATTTAAGTTCATTAACAATTTTCGTTACAAGTTAGCTTGAATTTCCCTATTTTAACCCTATCTAGTCTGTAATACTAATAATGTTTAAAAACCTTTGAAAAAAATCAATGAGTAAAAAGAAATTAACTAACAGCAGTACTAAGTGGATGCAAGAGCATTTTAATGACGAATATGTAAAAAAAGCGCAACGTTTAGGCCTGCGTTCAAGAGCTGTTTTTAAAATTGAAGAGATTAATCAAAAAGATAAACTGATCAAACCGGGCATGAAAGTGGTTGATTTGGGTGCAGCCCCTGGTGGTTGGTCAGAGTATGCAGTGAAAGCTGTTGGTGAGTCTGGACAAGTAGTTGCTTGTGATATTCTTTCGATGGATCCCATTGTCGGTGTTGATTTCTTACAAGGTGATTTTCGTGAGGAGGCCGTTCTAGACGCATTACTTGAGCGAATAGGTGGTAAAAACATTGATGTGGTAATGTCTGATATGGCAGCCAACTTTACAGGTAATGAGGGGGCAGACTCTGCTCGTAGCATGTACTTGGTAGAGTTAGCATTGGAAATGTGCCATCAGGTATTAAAGAAAAATGGTGATTTTGTGGTGAAAGTTTTTCAAGGTGAAGGCTTTGAACAATTTATCAAAGAAGCAAGACAAGTGTTTAAAGTGGTCAAAACTCGCAAGCCAAAATCATCACGTGCTAGATCAAGAGAAGTTTATCTTGTGGCGACAGGCTTCAAATTGTAGTAAATTAGATGGAATTATTTCATCGCACTTTTATTTTAAAATAAAGTGAAAATTAGTGTGTAAATTATCAAGAGGTCATTAAGTTGAGCGATATGGCAAAAAATCTTATTTTATGGTTAGTAATAGCCGTGGTATTAATGTCGGTATTTCAAAGTTTTGCTCCAAGTGGGGAAAATGAACATGAAATAAACTATACCCGTTTTATTCAAGATGTGCGTCAGGGGCAAGTACGTGATGCCATTGTTGGACGTGACGGTGTGATTAAAGGTACAAAACGTAGCGGTGAAACGTATGTTACGGTTATCCCTGGTATTCATGATAGCGATTTAATTAACGATTTAGTTAAACAAGGAGTAAATGCTTCAGGACAATTACCTGAAGAAACTAGTTTCTTAACGACAATATTCATTTCTTGGTTCCCAATGATTTTGCTGATCGGTGTATGGATATTTTTCATGCGTCAAATGCAAGGTGGTGGCGGAAAAGGCGCAATGTCGTTTGGTAAATCTAAAGCTCGCTTATTAAGTGAAGATCAAATTAAAACTACTTTTGCTGATGTTGCTGGTTGTGATGAAGCGAAAGAAGAAGTTGCTGAATTGGTTGATTATTTAAAAGAGCCTACCAGATTTCAAAAACTGGGTGGTCGAATTCCTTCCGGTGTTTTGTTGGTTGGGCAGCCCGGTACAGGTAAAACGCTTTTAGCTAAAGCTATTGCCGGTGAAGCGAAAGTACCATTTTTCACTATTTCTGGCTCAGATTTTGTTGAAATGTTTGTAGGTGTAGGTGCATCACGTGTACGTGACATGTTTGAACAAGCCAAAAAATCAGCACCATGTATTATTTTTATTGATGAAATTGATGCGGTAGGTCGCCAACGTGGCGCAGGTATGGGGGGCGGACACGATGAACGTGAACAAACGCTTAACCAAATGCTTGTGGAAATGGATGGTTTTGAAGGAAATGAAGGTGTTATTGTTATTGCCGCCACTAACCGTCCAGATGTTTTAGATCCAGCTTTATTACGTCCTGGTCGCTTTGACCGTCAAGTAACCGTAGGTTTACCTGATATTCGTGGTCGTGAGCAAATTCTTAAAGTGCATATGCGTAAAGTACCGTTAGGTGATGATGTAAAAGCAGCAGTTATCGCTCGTGGTACACCAGGTATGTCAGGTGCTGATTTAGCTAACTTAGTTAATGAAGCTGCTTTATTTGCTGCACGTAGTGCATCTCGTGTAGTTTCAATGGAAGAGTTTGAAAAAGCGAAAGATAAAATATTGATGGGCGCTGAGCGCAAATCAATGGTGATGGGCGAAGCTGAAAAAGAAATGACTGCTTATCATGAAGCAGGGCACGCCATCGTTGGCCGCTTAGTTCCAGATCATGATCCAGTTTATAAAGTAAGTATTATTCCTCGTGGCCGTGCATTAGGTGTCACTATGTACCTGCCTGAGCAAGATAGGTTTAGTCATTCTAAGCAACATCTTGAAAGCAATATTTCATCACTATACGGTGGTCGTATTGCTGAAGATATGATTTACGGTTTTGATAAGGTATCTACCGGTGCTTCCAATGATATCGAACGTGCGACTCAACTTGCTCGTAAAATGGTTACGCAATGGGGGTTTTCTGAAAAGTTAGGTCCAATGCTATTTGCTGAAGAAGAAGGTGAAGTCTTTTTAGGTCGAACATCTTCTAAGTCATTGAATATGTCTGATGAAACAGCCAGAGCCATAGATGCTGAAGTTAAAGAGTTTGTTGACCGCAACTATCAACGTGCACAAAAATTGCTTGAAGAGAATAAAGATATTCTTGAGACGATGAAAGATGCATTAATGCACTATGAAACTATTGATGCTAGACAGATTGATGACTTAATGGCGAGGCGTAAAGTTAGAGAGCCTTCTAATACTTATAGCGATAACTCAGACTCAAATGAGCCGCCAAAAGCTGAAACAAAAGCAAGCGATATTGAAAGTAATATTGAAACAAAGACGAGTGTGAAAACGGATACTGATCTTAACAATCCGTCTGATATGCCAGCTAAATAGCTTTTATATCTAATAGTAAGCCTCAATAGTATTTGAACATACATTGAGGCTTTGTTTTTTTAGCCATACTTTATTATCAAAACATTAACCTGATAAAGTATGGCTAAAGAAATCTAAGAATAACAATAATAGCCATAAGAAATCTGTGAGTCATACTTTGCCATTTAACTCCATTAGTTCTAGTTTATCATTAGACTTATCAATACCTCAGGTCATGGGAATATTAAACGTTACTCCTGACTCATTTTCAGACGGTGGAAAATTTATTCATCTTGATAATGCGCTAACTCAAGTAGATAAAATGTTAGCTGATGGTGCAACTATTATTGATATTGGTGGTGAGTCAACCAGACCTGGCGCTAAAGATGTTAGTGAACGTGATGAAATTTCGCGTGTTGTTCCCATCGTGCAAGCGATTAAACAACGTTTTGATGTCATTGTTTCAGTTGATACCAGTAAAGCTGCTGTCATGAGTGAAGCAATAACATACGGCGCCGATATTATTAATGATGTTCGGGCCTTGCAAAATAACGATTGTTTAAAAGTTATTGCTCAGTCTGACGTGCCTGTTTGTTTAATGCATATGAAAGGAATGCCTAGAACTATGCAAAACAATCCTGTTTACACCGATTTGGTTTCTGAAATAAAATACTTTTTTACACAGCGAATAAATGCTTGTATAAATATTGGTATCGCTAAGGAGCGTATTATTTTAGATCCTGGTTTTGGTTTTGGTAAAACATTAGAACAAAACTTTAAATTGCTCGCTCATTTAGCTGATTTTAAAAGCTTTAATTTACCTATTTTGTCGGGAACGTCAAGAAAGTCTATGTTAGGTAATTTACTTAACTGTGATGTTGAGCAACGTTTATCTGGCAGTATTACCACCGCAATTCTTGCTGCTCAACAAGGTGCTGATATTATTCGCGTTCACGATGTAAAAGAAACTAGTGATGCATTAAAAGTATTACAAGCAACAAATAAAAATAATTAGACATTTTTGAGGAAATAAACATGTCAGAAAGAAAATATTTTGGTACTGATGGTGTAAGAGGTTTAGTTGGAAAATACCCGATCACGCCTGAGTTTGTAATGAAACTTGGTTATGCTGCAGGTAAAACTCTTGCGGCACAAGGCACAAAAAAAGTATTGATTGGTAAAGATACTCGGATTTCCGGTTACATGCTTGAATCTGCATTAGAAGCAGGTTTTTCAGCAGCAGGTGTTGATATTGGTTTACTTGGCCCTATGCCAACCCCAGGGATTGCTTATTTAACTAAAACTTTTCGCGCTGAAGCAGGCATTGTGATCAGTGCATCTCATAATCCTTTTTATGATAATGGCATTAAGTTTTTCTCCCAAGATGGTCAAAAGCTTCCTGATGCCGTTGAATTAGCCATTGAAGCGGAGCTTGACCAACCTATGGGATGTGTCGACTCAGCTGATTTGGGTAAAGCAAACCGTATCGAAGATGCAGCTGGACGCTATATAGAATTTTGTAAAAGTAATTTCCCTAGCCAGTTTTCCCTATCAGGAATGAAAATAGTGGTTGATTGTGCGCATGGTGCAACTTATCACATTGCGCCTAATGTATTTCGTGAACTCGGTGCAGAAGTTATTGAAGTAGGTACATCACCTAATGGTACAAATATCAATGATGGCTGTGGTGCAACTTCAACAGATGCAATCAGCCAAGCTGTTATAGAGCATCAAGCCGATTTAGGTATTGCGCTTGATGGTGATGGCGATCGCTTAATGATGGTTGATCATACAGGTTATGTCGTAGATGGCGATGAATGTGTCTATGTGATTGCTTGTCATGATCTTAAATCAGGTAGCATTCGCGGTGGTGTTGTTGGTACATTGATGAGTAATATGGGATTAGAGATTGCACTTGCTGATATGGGGGTACCATTTGCTCGTAGTAAAGTAGGTGATCGCTATGTTATGGAAATGCTAAAGCAAAATGGCTGGCAACTTGGCGCTGAAAATTCAGGTCATGTGATCAATCTCAACCATACCTCTACAGGAGATGGAATTATTGCCGCGTTAAATATTTTAACCGCAATATGTTCTACGGGTAAAAAACTATTTGAATTACGCCAAGGCATGACCAAATTACCGCAAGTGCTCGTTAACGTAAGATTCTCTGGTGATAGCGATCCACTTAAAGCAGATAATGTTGTTGCTGCTGTACATCAAGTGAACGAAAAACTAACAGGGCGTGGTCGAGTATTACTGAGAAAATCAGGAACTGAGCCACTTATTCGAGTGATGGTAGAAGGTCCTGAACTCGAAGAAGTTACCTCATTAGCAAATGAAATTGCAGATGCAGTAAAAAAAGCGTGTTAAAAGCTTGAATAATGAGCAATTGAACAAGATATTAAGCTTTATACTTGTATCTTGTTCATAGGTTAGTTAATATCTCGCGGCTTCGATTTAGGAAAGATAAATGAATAGACGTGCAATAGTAGCAGCTAATTGGAAAATGAATGGTAATCCTTCATTGATCACTAGTATGGTTTCTGGTTTTAATGACCTTGAACTTGCTGACAATGTTGATGTGGTTTTTTGTCCTAGTTTTCCTTACCTGGCATCATTTAGTGCTGCATTAAGCAATGAAAACCTAGCTAATGTTTACTTGGGTGCGCAAAACGTAAGTGAGCAGCAAAGCGGCGCATATACCGGTGAAGTTTCCACTGATATGTTGAAGGATGTATCAGCAAAGTATGTTATTGTTGGTCACTCTGAACGTCGAAGTATATATAAAGAAACCAGCACATTAGTTGCAAGTAAAGTGGCTAAAGTATTATCTGCTGGTCTTATACCTATTTTGTGCATAGGTGAAAGTGAATCTGAAAGAGATTCAGAGCAAACCAATACCGTATTATCTGCTCAAATACAGCCGGTAATAGATGAGATAGGTATTGAAAAATTTAATGATGTTGTTATCGCTTACGAGCCTGTTTGGGCCATCGGTACAGGGAAAACAGCATCACCAGAAATGGCACAAGCAACTCATCAATTTATTCGACAGTTTTTATCGAGTAATGATGAAAAAATTGCTAGTAAAGTGCCATTATTGTACGGTGGCAGTGTTAATGCTGCTAATTGTGAAAAGTTATTTGCACAAGCTGATATCGACGGTGGGTTGATTGGCGGTGCTAGTTTAAAAGTCGACGAATTCAAAGTAATTTGTTCGACAGCGAAAGGATGTTAAAAACATGTTGTATCAAATTTTAATTGTAATTTATTTAGTTGTCGCTGCTTGTTTAATTGGTTTAGTACTAATTCAACAAGGAAAAGGGGCTGATATGGGAGCATCTTTTGGTGCAGGATCTTCAGCAACTGTTTTTGGTTCAAGTGGCTCAGGTAATTTTTTAACAAAAGCAACCACTTGGTTGGCGATTTCATTTTTCGCAATCAGCTTAGTACTAGGTAACTTAACTGCTAACCGTATTAAATCAAATGACGAGTTTGATGATTTATCTTTACAGGCTGAACAAACTATTCCAGCTGATAAAGATATTCCTGCGGTAAGTGCCGAGCCAGTTAATACTGATGTACCAGCGGCTTCAGAAACAGATGCCAAAAAAGCTGACGATAACGATATTCCTGATTAAGTCATAGCGTTATAAAGTTAAGTTAGCTAATTAACCTCAATATTAGCAAGATAGCTTAGATAGATAGTTTAGTATTGCGCGGATGTGGCGGAATTGGTAGACGCGCCAGCTTGAGGGGCTGGTGACTTAGGTCGTGGGGGTTCAAGTCCCCCCATCCGCACCACTAAACTTATATAAACAGATATTTAAAGGCCGATTCTTCATGAGTTGGCCTTTTTTTGTTTGGGTGTTAGTTGATTGATTCTTGGATGAAAAAGAGAATAATTTAAGTAAGAATAGAGAGTTGAATTGTATTTCTTTTAGTCATTTATTGATTCAGCTTAAAACTATATATAGCTAACCCATAACTCATTAAAAGAAACAGGAAGTCTTAAAGCAATGAAAATAGAAGGAAGTTATACTTCATATTGTTTTAAAAGGCGTTCAACACTGTTTTTGAAAATAGTATCTGGCGAATTCAGTGGAGCGGTATGTTGAGTGATAGCATGCCCTAAATACAAGCTGTAAAGTTCGTACGCGATTGCAATGCTATCTACTCTTCCGTTCAGTTTGTTATGTTCAACACAGCGCTGAATGCGATGCGTTAAATAAGTAATAAACCTGTTTTGTTGGTCAATGGTAAAAGACCGAACTTTTGATTGCGGACGATTTTGAAACTCAACAACGGCTTTAATAAATGGGCAACTAACTTGATGTTCTTTGAACATTTCACTGGTCCAATCGGCCCATATTTCTAACAGTGTTTTTACATGCTCTAATGGGTCTGCTCTCCATGCATGTTTAATAACCCGTTCTCTGAACAAATCTTCCCCATATTGCAAGATAGCTATTTGCATATCTTCTTTGTTTTCAAAGTGCGAGATCACACCCGTTCTTGATAAATTACACAATTTAGAAACGCAACCAATAGTTATATCTGCAAGGCCAAACTGACTGCTGTAAATAATGCTTTGCTTTAAAATTGCTAAACGAGTACGTTCGCCTTTGTTCATTAAGTTGCTAAAACCTGAGTAATATTATCAATAACGCTAGTATCACCTAAAATTCTTGTGTGTCCAAGTCCTGATGTCGTTAATATGCGAGGTTTTTCATCTTGCAAAAAACTCTCAAGATCCGTTATAGGTGCGAATCTATCATGGCGGTCATGAATAAATGTCATGTCTAAAGTCAATTTATCGCGATGATACTCTGAAGATAACTGCTGCCATTTTTTGCCGTATTTATGACTAATATTTTCTAATACTCTTTTAAGTAATTTTCTAGAAATACCCACTTGCTCAACCTTTTCAAACATCAACTCGAAAAAGTTGATAGGAGATGAGATAAGAATTATTTTTTTATCTTCAAGCAAATAATGTGGCAAATTTAATGTGGCAATAGCTCCCATTGAATGCGCTACTATACCTTTTACATCAATGCGTTCCTCATTAAAGTGCTCGATAAGTAGCTCCATTGTTTCAATAAAACTGAGAAGGTGAGATTTATTACCTGTCGACTTACCATGCCCAATGTGATCTATTGCAGCGACAAGGTAACCTTGCTCTGTGAGAGATAGGATCATTTTGTTAAAGGATTGACTCGAATCAGCCCAGCCGTGACTTACTATGATGACTTGGTTTCCTTGACCAAATAAATTGATGTGGGCTTTACCCATTGATGTAAATAGGTTTAGCTCTTTTTCTGGGGTTATACATCCATCATTATAAATGCGCTTTCCATGGGGCCTCATCAATATATGTTTACCCGCAAACGAACTAAAACGAGGAGCAATAGTGCTGATAAAGCCGGTAATACCACGACTTAGCATAGTTAAACCAAAGCCTTTGTTTCCCTCATTAAAATAACTAAATTTCATTTTGAAACTTCCTTTTTAAATAGTACAACTGTACTTTTTACCTATAATAGTGCAGGTGTACTTTTTTGTAAAGTTTATTCAATGTGTAATAAAGTATTGAGTGGAAATTAATTAATTTCATTCAGAGGAGGTTTTAGAGATTTAATAGCTATGGTTGGAGCTTCTTTCTTACATTTTCACAACAATTTTTCAGTTGATTCTCTACAGCTAAACCAGTACTTTTATAATCATTATTTTATCTGTTAAAACAGTGATCGTTTACAGATTTTTAGCAATTTTTTATTGAAGAGCCGTACATGATTTATGACCGCCCATAGCCGAATTATTCTTGCTTTTATTGTACTTGTTACTCTTTCAAGCTGTAGTTCTATGCGTTTTGATGACTTCTTTTCTGGCTACGTAGAACAAATGAAACCGGCGATAAATGCTCAGTTACAAGGCGATATTGATAAAGCTTTATTGTTAATACCCAAACAAAGCCAAGGGCATAATAGTTATACCCTATCTTTATTAGAGATGGCGAGGTTGAGCTTTTTACAAGAGGATTGGTCAACCAGTAAAAAGATGTTTGGTTTAGCTTATAAAGAAGTTAGAAAAGAAAAGTTAAAAGCAAAAATTCAAATCAGCAAAGGGCTACAACATGTAGGCGCTTTGGTGAGCAATGATAATGCAATAAAATATCAACTACCTGCTTATGAGCTGAGTATGATGCATTCATACCAAGCATTAAATTACCTTTATCAAGGGAGTTTGCAGTCGGCTTTAGTTGAAATCAGACGAGCAAATCTTGTGCAAGAAAATGCTTTGCTCGCCAATGAAAATAAATTATATGAAGCACAAGAGGAAATGATAAATAGTGGCGTTGGTTTGGCGGAGTTAACCGCTGCTTATCCATCAATGAATGAAATGATTGGGGAAGTGAAAAATGGTTTTCAAAACGCATATACATTTTACCTATCGGCTGTGCTTTATGAAGCAGCGGGGCAAGAAAACGATGCTTATGTTGATTATAAGAAAGCTTTAGAAATATTTCCTGATAATCAATATGTACAGCAAGATGTGCTTCGTTTGGCCAACAAGTTACAAATGAGTGATGATATTGCTTATTTTAATCAACAATTTTCTATTGATGAATTATCAAGTACTCAACAAGAGAGTAACGACTTAGAGGAAAGTGAAGGACGAGAAAAACATACGGGTCAGTTAGTGATTTTTTATGAACAGAATTTAGTTAATGCTAAACAGTCTGCAGCGGTAAACTTACCAATAGGGACTCGTCACAATGATCTACGCTTCTTCAGTTTTGCTTTACCCGTTTATCGAGCCTATAGAGAGATTAATCAACCACTTTATATAACGGTTAATGAGCAACAGTATGAATCGAGTAGTATTGTTACGCTGCAATCTTTAGCGTCAAAGCAATTGACAGATCAACTACCTAGTATTGTCGCTCGACAAGCTTTGCGCCTGATTGCAAAAGAGCAAGTACGTCGCCAGCTAAGTAAGCAGGGTGGTGATATTGGTAATATTTTTGCCACTATATATAACATGGCATCAGAAAAATCAGATACACGTAGTTGGTTGTCATTGCCTAATAATATTCAAGTGATGAAAATAAGCCTGCCTACTGGTCAGCACAGGATTGAAGCTGAACATTCAAATGGTATTTCTCGTATCGATGTCGATATTGAAACAGATAAACTAACTATGATTAATCTAAGCACATTTGGTAACTATGTTGGTTATCAGAGTCTTAATTTATAGAGGAGGATTTTGTATGTTAAGAATATTTATTTTTATTGTTAGCGTGTTAGCAATGAGTATGCTTTTTTTAGGTTGTGCATCAGGGCCACTAAAAACATCAGGTATTGGTGTTGAATCCTTTACGGATTTGAACGTTACACCTGCAAAAGCAAACTCATCCTTTTTGAAAGTAGATAATGAGCAGTTGGCTGAAAAACTAGCAATTAGTGCGATTAAAACAAGAATAAATAATGGCTTGTTAGAAGTGAATGCTGAAATTTCTAGTCAATATGAATCATCGTTATCACTTCAATATCAATTCAATTGGTTTGATCAGCAAGGCTTTGTTATCGAGCCTGGAAAATCGACATGGCAACCAGTGGTTTTACATGGTCAACAAAGCATCGTACTTAGAGGCGTTTCACCATCTATACAAGCGAGTACATATAACGTATATATTAGGAAAATACCTGATAAAGCTTATACATTTTAAATAGTTAAAAAATAGGATCCTATGATGAAAAAAAATATTTTATTAACAACCGTTGTTTTAGCGCTAATATTAACAACGGGTTGTGCACAGCAATCAGTCGTTAGGTATGGTGATGCAGCGGCAGTCGAAACAACAGATATCAATTTTGGTTCAACCGACTTACAAAAAGTTGCCAACGATATGACTGATTCGTTATTACTTTCACCTGTTGTAGGTACGTTAACGCAAAATACTCGTCCAGTGGTGTTTGTTGAACGTATCAAAAATAAAACTAGTGAGCATATTGATACTGAATCAATTACTGATTCATTTTCAACCAAACTATTACGCTCAGGTAAATTTCGTTTTGTTGATATGACACGTGTTGAATCAGTGAGAAAGCAACTGAACTTTCAAAATGATGGTGGGATGGTAGATGCGACCAAAGCTATTCAATTTGGGCGTCAAGTAGGCGCTCAGTATATGCTTTATGGCAATCTATCGAGTATTGTTAAATCAAATAAAGATAAATCTGATGTATATTATAAATTCACGCTGCGCTTGATGGATTTAGAAAGCGGGCTTATTGAGTGGGCGGATGAAACTCAAATTCGTAAAACACGCAATAAAGAAAGTGTTGGCTGGTGATACTTAGAGTTTCTATGGGAGAGTGACGATGAAAAAATTAAATATTTACTTAGCTCTAATACTTTTTAGCTTAAATATAGTTGCAGCAGAGCATCAACGTAATCAAGCTGTGCCGGTTGAAAAGGTACTGTTTGGAAAGATTAGCTCAGTTCGTAAAATTACCGAACAAGAATTACGAAAAGATAAAGATAGTGGTTGGCAAGGTTTCGGCGGAGCACTTCTTGGTGGCGTTATCGGTAATCAATTTGGTAGTGGTAGTGGTCGCGATGTAACAACTATTTTAGGAGCAATCATAGGTGCATCTATTGCGGGGGAGAAGACTCCAAAGCATCGTAAAAGAATCTACCGTTTAGTTGAATTAATGATAAAAATAGACAATGGTGATGAATACATGGTGGTCCAGAATAGAGATGCAAAAATGCCTTTTCATGCGGGTGATCCAATTCGTATGATATATCTTGCTAACGGCACAGTGAGGGTTGATAAACAGTTATAAATAACCTTTCAGCTCTATTAAAAATGCTCACGAACATCATTTTAAATAGAGTTTCACCATGTTAAATAAAATAAGTTAAATCACTACAATTTCAATTTGTTTATCATCTAGCTGTTCTAAATAAATCATTGCTAAATCAACAGAGCCGAAACATTGTTTTAAGGCACGATAAGCAAAAAATTTCGCTCTGGCTAATTGCGGATCCGTAGTTGCGATTAAAAATAGCCATGTTTTAACTAAAGAGGTGGATAACTGAGGCATATGCTTGCTTCCTTGCAATATATTATGATGATTTTAACTATAGCTGAGTATTGAAAGATTTGCTCTGTGAAAATATAGCACTCGCGTTTTATGAATAGTTAGCAATAACAAGCTAAACCACTTTACTATACAAATATGGTTTAGCGTTATTGAGTTTAATTATGTATTTTTACTAAATGTTACTTTCCTAAAATAGCAAAAATCTTTTTGGCGATATCGGTATTATCAATAGCACCAGAAAAGCGTTGTTTTTCTGCGCCAAAAGCAAAAACAGGTACATCAACTGCCGTATGACTAGCTGAATGACTGATAGTTCCCCAGCCAGTATTGGTACGCACATCAATAATTTTTTTCAGAGCAATGTGTATAGGTGTATTAGCTTGAGGCTTATACTTGACCTTTTTCTGTTCTGCTAAAGGTTTTTCTAAAAATTCTTTCAGTAAGTTTTTCCCTGCAATTTTTGCATCAACAAGTAATTGAAACTCTGTCTTACTAAGTTCGAAGTTCAGGTGTTGACTCGCCACTTTTAAGACTATTTCATTGTTAGCAAATAGTTTTGAAAAAGCACTAGGGGACATCCCCATTGTTCTCAATATTTCTGGCTGCCAAAAATAGGTACTATTAAGCTCTTGTGTTGGTTTTACTGTTTTTCTTCCAATACTTAAACCGCCAGTACTATGATCTGCTGTTAATATAACTAACGTATCAGGGTGATTAGCAACATATTGCTCTAAATATTCTACCGTTTTAGCAAGGTCACTCATTTCATGCATTGCCGCAGCTATATCTCTTCCGTGGCCAGCCCAATCTACTTGACTAGCTTCAATTAACATGAAAAAACCTTGTTCATTTTCAAGTTGTTTAATTGCAGCTTTAGTCATAGTAGATAAACGAAACTTATCTGTATCATCCAATGCCCAAGGTAAACCAACATCAGCAAATAAACCTAAAACAGCTTTATTTTTCGGTAGGCTTTCTAAAGCTTGATAATTATCAACATAATGAACATTAGCTTGTTTATATTCGTTTACTAGGTTTCGTTTATCATTGGCGTAATATTTCCAACCACCTCCTAATAACACATCAGTGTTGATGCCATTATCGATATAACTATTCGCTAGCTCTTGATAGTTTCTTCTGCTTTCATTATGGCTAATGTAAGCGGCAGGTGTGGCGTGGTTAATTTGAGAAGTAACAACAACACCGGTTTTTTTTCCTTGTTTCTTCGCCCAATGTAATACCGATTCAACTTTATTTTTGTTTACATCAACACCAATAGCACCATTATAGGTTTTAACCCCTGCTGCCAGAGCTGTTGCTGCAGCTGCAGAATCTGTAATATAACCAGAAATTGGGGCAGGGTAAGTTGAAGAGCTACCCATTAGGTGGCGATCAAATACAGTTTGTTCTATCTTCTTTGTTGCTGGATTATCATTAAAGTATCGATATGCTGTTGTATAAGCTGGCCCCATACCGTCTGCAACTATCATTATGACGTTTTTAGCTTGTGATGCTGGCAATGGTTGTTGATTGTTTTTGTCCGTTGCTGCATGGCTGCAAGAGCTACTTAGTAGTGCTAAAAATGCAGCGGGTAGTAATTTATTCATGATTTTCCCTAAGATTACCTATTATTTATTTTTTATTAGTTTGTTTTTACTTAGCTATTTTTATTTGTCTTTAGTTAATATTAAATCAACCCAAACTAAACGGTGATCTGATGATGCTTGTCTATCTTTAATCAATCGATGCATTTGATCTGATTTTTCAGGCCAGAATACGCCAGAGTTAACAATACTCCAACCGCGATTAGATGGTAAAACATAATCTGCGCGCATACCCCAATATGCAGTATGGTGCTTAGCATTTTTATTGTCGGAGCGGTATTCTTTGCCACCTATACTTGTTGGCATAGGATCTTGAATATTTTTATGTTCAAGTATTGCTTTAATACTTGAGTTTATTGCATCACCTTCAACGCTAGATGCATTTTGGTCACCCAGAATTACAAAAGCGACATCAGGCTTTAAACCACCGTATTTCATTTTGTCATCATAGATATAACTTGAAGCATTTGGAGTAATGTAATCATGCCAAAAACGAATTTCATCATGATTTCTTTTGCCATTTCGATCTTCAGGTCCATCAAAAACTGGTGGAGTAGGATGACTCGCTAAGATATGAACTTCTTTACCTTCAATAGTAAGTGGAATATCCCAATGAGATTTAGATGATAACCTAAGTTCATTCCATACCTTATCGCTATACCAAGGTTTTTTCGTTTCAGGATTGATAGGTTTCAGTGCATTTGGCATGTCACGCCATTTAAAATACTGAAATGTTTTAATTTCTTCTTGATTGATCGGGTATTTAGATAATAACACCATGCCAAAGTGCCCAGGAAAGTAACCAAAACCATAGGTATCTACCGGGTTTTCAATCTTCCCATCACTATTTAAATCAATCGGTGTTTTAACCCCCGTATTTACTGAAGATTGATAGTAGTAAGGAAAATTAACAGGCGGTTGATTTTGCTGACTAACCGCTAAGTAGTTAGTCAAAAAGTACTGTAGGGTTTTACCCTTATCATCAGTGTAGTCAAACTCGTTTAATAAAATAACATCAGGGTTTATTCTTTGAATGATTTCAGCAATATTCTTAATTTGTTGATGTTTACTATGTAATGCTTGTGCTAATTCATTGCCAGTTACGTTTGGCGCTTGGCCTTTTATTCTTGGTGAGTAATTTAAAGCTTCCATACTGACATTAAAGGTAGCAACTCTGATCGTATTACTTTGCTGTTTTTCAGAAAAAGCCATCACATTACTCCAAGGAATTGCGCAAGATAGCGTTAAGGCTAAAATTAAATGTTTTTTCATAAAATTCTCTTTAGGTAATGCTTTAATTTATATATTCAAGTTATGCAATAGGTCGTATTTAAGTTATACCCGTGCCTCGAAGAATAAAGTCGGTTAAAAACTTTGTCACTTGTTCGGCATCTTCTTCTTCATAATCAGCTCGATTCATAATGGTTAATATTTGCGTTTCAAAATCAGCATAATGTTGCGTTGATGACCAAATAAGAAAAATAAGACTAACGGGATCGATATGATTCATTTTTCCTTCGTCAGCCCATCGTTGAAATATCTTTGCTTTCTCTCTCACCCACTTTCTTAAGTAAGTACGAGCAAATTCCTTTAAATGTTGAGCTCCTTGAATGATCTCCATAGCATAAATTTTTGATGCTTTAGGATATTTAAAAGACATATTGATTTTAGCCGCAACAAATTTTTCAATGGCTAATTTGGGACCATCTTCATATTTAATATCACCAATGCCTTGATCCCACATATTTAATGTTTGCTCTAATACCGCATGATATATGTTCTCTTTATTTTTAAAGTAATAAAGTACATTGGCTTTGGGTAAGTTTGCTTGATCAGCAATTGATTGAACGGTTGCACCTTTATAGCCATTAATAATGAACTCATCTTGTGCTGCGACAAGGATTTTTTCTTGGCTTTTTATTCTTATTTTCCCTTGCTTATTTGGAGCTAGATTGTCAGTCATATCTTGAGTCAACTTACTTGTTATTTTTATTTTGCTGCCTTTTTAGCAGAATTGTTAAACATAGTCATCTTCTTACCTGAATAAAACATTATCCAACTGGTCAGTTGTTTAAAGTAATTGTTAAGAAGATTTCTGATATTAAGCTCAAGAGTATCGTTTTTACCTAAGCTATTCTAGCTAAATGACTCGATTATTTGTGGGTTTCTCACTGGTTGATGAGTTTTTCGCGTTTTTGTGATTGTTTCTTGATGATTTATTTGTTTATTTGTTTTTGTTGTTTTTTTATTTTTTATCTTGTTTTTTTGGTTTGTATTTTGAATTTATTAAGGTCTATGCTCAATGAGGCTTTTAGTGGTTAGCTTTTAAAACCTGTCTAATTGGTCTGTATTTCTTGTGTGCATTAAATAAAGATGGGTTTTTCATAAAAAAACAAATTTTATTGAAAAAAAATGTTTTTGCATGTATTTGCTTTTTCTTATTGTTTTATAAGGAAAAACTGCGTGTTTTTTGAGCTTTTTTACAGTTTTGCTTTTAAGATAAAACTTGTTTTTTTGTTGCTTGTAAAATATTGTAATCAAAATGTAAGAAAAGTCTGGTCTAATTTGACAAATAAAAGACTTAAAAAACATTAATTATTTTTTTGACCATGATTGATTTAGAGTCATATTTGAACTCATATTCGAACTTGTATTTAAATTAAAAAAAAACAAAAACATACACCAAGGAAAACAAAAGATGAAAACCCAACGCCTCTCACTCATTTCAAGTGCTGTTGTTCTTGCACTTGGATTAACAACGTCAGCTATGGCTGCTGAAACATCGTCAGGTATTTCAGGTAAAATTTTAAACCCTGCAGGTACTGCAGCGGCTAATACCACGATCACAGTAACTCATATTCCTACAGGCATTAAAAAAACAGTAACAACCAATGCCTCTGGTAGCTACAACTTAAGAGGCTTGAAAGTTGGCGGCCCATATAAAGTAGTGATTGATTCTGAACAGTATAAAGATCAAGAGCATAACGACATATTTTTAACAGTTGGTAAACCATTACGTTTATCTGCTGATTTACAAGCTGATGATATTGAACGTATTCAAGTGACTGGTAGTGGCATGATCGGCTATACCAACAAGGGCTCATCTGGTTCTTGGGGATCTGATGAAATCATAAATGCTGCTGGTGGAAATCGTGACCTTAAAGATGTTTTGCGTGCTAACCCGTTAGTAACTGTTAGTACTGATTCAGATGCTTCTATGTCTATTGCTGGTTCAAACCCTCGTTTCAATAGCTTCACTGTTGATGGTGTTAAGCAAAATGATGACTTTGGTTTAAATGGTAATGGTTACCCGACGCAACGTTCTCCTATTTCTATTGATGCTATTGCACAGGTTAGTGTTGAAACTACGCCATTTTCTGCAAGAAACGGTGGGTTTTCTGGTGGTCAAATTAACGCGGTAACTAAATCAGGTGCCAATGAACTATTTGGTTCATTCTCTTGGGAAAGAGATTCTTCTGATTGGGCTGGAACTCCTAAGAATTTAGAAGGTGAAGATGTTGATCTAGATTTTGAATCAACTACTTATGCTGCCACACTTGGTGGGGCAATTGTTGAAGATAAGCTTTTCTTCTTCTTGTCATATGAGAATTTTGATGCACCAACACAAGTTGAGTTTGGTCCTGAAGGTTCTAACGCAGCTAACAAAACAAATGCAACGTTAGCTGAATATGAAAGAGTTCGCCAAATCTCTCAATCTGTTTATGGTGTTGATGTAGGCACTTGGGATGCTCAACCAGAACAAACTGATGAAAAAATATTAGTAAAAATAGATTGGAACATCAATGATGAGCATCGTGCTGCTTTCACTTATCAAAATACTGATGGTAACGTTACACGTAATATGGGTACTAGTGACTCAGAGCTAAGACTTTCGTCACACTGGTATAATAAAAGTGAAAAACTGCAAACCTTAGCAGCTCATTTATATTCTACTTGGAACGATGACTTTTCTTCAGAAATCAAACTAGCTTGGAAAGACGTTGATACTGCTCAAACTCCAAATTCTAAGGCTATGGGTGATGTAACTATTGATACTGAAGATGGTCGTATTGCTTTAGGTCCTGATAAATATCGTCACGGTAATGCATTAACCAATGAAACAATATCGTTTCGTGCATTAGGTGAGTATTTATATAATGACCATGAAATCAGTTTTGGTGTTGAGTACGAGTCAGTTGATGTAATGAACCTTTTTGCACCTGACTCTTTAGGTGTGTGGGCTTTTGATAGCATAGATGACTTTGAAGCACAAAAAGCTGATTATATGTCATACAAGAATGCTTACACTAATGATGTTGCTGATGCCGCAGCCACTTTTAAGTTTTCTAACTTAGCCTTTTTCATCGAAGATTCATTTTATATTACCGATGATATATTATTAACAGCGGGTTTACGTTACGAGCAATTTAATTCAAGTGATGCACCTAGCAACAATGAAAACTTTGAAGCTAGATATGGTTTTTCTAACTCAACTAACCTTGATGGTGAAAGTCTTTTATTACCAAGAATTAATGCTGAATGGGAAGTATCGGATGTGTTAACAGTAACTGCTGGTACGGGTTTATTCAGTGGTGGCCAACCTAATGTTTGGTTGTCAAATTCATATTCTAATGACGGTATTACCTATGTTAGTGCAGGTAATGAATGGCAACACCTAGACAATGCTGATATTACTAGTGTGCCACAAGCAGTTAAAGATGATTTACAATCAGGTGATGGCAATACAAACGTAACTGATCCAAACTTCAAGTTACCAACTGATTGGCGTACCAGTGTTGGTTTTGATTACTCATTTACTTTAGGTGAGTTAGCAAACGATTGGTTCTGGTCAGCTGAATTTATTTACATTGACAGAAAAGACGATGTATTTTGGCGTGATCTGACTCGTGAACACATTGGTGAAACTGCTGGTGGTCGTAAAATTTATGAGCCTATTGATAAATTAACTGGTGAAACCACAGATCGTTATGACCTGATGTTAACTAATGCATCGGATGGTGGACGTAGTAAAATATTCACAACGAGTTTAAGTACGACCTTTGATAATGGTTTTGGTTTTAATGCTTCATATGCTAACCAAGATATTACTGAAGGTACTTCAGGTAATTCTTCACAAGCAACATCTAACTTTAAATACCCAGTGACCACTGATCGTAACCGTGCAGAAATTGGTACAGGTTATTATGAAGTAGAGCACTCGTTTAAGTTAAACCTTAACTATACACATGAGTTTGTTGAAAATTATGCTACTAAATTTAACTTATTCTTTGAGCGTCGTTCAGGTCGTCCAATTAGCTGGCTTTTAAGTTCTTATAAAGATGGTCACTTTGGTGATTCAGATGAGTTCTATGGTGATAACGCTTACTTACCTTATATTCCAAGCGGTGCTGATGATCCAAACGTTGTTTACAAGTACACTAACTATGAAGAGTTTAAAGCATTACTTGATCAAACAGGCTTAAGCAAATATGCCGGTGGGTATGCACCAAAAGGCTCAGGTCGTTCTCCATGGCAAACACGTATGGATTTAAATATTACTCAAGAATTACCTGGCTTTTCAGAAGGTCATAAAGGCGAGTTTTTCATCAATATTCGTAACTTCTTGAATATGATTGATCACTCGAAAGGTCGTTCGTTACGTAGTCAATATGGTACACATTCGTTAACAGACTGGAAACTTGATAGTGAAGGGCGTTATGAATATTCACCAGTATTTGGTGGGTTTAACGGTGCTAACTACTCTATGATTGATGCTGAAAAATCAGCGTGGAGTATCAAAATGGGTGTTCGTTATAAGTTCTAATAAATGTTTTTATAGAATTTAAACCCCTAGAAAACCGGACATTTAGTCCGGTTTTTTTTTGAGTTAAATAAGATATTAAAAAAAGCTTTATCTTTAAAATTTATCAGATAGAATAAACTTAACCATTTGGTCAGTTTTGATTGGAAAAATATATAATGAATGTAAATCAATCGTCACAAGAATTGCTATCTCAAGCTAAAAAGGCATGTGCTAGCGCTTATGCCCCTTATAGTAATTTCCATGTTGGCGCTGCCGCGTTAACGACTTCAGGGCAGGTCGTTAAAGGCTGTAATGTTGAAAATGCTTCATATGGTTTAACAATTTGTGCTGAGCGAAATTGTATTAGTCATGCAGTGGTTAATGGTCAAACTGAGTTTTCTGAGATGGTGGTTTACACCAAGCAAGAAGAGTTAACCCCTCCATGTGGTGCTTGTCGTCAAGTTATTGTTGAGTTCTTCCCACAAGATGCTTTAGTTCATGCGATAAATCACTTGAATCAATGCAAAACCTGGACGGTAGCAGAATTATTACCTAATGCCTTTACTCCCAAGCACTTAAACAAATAGCTCATGCCTAATAAGCCGTTAAATCAGTAAACATAAAGTTAAAATATAAGGATTTTATATGTATCTCCCGCAAGAAATTATTCGCCGTAAGCGTGATGGTCATGCACTGTCTGTAGATGAAATTTATTGTTTTGTTTCTGGTTTAGTTGATGGTCAATTTAATGATGCCCAAGTTGGCTCTATGGCAATGGCCATTTTTCAACAAGGCATGAATACCGAAGAAATTGTTAGTTTAACTAAGCAGATGATGAACTCTGGCGATGTACTAACTTGGCCAGAATTGGACCGCCCAGTAGTAGATAAACATTCTACTGGAGGTGTTGGTGATAAGGTTAGCTTTATGTTGGCGGTTATTGTTGCTGCTTGTGGCGCATATGTACCAATGATATCTGGCAGAGGCCTAGGCCACACTGGCGGTACTTCTGATAAATTAGAGAGTATTGAAGGTTTTAATGTTCAACCAACCATTACTCAGTTTAAACAAACAGTTAAGGAACTTGGTGTAGCGATTATTTCGCAAACTGATAATTTAGCTCCTGCAGACAAACGTTTATATGGTATTCGAGATATTACAGGCACGGTTGAATCTATTCCATTAATCACCGCTTCTATCTTATCGAAAAAGCTGGCTGCAGGTTTAGATGCATTAGTAATGGATGTCAAAGTTGGTAATGGTGCAATGATGCAAGATATGGCAAGTGCTCAATCACTTGCTCAATCAATTGTTAATGTTGCAAATGGTGCAGGTGTTAAAACTCAAGCAATTATTACTGATATGAATCAAGTGCTTGGCTCAACAGCGGGTAATGCGCTAGAAATGTACGAAACGGTTAAATACCTTAACGGTAGCTTGCGCGAACCAAGGTTGCATCAAGTAGTGACACAGCTTGGCTCTGCAATGTTGATCAATACCGGCATTGTTGATTCTCAGAAAAAGGCATTGGCAAAAATTGAGCAGGTGCTAGCTTCTGGTGAAGCGGCAGAGCTGTTTAATAAAATGATCCATGCCTTTGGTGGACCAAGTGATTATATGGAAAATCCGTGGGCAGCAATGAGAAAAGCAGAAGTTATTACTGAGATCATTGCTCCTCAACATGGCTACATTAGTGGTATGCAAACGCGTGATATTGGTATGGCAGTTGTGGGCATGAAAGGTGGACGTACAGTTAACGGACAACAAATTGATCACAGTGTCGGTTTTGATCGTATTTTACCTGTTGGCACTTTAGTTAATCGTGGTGATGTTATTGCACGAGTTCATGCAAGTAATGCCAGTGCTTCAGAGCAAGCGGGTGAACAATACTTGTCGTCGATAACCTTTAGTGAACAAGTAGTAGAGCCTCAATTGGTTATTTATAAAACGATTTAACAACTATTCCTCTGAATTTAAAGTGCTTAGGTTTCTCGAATTAGCTAAGCACTTATTGATCATAAAAACTTTTCCAATTTTGTATTCTCATATCCCTCTACCTACTCTTTCGTATTTTAATCTTTAATTTCATTCTCTTACGATAAACTCACTTTTGTTAACAGCCGAAATAACTTGTTACTTTTTCGACCAGTTGTCAGTTGTGAGAGGTTAACAACATGTTATAGACTGGTAATATAACCTATATTGAATAGGTAAATTTTTTGTATTGTTTTTAAGCGGTATTACAACAAAATAAATTATAAAAACTAAAACAATTAAAACAACTAAAACAATTACAACTACAACAAAGGGATATCCGATGGAAAGACGTGATTTTATAAAACTCTCAGGTGTGGGAGTCGGGTCATTGATGTTACCCGTATCTGGCATGGCCGTATCAGCAGAGCAACTTATCGATAAACCGATGGATGTGTTATACAAGAAAAAATTAGCCGATATAGCTCTTAATGCAGCAAAAGCAAAAGGAGCAAGTTATGCTGATGTTCGTATTGGTCGTTATTTAAATCAATTTGTCACTACGCGTGAAACCCATGTTGATAATATTGTTAATACTGAGTCTGCTGGTATCGGAGTTCGAGTCATTGCGAATGGTACTTGGGGCTTTGCTTCAACCTCTAATATGACGCCTGATAGCGTAGCAAAGGCCGCTGAGCAAGCGGTTGCCGTAGCGAAAGCAAACTCTAAATTTCAAACCGTTCCAGTACAACTTGCGCCAGTGAAAGGTGTTGGTGATGTTAGTTGGAAAACACCTATCAAGAAGAATGCTTTAGAAGTACCGATTAAAGATAAGGTCGATTTACTGTTATCAGTTAACGATGCAGCACTTAAAAATGGTGCGAGTTATATGACATCTATTTTATTCGTTGTTAATGAGCAAAAATACTTTGCTTCTACTGATGGTTCATACATTGATCAAGATGTACATCGTTTATGGGCTCCTTTCTTTGCAACGGCTGTTGGGGCTTCTGGTTTTAAACAGCGTACTGGTTTAGGTAATCCTGTAGGTATGGGATTTGAATACCTAGACGGTAAAGAAGAAGATAAAATTCGTATTTCTGGTGCTAACGTAGGTTACAAAAATTCTTACGATATGGTTGAAGATGCTGAAGCTGCCGGAAAACAGCTCCAAGCTAAATTAAAAGCTAAATCAGTAGAGCCAGGTAAGTATGATTTAGTACTTGATCCAGCTCACCTAATGTTAACGATTCATGAATCAGTAGGTCATCCTTTGGAATTAGACCGAGTATTAGGCTACGAGGCTAACTATGCAGGAACAAGTTTTGCAACGTTAGATAAATGGAAAAC